>WNGD01003154.1_pt1 | contig 17576 bp, 18 predicted proteins | sample 5400671 | NCBI WGS metagenome assembly WNGD01 (sample SAMN13153369, study PRJNA577476) | soil metagenome | isolation source: 40 cm soil or saprolite under grassland replicate 2 | place: USA:California | collected 2016-06-15
GCATCATTCTGAGTGCGAGTTCTTCAACGCTTGCTCCAGGCGTGAACGTCTCGTCAACTGGCGCCGGCAATCCAGCCTCGGCATCCAGCGCGAACACAACAGAGGGGCAGAAAGTCCACCCGCTCGCGAGGCAGGCCATTCGCCGCTTCCAGCACCGCGAAACGCTTACTTACGGCTGCTATGTCTACAATGCAAAGTTGGATTCCGCCCATCGCCCACATCTCGAAACACAAGTGCGGCTCTTCCGGGATGGCAAGCTTGTCTACACGGGCAAGTCCAGACCGTTCGACGCGGCGGGCCAGTCCGACATGCGCCAGATAATCGCCGGTGGAGAGATACTGCTGGGCACAGACCTTCCGCTTGGCGAGTATGTTCTACAGTTGATAGTCGTGGACAAGCTCGCCAGCAGTGACGCGAGCCTCACGACCCAGTGGATGGATTTCGACCTCGTCGAATGAAACAAAGGTCGATAGGAAGAGTTACAATCAAGCGTCTCACTGGAACATTTTCGGATCGATCGGCACGTTATGCTGGTATTCACTAATCGTTCCGGAAATAATGCCGGACTTCTTCTGGCGCAAAACTGGATACGTTATGACCTGTTCGAACTTGAAGGGCAGTTTTACCCCATCAACTTCCCTGAAGTCTGAGGTGTCGAAGTAGAAGTCAACGCTCCATTCATCCTCGCCATGAGGGACGACGGCGTTTGTGAACTGTCCCGTAGGTTTCGAGACGCTCGCGCTTCCGTATTCAGTTCGTATCCACATGAAGCTTTCGGCATCAAAATAGAGCCGCGCAGGATTTCGACAACGTAAGTCGGACGACCCTTGATCTTTTTCATCCCTTTCGCTTCAAGCTTTGCTCCGTATGATTCGCTGTCAATGAGGATGTTATAAAGCGAGATGCTGTTGAACATCAGACCAGAGGTAAGCATTTCCTGGTACTTGTCCTGTAGGGGCGAGAGTTCGCGTGGGAAGCGTATCCCGCTAACGATCGCCTTGTTTCCGTCGTAGGTTAGGTGCCAATCATAATTCTCAAAGACATAAATCGCCGAAACCCTATTGGGCGCCTCGGACACTATAGCCATCCTGAACTCGGGATCATTTTCTTTCTTTACGGTCCCGATCGCGACCCGCGATTTGAATCCAGCTAAAGGTTGTCTACCGCCGACGGCTGACAGATGTTTGTTAACGATCTCGGCCGCCGTCAGAGACTGTTGACCATCAGAAGAGACCGCGCCGACAGCGAAGATAAGCGTCCAAAAGAGAAGTGAGTTTGCAATAAAACGCCGCATCAGGTTTTCCTCGCTGAATTGTTAGGGAGAAATCAAACCCCATAATACGCTTTAGAACCACTATTCGGAAAGCGACCCTCGCTGCCTATGAGTTCAAGATGCTGTAGTATATTTCAGACCACTCCCTATTCATCAAACAGATTTTCGCTGGAACGATGGACGAAATAAGGCCGTTAACAGTGGCAGCGCCGAGACAGACGCTTTCAGTCGTGGACGCGATGGCTATCATCGTCGGCATCGTAGTCGGCGCGGGAATCTTTAAGACGCCGTCCGTCGTCGCTGCAAGTGTTGAGAGTAAGGCCACGTTCTTGCTGGTTTGGCCTTTGGGTGGCGCGATTTCTCTTGTCGGCGCTCTGTGCTACGCGGAGTTAGCGAGTGCCTATCCGGACGCCGGAGGCGATTACCACTACTTCACGCTCTCTTTCGGGAAGTGGGTTGCGTTCTTGTTTGCGTGGGCCCGTTTGACCGTTATCCAGACTGGCTCGATCGTTATTCTCGCTTTTGTCTTTGGCGACTATTCGGCGCAGTTGCTTCCTCTTGGTCCACACTCATCGGCTTTGTTTGCGGCCGCCGCAATCATAGTTCTGACTCTGGTAAACTCTCTCAGCATCAAGCAAAGCACGCGAACTCAAAACCTGTTGTCAGGCGCGAAAGTGCTTGGCCTTTTATGCGTCTTCTTTGTGGGCGTTCTGCTGCCCTCTTCCTCTTCATCCACCGCGGTTAGTGCTTCCACGCCGCATGGGGCTTTGGGACTGGCGATGGTGTTTGTGCTTTTGACGTATGGCGGTTGGAATGAAATCGCTTTTGCCTCAGCCGAGTTTCGCAACGTTCAGCGTGATATGTTGAGAGCGTTGTTGTGGGGTATTTTCGTCATCACCTTGGTCTTCCTGCTTGTTAATCTTGCTTATCTGAAAGGTCTCGGTGTGCAGGGAATAGCCCAGTCAGAAGTGGTTGCTTCCGATCTACTGCGTAGAGCTTTCGGGGAATACGGGGCCAGATTCATCAGCATTCTCATTGCTGTTTCCACCCTCGGCGCGGCCAGCGGCACAATCTTCACCGGTGCTCGCACTAACTACGCGTTGGGCAAGAGTTTTGCACCGCTGCGCTTCATGGGACGTTGGCATGGGCGTACCAGTACTCCTTTAGGGGCTCTGCTGGCACAGGGCGTTATCGGCTTGGCTTTGGTGGCGTTTGGTGAGTGGCAGCGAAAAGGATTTGAAACGTTGGTGGAGTACACTGCCCCGGTGTTCTGGTTCTTCTTCTTACTCGCAGGGGTGTCTTTGTTCGTTCTGCGCCGGAAAGACCCCGACGCGGTTCGGCCTTTTCGGGTGCCACTCTATCCTTTGACGCCGGTGCTTTTCTGCGCAGCTTGCGCTTTCATGCTGTGGTCCAGCGTGGCATACACCGGCGTGGGGGCCCTGGTGGGCATAATTGTTTTATTAGTCGGGGCATTGGTGCTATTGCTGTCGCGCTCCTTAGGGGTCAGGGTGTGAGGAATTACTCATTGAAAGCAAAGAGAGACGTGTCTCAACTCACGTTGAAATCCAGTAGATGCCCCAGCTTCTCTTTCTTCGTTCGCAAATACTTCGTCGCGGATTCAGCTGAATCGACTTGAATTGAGACTCGTTCCACAATCTTCAAGCCAGCCTCTTCAAGCGCCTGCAGTTTTAGTGGATTGTTCGAGATGACGCGCACTTGGCACAAGCCCAAGTCATACAGTATCTCGGCGCACTGCCGGTATTCGCGCGAGTCGACAGCCAGACCCAGAAGTTCATTGGCCTCGACGGTGTCTGCGCCCTCATCCTGCAAGGCGTACGCGCGGATCTTGTTGAGAATCCCGATGCCCCGGCCTTCCTGTTGTTGATAGACTATAGCGCCCCGGCCTTCTTTCTGAATCATCAGCATCGTGCTGGCGAGTTGTTTGCCGCAATCGCATTTCGTGGACGCGAAAACATCGCCGGTCAAACACTGCGAGTGGATGCGCACTAGTGTGGGAACATCCGGTCGCAATTCACCCTTGTACAGGACTACAAACTCTTCGTCGGTACTTCGAGATCGGTAGCCGGCAATCTTAAAATCGCCCCATTCTGTCGGTAGACTAGCCGCCGCCACGCGCTCAACCGATAAACCCTCCTGCGACCATTCGCATGTGGCTGTTGTCTCTTGTTCCAATCAAGCACTCCCCTTAATAGACAGTTCCGCCGCCCTTCAGCGCCAGAGACAAGTCAAGTAAGCCGCTTGTCATTAACTCTGTCCTACGATACTCGCTAGCGCTGATCGACCGGTAAGTTGTAATTATAGAAGTAAGATCGCGCATGCGACAAGTTATGCTACAGGAAACACGTCTCGCGCGAATTTCGAAGTGATATTTGCTCCACCATTTGCCAGCGCGATAAGATACGAGTTCCCGGAAAGGATTCACGCAAGACAGAATGACCAGGCATGGATAAATTAAGCAACATATCGGCAAAGGAGCAGCAGGTTGATTCTGACAAGACCCAGCCTCAGAAGGAAGGGATGCGGACTCAGTCGGAACGCCGGCCGGCGCTCATCTTTCTGCGCGGCGAGTTGATGGCCGTCCCCATCCCGCTGGAACGCGACGAGGTGGTGCTTGGGCGTGCTGTTGAAGCAGACGTGCGAGTTAATGACCATCGTGCGTCTCGTCTACATGCTCGCATCAGCGCGGAGCGCAACTCTCAAACCGGTACTGTGCACTACAAGATCACCGATCTCGGTTCAACCAACGGCACGTTGCTCAACGGCCAGCTCGTTACAGAGTCAATTCTCAACGACGGCGACAAAGTAGTAATTGGGGATCATCTCTTTCGCTTTGAGATGCTCGACGAGATCGATCGCGAGTTCCAACAACAGATCCACCGGCTGATCGCCCACGACGAACTGACTGGGCTACTGACAAGCAAGTCGTTTTTCTCGGAATTACGTCGCGAGTCCGCGTGCGCTGCCGACCAGTCGCGACCCTTCTGCGTGCTGATGATGGACGTCGATTATTTCAAAATCGTAAACGACTCTTATGGCCACCTCGTCGGCAGCGAGACGCTCGAGGAGATTGGGGGCATCATCAAGCGTGAGCTGCGGGCCGGTGACGTCGCGGCTCGCTTTGGCGGCGAAGAGTTCGCCGCCTTCCTGCTCGATGCGGACTACGCGCAAGGCCTGGTAGCTGCCGAGCGCGTGCGTTCGGCCATCGAGAAACACGAATTTCGAGCAGTGCGTAAAGGAGCGACCGGAGAACTGAAGTCGCACTATATTACAATTAGCATTGGTGTAGCTGCGTTTCCTGACGACGCGCGCGATCCTATCGAACTGGTGGAACTGGCGGATTCGGCCCTCTATCGGGCAAAGCGCAACGGTCGCAACCAAATCTGCGCCTATCGCCCATCGCTTGCGGCCACCGAAAAGCCCCTGCCTTCGAGACGAACATGACTCTGTCCTAATCTCGGGGGCACTGTTGGCTGCTTTCTTTCCACGCACTTGATAAGTCGGCCCACATCCCGAACCTTTGTGAAACAGACCCGCATACGTAGCGTGTAATCTGTGGGGGCAAATCGGTGGCTCGCCGTCAGTTGCGCCTGTTTATCGGGGCCGTGTATGCTTGGGCTGCTGCAATCGAACGGTGTATTCGTCTTGTCGCCGTCAAACATGAGCAGAGTTTAATCAGTTGAGCAAACTCAATCTAGCTAACAAGCCCTTTACGAATCGCGCGTTGCCCTGGACAGTGATGTCTGTACTTGTGGTTTTCTCCCTTGTTGCTTTCATCTTTATCGTGCGTTGGACCAGTGAGGCGAATGGGCAGGCCAATCTAGTTCATAACCAAATCGACAATTTAAGTCAGGAAGAACAGTTGCTGCGGAAGCGCGCTCAAGAAGTCCAGAACTCTCTAACCCCAGAGCAATCGAAAGCTTTGAAATCCGCTCACGAATTGGTCGATCGCAAGCGTTTCTCGTGGACACGGCTGTTTGGTGACCTTGAAGCAGTGTTGCCGAATGGCGTTCGTGTCACCCGCATCGCCGTGCGCCACGTCGCGGCCCAAGGTGGACACACTGTTGCCGATCTGGAATTGACGGTGGTTGCCACGACACCGACAACTGTTACAGACATGATCGCGGAAATGGATCATGGCGGGATCTTCCACGCGGAACTAGCCACTGTGAGCCTGCAAAAAGGGAAAGGCGAGACCGGCGCTGAGTACGAACTGAATGTTCAGTACAATCCGCGGGCCAGTTTCGCTTCCGCGACCGAGGATGCCAGGGCGGCAGTCGAGCGCCCAACCACGGCTTCAACTGGAGGTCCGCGATGAGCCAGCAGCCAGTAACAAATCGGCTTCCAGGCAATCGGCGATTCCGAGTTCAGCTCGACCAGTTTCGCAAGTCGCACCGCCGCGGCATGTTCGGCATCGCCGAGATCCTCGGGCTCGCTGGCGGCGCGCTGATGCTGCTGGTCGTGATCATTGGTTACTTCTATTTCCTGGTGCCCGCAAAATCGCGAGTGGCGTCGCTTTTGCTCGATCGAGATCGGTTGCAAAAACAGTTACGCTTCACGCGCGATGACGCTGATCGTGGCCTGGATACGAAGGCAACGGTGCTGAAGATCACCGAGAGTCTCGCGAAATTCGAGGACAACGGTCTCGTTGAGCGCAACGAAGGCCGCATGATTCTCTACGAGGAGCTCAACCAATTGATTCGCAAGAATGGGCTGCGCAACACTTCGGGCCCAACGTATACAGCACTCGAACCGCTTGGATCGAAGAATCAGGAACAGGCAACCGCCGGTGGTGCCAAATCTGCCGCCGCCAAATGGCAGAGCATTTACCCGGGTATCGCTGTCAACGTGACCAGCGAGGGCCAATACCAAAACCTGCGCCACTTCGTGCGGGACATCGAAAGCAGCAAACAGTTCATCATTATCAATGCCGTCGAGCTGGAACGCGCAACGGAATCGAATGCTTCGCCAACAGCGGAGAGCAGCCCCTTGAAATCGGGATCGGGTAGCGCCCTTGTTAGCTTGCGGTTGGATATGGCAACCTACTTCCAGCGCACCGGCGGAGCAAGTGAAACCGGCCCCGACCAGACTTCCAGAGAGCACTGAGGAAATTGGTTATGGCAACCGCTGAACTAAAAATATCAAACGACCAGAAGAAACTAATCCTGGCCATCGGGCTCGGCATTGCGGCGATTCTCGCGCTTTGGTGGACGCTCTTTGGGTTTGGGGGAAGCTCAAGGCCCAAATCGAATGTCGCCGGCGTACCGTCGGCTTCGCCATCACCAGATAACAGATCCCAACGGACGAAAACCGACGGCGACGTAGGTCTGACGCCAGATGACCTCCGGCCGATCAATTACCCAGGGTCCTCCCCGGTTGTACCGGAAGCCCGTCGCAACGTCTTCGCTTTCTACGTGCCGCCAACACCCACACCGACACCGACACCGCCGCCGCCTTCGCCAACCCCAACACCTCCTGTGTTATTGGCAGCCATTTCTCCTTCGAACGTTTTCGCCGGTACGGCTGACTTCTCGCTGGACGTCACGGGAGACAAGTTTACTCCAGCGGTGCACGTTGTTATTGATGGTCGTGAATTACCTACTCGCTACAAAAGCCCGCAGCAGCTCTCTGCCACCGTTTCGGCCGCAACGATTGCGACTGCCGGTCAGCGCCAGGTCATCGCCAAGACAAGCGATGGCAAGCTCTATTCAACCTCGGCGACCCTAATTGTGACTGCGCCGCCGAAGCCGAATTACACCTACATTGGTATCATCGGCAAAACACGCCATATCGGCGACACTGCCCTACTGCAAGAAAAGTCCAGCAAAGAGATTCTCAATGTGCAGCGTGGCGATGTTCTTAGTGGACGTTTCCGCGTCACGAGCATCTCAGAACGGGAGTTGGTGCTGGTTGATACAAACCTAATGATCAAACACACGTTGTCGCTCACTAATGAAGGTGAGAGAGGCGCGTTCCCCCAAGGGCGCCCGACGCCCAGAGTAGCGGCCGAGGATGATGACCCATAACCAAAAACCGCACCACAAGATATGCGGTATGCCTCAAGCATCTCGTACGTCGCTTTTGAGTCAGCAGCGATCCGAGGTTCGGTCGGGTGAGACTGGTTATACGCTGGTCGCCCTTCTTGCATTGATGACGCTGATGGCGATGTTCGCCGCCGCTGCGGCGCCAAGCATTGTTCAGCAGGCACAGCGCGAACGAGAGAAGGAAGCGATCTTTCGCGGTGAGCAGGTCGCGGACGCGATACGTGTCTATTACACCTATCGTCTACGAACTGTCGGCGGTAACGCACAAGCAGCGCTGCCAACATCGATCGATCAGCTGCTCGAAGGTGTACCGAGTGGGACGAAGAAGCGTCAGATTCTCCGCGCCTCAGCGGCGCGCGATCCGCTTTCTACTTCCGGCGAGTGGCGATTAGTCAAGCCTTTGTCGTCGGAACTCGCGGACTTTGAGCGGTCGTTAATGCTCTACACCGGGAATATCCTGCCGGACGCACGGGACCCGCAAATAAATGCATTACAAAGGGTTGCTGCCCTTCAGCTGGCTGGGATTGTGAACCTTGGTTCTGGTACTTCGAGCAGCACAGACAATACGTCGGATAATTCAACGGGATCTTTCATCGGTGTCGCCAGTCGCAGCAAACGCAATTCGGTGATCACTTATTACGGCATCGATCGACACAGCCAATGGATCTTCACACCGCTCTTCAGATAATTCTTCATCGTTGATTTCTAATTTCAATCACGCGTTAATTGATCACAACCCGTGTTTCAGATTTCATGGCGTCGCTTTCGCGATCGCGTTTCGTCCTAAAGTAATCGCGAAAACTGATCCTGAATGTGCCTCTTTGATGGCAAAACATTCGACACTAAACACATGCGTGGGCCTTCAGTCGGGAAAAACTTTTTTCCACAGATCAGTAATAAGTTGTTGACATCTGATCGAATTACGTTTATATAGCAAGATGTTGTGCGCCGTTTACTCTAGCCCACAAGAGACAAGTAAGCACAGTATCTTGTGGTCAGACGACGGAAACTAAAAACCAGAAAAAGGAGCACATAGCTATGGCAACTAAGAAAGGTGGAAAGAAGTCCGCAGCGAAAAAGGGTGGTGCAAAGAAGAAGGGCGCCAAGAAGGCCGCCAAGAAGAGATAGTTCGAACCAGCAGGGTACAGCAACCTTCCACTGGCGCACATCAACTTCTGAGGCCAGCAAGGCCTTTCAAGAGGAACGACGAATTTCAAGCGAAGCTCGTCGTTCCTTCTGTTTTGTTTCTGATCTGATTTCAGATCGAAGCGTTACTTCGTTGGCATCAAGCTCTGCATCAACGTTACTTGGCGAGAAGGTGCGACGTGCTTTTGATTGCCCACCGCTTACTGCCTACTGGTTCTTATGATCAACGTGGCCCTCGTTGAGCCTGAGATACCGCCAAACACGGGTAACGTCGCTCGACTGTGCGCCGCTAACCGCGTGCCTTTGCACATCGTCGGCGCCACAGGGTTTCGGCTTGATGACAAGGCAGTGCGTCGAGCGGGTCTGGACTACTGGCCGGAAGTCCTTCTTCACCGTCACCCCGATCTTGAATCCTTGTATTCTGCTCTGCCTGAAGCGAGATTCGTCTATCTGTCAACCAAAGGCGAAAGGCTGTATTCCGACTGGTTGTTTGAGCATAGCGACTGCCTCGTGTTCGGGCGTGAGACGCGGGGATTGCCCGAGGATGTTCTGCGGGCAAATTGGGATCGTTGTTTAACTATCCCAATGCTCAATCCAAATGTTCGCAGCCTGAACCTCGCTACCGCAGTCGGCATCGCTCTCTACGAGGCCCTACGACAAACAGGCGTTTTCAAATCGATGTCTCAATAGCAGAGAATCTGACGCCGTCTTCACCAGGAATCATCGGTTGGCAGTAAGGTACTCTGATTTTCGGCGCGGCCTTCACTGCGAACCTTTCTATTCGCGACGGGAGTTATTGCTGCGCAAATGATAAGATAAAAAGTTTCTCAAGAACAGGCGGAAAAGGACCTGGGCTACTATGCGGAATGATCATGACTGAGGAAAGAAAAGACATCAGAAACGTTGCGATAATCGCGCACGTTGACCACGGAAAGACGACGCTGGTTGATGCTATGCTGCGTCAATCGGGCACGTTTAGAGACAATGAACAGGTTCGTGATCGTGTGATGGATTCGATGGACCTGGAGCGCGAGCGTGGCATCACGATTATGGCGAAGAATACAGCCGTGCGCTATCGCGACGTGAAAATCAACATCGTCGACACTCCGGGTCACGCGGACTTCGGCGGCGAAGTCGAGCGCGTTCTGACAATGGTCGATGGGGTAATGCTGCTGGTTGATGCCGCCGAAGGTTGTCTGCCCCAGACGCGCTTCGTGCTGCGCAAAGCGCTTGAAGCGCGCTTGCCAGCCATTGCCGTAGTCAACAAGATCGATCGGCCAGATGCACGCTCAGCCGAAGTAGTAAACGAGATCTACGAATTATTTCTTGATTTGGATGCCACCGAGGAACAAATCGAATTCCCCATTTTGTATGCCGTTTCGCGTGATGGCATAGCGAAGAAGGAGTTGACTGATTCTTCGTCCGATCTCCGCCCGCTGTTTGATCAGATAATTGAGACCGTTCCAGTTCCGCGGCAACTAAGGGATGACAGTTTGCAATTGTTAGTGGCCAACCTTGATTACAGTGATTACCTTGGCCGGCTGGCGATTGGTCGAATCTTTTCGGGCGAAATCGCGGTGGGTGACCAGGTTGCAATTGTGAAACCAGGCGACTCGATTCAGAAAACACGAGTCTCCCAGCTTTATGTTTTTGAAGGACTCAAACGACAGCCCGTTGACCGTGCACGCTGCGGCGACATCGTCGCGTTGGCGGGCATTGAAAACATCGAGATTGGCGAGACCATCACCAGCGGTGATAACCCGCAACCTCTTCCAGTGATCGCCATCGACGAGCCGACAATCTCAATGATATTCGGCGTAAACAATTCTCCATTTGCCGGTAAAGATGGGCGGTACGTGACGTCCCGGCAGTTAATGGAACGGTTGGATAAAGAGGTTCTCGGGAACGTCGCGATTAGGGTTGAGCCGACTGAATCTCCGGATCAGTTCAAAGTCTCAGGTCGGGGGGAATTACAGTTAGCGATTCTGATCGAGATGATGCGCCGCGAGGGATACGAGCTTCAGGTGTCAAAACCAGAGGTGATCACGCGCCAGATCGAAGACACTACCCACGAGCCGATCGAAATGGTGGTCATCGACTCTCCCGAAGAGTTTATCGGCGTAGTTACAGAAGCGATGGGTCGCCGCAAAGGCCAGATGACAAAAATGGTAAATCATGGCACCGGTCGCGTGCGGCTCGAGTACGAAATCCCGTCGCGCGGCCTGATCGGTTTTCGGAGCGAGTTCTTGACCGAGACAAAAGGGACAGGACTACTCAACACACTATTCCTGCGTTGGGGCGAATGGCAGGGTCCGCTGCGCGGTCGTTCCACCGGTTCATTGGTTGCGGATCGCACGGGCGAGACGACAACCTACGCGCTCTATAATCTGCAAGAACGTGGGTCACTGTTTGTGCGGCCCGGTACGAAAGTCTATGAAGGGATGATCATCGGCGAGAATGCCCGCGCTGTCGACCTCGATGTGAACGCGGTGAAAGAAAAGAAGCTGACGAACATGCGCGCGGCGTCAGCCGATGAAGCCATGCGACTCGTTCCCGTCAAAGATCTTTCGCTTGAACAGGCGCTGGAGTTCATCGCCACCGACGAATTCGTCGAAGTCACGCCGCAAAGCATCCGCCTGCGCAAGCGCGTGTTGCGTGCCAACGACCGTCCGCGGCGAAAAGAAGCGTGATTGCGTAGCCTGGAGAATGTTTTCATTCACGACAAAGCTGTATCCGGTTACTGATGTGCGGATTTCAGGACTTTCGCACGCGGAGCAAGTTGCGCGATTCAGCGCGGGCGGAGCGACACTGATTCAATTGCGCGAGAAGCACTTGTCGCCACGCGAGTTGTACAGAGAAGCTGAAGAAGCGTTGTGCGTGGCGCATGCTCGTCGCGCGCGACTCATGATCAACGACCGCGTCGACATCGCTCTCGCACTGCAAGCTGACGGCGTTCATTTGGGTCAGGATGACCTCTCTCCCTCAGTTGCGCGCAGTCTGCTTGGCGAAGGCGCAGTGATCGGGTTTTCTACTCACAACGTCGAGCAGGCACAAGCCGCCGCAAACATGCCGGTCGACTACATCGCTATCGGTCCGATCTTTTCCACCGCCACAAAAGCCGATCCCGATCCAGTCCTGGGCTTGGATGGCGTGCGCCGAGTTCGCGATGTGATTGGCGGTATTCCACTCGTCGCAATCGGCGGAATCACGGCGCAGAATGCTGCCAAGGTCATATCCGCGGGCGCCGATGCTGTTGCCGTCATCAGTGCCCTCCTTAAAGACCCTACGCAGATTCAAGAACGCACATTGGAGCTCCAAACACACCTCTAAGAGGCTCTTTGTCGCAAAGCAAAACAGATTTTGCTTGCGTTTATCGTTGTAATAAGCCAAAATCAATCATCCTATTTGGCGGCGTTTAGGCAGCCGTCAAGAGACAATTTCCAGTTTACCCGCCTACAGTCTTTCTCGAACATCACCCACACGTGGAGCGCCATCCGGCATGAGCTTCTTCGACCTGCCACCGATCATCGAGCGCATGTTGCTCGTCTCTGACAAGATCAGCGACCTAAACTTCTCGGTCGGTCAGCTGCCACAAATTGAAATCAGCGGACAGCTGACCCCTGTGCAGCCTTTCGGCATGCAAAAGCTGACTCCGTATCAGACGGAGATCATCGCAATGACGTTGTTGCAGGCAAATCCTGACGCCGCCGAACGGCTTGCTCGCAACGGCACGGCTGATCTTAGTTACTCACTTCCGTCACGAGCACGCTTTCGCGTCAACATCTTTCAGCAACGCGGAGTCTATTCGATCGTGATGCGCGTCATTCCCACCGACATACCCACATTGAGTTCGCTCGAACTACCTCCCCAGCTAGCAGAGATCGCGCAGCTCCGCAACGGTCTTGTTTTGGTGACTGGGCCGACAGGCTCCGGTAAGAGTTCCACCCAGGCCGCGATCATCAACATTATTAACGAGCAGAAGCATTACCACATCGTTACGATCGAGGATCCGATCGAGTATCTCCACTCGCATAAGAACTCAACGATCAATCAACGTGAAGTCGGCCACGACACGAAGGATTTTCCGTCGGCGTTGCGGGCCGCGTTGCGGCAAGCGCCAAAGGTGATTCTCATCGGCGAGATGCGCGACTTTGAAACGACGGAGATTGCGCTGGAGGCCGCTGAGACAGGTCACCTTGTGCTTTCGACTTTGCATACAATCGATGCTTCGAAGACCGTTGATCGCATTATCGGTCTGTATCCGAAAAGCGAGGAGGCTGTGATCAGAACGCGGCTGTCACAAACGTTCCGTTACATAATGTCGCAGCGCCTAATCCCGCGGGCCGATGGCCGTGGTCGCATTGCAGCCGTGGAAATTCTCAGGTCGAGTCCTCGTACTCGGGAATACATCGAAGAGGGAGAGGCCGAAGGAAAATCTCTGATTGACGCGATGCGTGACGGCAAGCTCGACGGAATGCAGGATTTTGACACGGTGATCCGGGACCTCATCGAGCGACAAGTAATCACCGTCGAGGATGGTCTCGGCTTCGCGACAAACCAGAATAATTTGTTGCTTGAGCTGAAAGGACTCGCCTCATCGGAAGACTTCATCCGGGCGGAGCTCGACGGCATACCGCGAAGGCCTTTGTCCCAATCTGATTCACTGCTGAGCATGATCGAGTAAGGATAAGCTGAACATCAACCGTCGCTGAGAAACCGATATGATTATTGTCTGCCAACATTGCACGTCCCGCTTTCAAGTTGATGATGCCAAGGTTCCTACGGGCCCTTTCACGGTTCGCTGCCCGAAGTGCAATGAGACCGTTAGTTCCAATGCCGAGGCAATCGCCAATGAGAAGGGTGCTTTGTCGACGGGCAAGTCTCCCGCAACGTCGTCGGGCAAATACGAGCGGTCGGTGCCAGCGCCTCTGTTCACCGAGTCTTCGCGTGCGATTGATAACGAACTTTTTGTTGAACCGACTAAATCTTCGCCGGGCACAAATGAACTGGCGCTGGCGCTCGTTAGTCTGCTGAAGACAGATGAGAGTGATCATAAGTCGAAGATGAGGCCGTCATGGAATCGTCGCCGAGCGTTGGTGTGCACCGCGCCAGTACACCGGGAAATGATTGCGCGCGGGCTCAGTGAGAATGGTTATGAAGCGTTTGTCGCCGAGGATACACAGCAGGCGATAGAGCGGATGCGCCAGAGTCATTTGGATGTTGTGATCCTTGACTCGGACTTCGACACGGCGGAGCAAGGCGCCGCGTTCGTGACACGCGAAGTCAATGTGCTCCGGCCGGCCGAACGGCGCCGGCTCTTCTTCGTTTCGCTGTCGTCCTCGAAGCGGACAATGGATAAGCATGCAGCATTCCTGCAAAATGTGAATTTGTCAGTTAACTTCAATGAGCTTGTGGACCTTCCCGACATTCTCGATCAGTCCATGCGGGAATTTAATGAGTTGTACAAGCACTTTAATACCGCCCTCAATGTAACCCCGCTTTAACTTGCTCTGGAGTTCGGACTCGCTGAAAAGCAGGCCGATGAGAATCTGCCTGCGACTATTCGCTCGCTACCTCAAGAATAGCTCAAGAATTTCTCAAGTCGAGGTGAGCCTTACGGTACCAGGAAAGGCTGCAGCCTGTCACTACTTTAGCTTGCGCGGCGCGAGCCTCCGTGCGAGACTTTGCAACTCTGTTCTTTGGAACGAACCGAGGGAGTGCTCCTATGCGTAAACATTTTATACTATTGGCGTCTTCTCTCATTGTTACTCTTTCGGCCTGTTCGAAATCCGAAACGCCTCAAGCGCCCACGGGAGCGCCACAGGCAAACACCGCTGCGCCAGGTCCGGCGACTCAGCCCAGCCAACCGGCAACAATTGCAAACGCTGAAGCGAACAAGGGCAAGATCGATGCCTGCGCTTTGCTTACCAGCAAAGAAATACAGTCGGTTCAAAGCGAGCCGTTGAAAGAGACGAAACTGAGTGGGAAATCCGAAGGGGGGTTTGCCGTTTCACAGTGCTACTTCACGCTGCCAACATTCACCAATTCGATCAGCCTGACAGTGATGCAAAGAGGCGACGGCGCGGGCGCGCGCGATCCGAAGCAGTTCTGGAAAGAAACGTTCCATCGTGAGAAGGATTCCGAGAAGGCGCGCGACAAGGACAAGAACAAAGGAAGCGAGGAAGAGGAGAAGTCGGCGCCTCCGGAAAAGATCGCAGGTCTTGGAGACGAAGCCTTTTGGTCTGGAAACCGCGTCGGCGGCGCGCTCTATGTCCTGAAGGGCAACAGCTATATCCGGATCAGCGTCGGCGGAGCCGGCGATCAGGCGACCAAGATCAAGAAGTCGAAGGCCCTCGCTCAAATGGTCCTGAAGCATCTCTAGCCAGTAGCATCAGCCTTGAATCTTTGATGAAGGCCAACGCGACGGCACTGGTTTGGATCTTCAGACGCTTTCTACTATATTCCGATTCAAGATTCAGATCGGACTATCACGTGATTTGCATAATTTGCTAATCTTGCGCGCAGCACACAGGACGAACAGCGATTCGCCTCGGTCCGATTTTGAGATCAGAAGCCGGTCCATGGCATCAGAAAAGCCGCACGAGATTCAGGGAGAGCTGCACGCGGGCCACGCGCACCGCCACCATCTCGCATCCGAAAGCAGTCGCCGCCTAAGCACTGTATTGATTCTGACGACGATCTACACGGTTGCCGAGGCGTTGGGTGGTTGGTGGACCGGATCGCTGGCGCTGTTTGCTGACGCTGGACACATGTTGACTGACGTCGCGGCGCTCGTGCTGGCGCTGATGGCGGTTTGGTTCAGCGCGCGCCCGGCCACGTCGACAAAGACTTTCGGTTACTATCGTCTGGAGATTCTCGCAGCGCTCACCAACGGCGTGGCCCTGATCGTGATCTCGCTGCTGGTTTTTTACGAAGCATACCGCCGCTGGGCTGCGCCACCACCGGTTCGCGGCGGCGTAGTTGTGTTCGTTGCCGGGGGCGGGTTGATAGTGAATCTGATCTCGGCGCGGATTCTTCATGGCCGGCACGAAGTCGATCTCAACATTCGCGGCGTTTGGCTGCACGTTATGAGCGACGCGCTGGGCGCGATTGCGGCTATTGTCGCAGGCGCGCTGATGGCGCTCTACGGTTGGTACGCAGCCGATCCTTTGTTTAGTGTCTTCATTGGATTGCTGATCGTTTGGAGTTCGTGGAACTTGATTCGAGAAGCTACCAACGTGCTGCTCGAAGGCACGCCCGCGCACATCAATCTGGCGGCGGTCGAAGAATCGATTCTGCAAACTGAGGGCGTCAGCGACGTTCACGACCTGCACGTCTGGACGATTACGTCCGGACGCGAAGCACTCAGCGCGCATGTAATTCATGGCGAGAGCGTTTCGCAGCCGGCGCTGTTACAGGGACTGCGCGAGAAACTTCATGATCGCTTTGGCGTCGACCATTTGACGATTCAGATGGAGACTCCTGACTTCGAAGACGATACATTTCACTTCTGTCATGCAGGGACGGCATGCTTTCGTTCGGAAAAGGAGTGAGCGACGACCGTCAGTGCTATATGGAACTAAACCTGCTGCTAACTCTTGATCGCCGCGAACAAGCCGCGCTGCAAGCGGCGCTTGTGACCCACGGCGCGCCTGACTCGCTGGTCGCGCTCGCATTGACCGGTGCTTGTAAGATCTCTTCTATCGATGAAGCGCGCCAGCTTCGCCGTTGGCTCGCGGAGGCACGCACTGGAGGCGAGACCAACTTCATCGCGTTCAGCACTATCGAGCGCGCGCTGGTAAAATTCGGCGTCGAGCAGTAGCGACTCCAGACTTCGTGTCCGCGGCGCTGCATTGACGACGGACTTTGAAGTCCGTTCCCCGCAGCGAAACTGAATGAGGCAGATGGAACTAGGTTACGGGCGCGGCTTGCTCCGCCTTTCCTTCGACGAGAAGCGTTTCGCGATCCTTGCTCATGGCGCCGCGTTACCGGTTCTGAGAGATTGATTGTGCTTGGCGGATGGCACTAGAATGCAGGCCGCGATGAACTGAAGGCGTGAAGAATGTCAGAATCGAAGGAGACCCAAGCGGTGAGAATCAGAATCGTTACGATGTTGGCGGCCGTGTTTGCGTTCAGTGTTGGAGTTGCTTCGGCGCAGCAGGAGACAGCGGGCGCGGCTGAACAGCGCGTGCCGCTGACGCAGGCGGCGATCGCTCATGACGCGAAGGGCGCCGCGGCGCTAGAAGCGACTTTGCGTACGACTGCGCTCAATGGAGCGCCGGACGCGCCGGTTACCAACATTAGAATCGTCATCAAGAATGTCAGTGCGAGTTTTTATACCTACGTTTCCGGCCTGGCAACTTTTTACGATTCGGCAGGTGTGCGCTGTGGCGAAGGTGTGTTTAAGGTTGACGCGCTGGCGCAGAATGAATCCGCCGAAACAGACGCTCCCGGTCTCCGCATCACTTGCGCTCCCGCAACCTGGCGCATAGTCGCCACGAACTTGCTCACGCGCAGCGGCGAACAGACCACCGCTTCTGCCGAGACACCCTCAGGTACAACTACTAATCTGGTGATCAACATCGATGGTGAAGAGCATCCGATCCAAATCGGTAAACCGATGGTACTCAATCTGGGAAACAAGCAGCGGACAATCACGGTGCGCGCCGCGCCATAAAACATAGCCGTTGCATTTGCCAACCGCGTCCGTCAGCAATAAAATCTAGTCATTCACCAGAGGCTAGTCGAATCGAAGGGGTAGCAGTATGGCAGAAGAACAACAGGAGAAGACTTGCGCTCATCCGGTTTGTGATTGTCCCCCCGAACAAGGCAGCAAATATTGCAGCGAGTACTGCGAGAATGCCGAAAAGTCGCGCGTGATGGAGATTGGCTGTGGCTGTGAACACGACGGATGTCGTTAGTTCTCTGGTTAGCGCCAAGCCTTTTCGTACCTGAACGAAGAGTCCGACGATTCCCGTCATCGGAGGGTCGTATTACCCACTCATTTGCACAAACTTGCAATCTTGTCGCTGCCTGAATCACGGCAACGGACAATAAACTCTCAACATCTTTGAAGGCGAGGCGAGAGTTCCGCG
>WNGD01004714.1_pt1 | contig 17568 bp, 15 predicted proteins | sample 5400671 | NCBI WGS metagenome assembly WNGD01 (sample SAMN13153369, study PRJNA577476) | soil metagenome | isolation source: 40 cm soil or saprolite under grassland replicate 2 | place: USA:California | collected 2016-06-15
GGCTCACGCCGGACAGGACGGCCATCATGACACGTTATCATCGGCTGCGAAGAGTGGTCGCCATTCTGACGCTAATGTGCACGGTTGGTCAACCAGTTTGGGCATTTGACACATTCTGGCACTCGGCGGCGACCGGGGCCGCCACGCGCGAGTTCCATTTCAGCGCTGACGCGACGAACATCGTGCAGTTCGGGAACTTCTCAGGACCGGATTTCTTCGGGCCGCTTTATGAGGGGATGGGCAAGGTCGAGGCCGCGCTCCGCGGAGACAACCTGAAGGAGTTCACCACGCTCCGGGACTACGATACGACGCGACGCTATCGCGAGATTCGCAGGTCCGCCATCTTCCTGCATTTCGACAACCTGCACGGCACACTGAACCAGAACTGGAAGTTCAACCACATCTTCCTCAACTTGCTGAAAAACACGCAACAGACCATCAATACTCTGCACTCCGACGGGGGACTGAACGAAGGCAACAAGAAGATGGCGATTCTGATGACCCTGGGCGCTTCCCTTCACGTCGTTCAGGACTTCTACAGCCATTCGGACTGGATCCATCAGGACTTTTCCAAGTTCGGCCTTGCTGCGTCGCGAACGCCTTGGGGCAAGCTCCGCACTCCAACCTGGTTTGAAGTGTTGCAGCAGTCGCCGGATCCTAATTCCTGGTCGATCAAGGTATCCTCGGGCATATATCCGCCACCTGCCGACGAGTCGACAGGGCTCAAGAGCCCGCTGGGCGTGCCTGTGACCCACACGCGGTTCAATCATGACAACTCCGAGCTGTTTTACGACGGCGAGTCGCAGGTCCGCCACCATTTCGAGCCGACCGAACTTGGGAAAGACTTCGTGCTGAAGCAATCAGCGGTTGTCGGGTCTGGCTCCTTGGTGCACGTACAGGGGGCTGGCCCAGTTACTATCTCCTTCCGAAACGTCGGCGACTCCGCAATCACGCTCACCTCACGAGTCGTGGGTCGGGCGATGTAGCGCGCCGACAGATTAGAAGCGTGGCACAGGAGTCCAAGCGCGTGCTGCCGCTCTAGTGCCACCATCTCTGGGAGGGAACGGAGGAAGGTATGGCGATGAGAGAGACAGTCGGGTCACTCAGGGCTTACTTCATCGTAATAGCAATTCTGAGTGGATACGGTGACGTAATGTTCTTGCGGGGCGGTGCGCAGGGCATAGTCAGGTTGACGTCCCTCGTCTTTCTTGGATTTGCTGTAGCCTATTTCTACCTCGGAGTGCGTCTCAAACAGCTGCTCGTGACATCGCCCGGCCAGGTGAAGGGCGTGTTGATCGCGACCGCCGTGTTTCTGCCACTTATGACAGCCTTTGATATGGTGTCGAGACTGCGTGGGCTGGCGTATGAGGTTTGGAGACTGGGCGTCGGTCTCCTGGTCACCTGGTACCTTTTCAGAAGTGTGAAGCGATTGGCAACCCACAGCAGTTCCACAGTTCCGGCCACGCCTAGCCGCGGCCGCGTCGTCTGATTGCCGCCCCGTGAGTCCCCACGAGCGTCGTGCTCGATCTCGCGTGGCGACCGGGTAGGGGCGGGAGCCCAGAGCGGAGGGTAGCCGTATGTGGAGTTGGTCGTGGTGGACGGGGCCCGCTCGCGTGGCCAACCGTCTCGGCATGTTCCCTGCGGCGGTGCTTCAGGGAGACAACGACATGCTCGCTGGCATTCCCGGCGGCCGGTTGTGGCCGATCGCGGTCGTTGCGGTCGCCTTCCTCTTCTCCGGGCTTCGCTTTGGGATCCAAACTGTCTACACAGAGTCCATGCCTTTCATGTTGGCGGCGTTGTTCATCGGGCTCGTCACGCCATCCGTCGGCGTGCTACTCGTCGCCGCCCACGTTGTCTTCGATCTCCTCGTGTCGCGAGCACAAAGTTTCACCACACTCGCTATTGGGCACCTCGTCTCGTACGGGCTGCTCTGGCTCCTGGTCGTCTGGATCCCGGTCACGCAGCTGCAGGGCGAGTGGCGCGCCGCGGCCTGGCTCCGCCGCCATCGAATCGAGACGTTCTCCTCACGGGCGCAGGCTCTCAGCGTCATCAGTGCGATTGCAGGCACCGCCCTGTTCACGGCTGTGTTGGTCTTTGTCTGGACACAGGCGGTCCCTGTGTTGATCCGTCCCTATTTCCTACAGGTGTCCTGGCGACCATTGAGTTTCGCATGGTACATGAGGTCGGAGGCCGTGGTGCCCGTCCAGCGGTCCGGCTTAATCCTTGTGGCCTGGGCGTTCATCGTGGCGCTGTTCGCGTGGGTGGCCAGAGTTCGCTGGGCCGGTCAGCGCGCGGCCGTGCCGAGCCAGCCACTATTCAGGGGTGGGGATATCGACAGGCGGAACCTCGTCAGGCACCTCATTACCGCAGTCGTGCTCGTGCTCGCCCTGAGTGGCCTGGTGACCGGGATGCTGGATGTGCTCATCCTCTTCACCGCCGCAGCGGTGGCCCCTTTAGCCGCGCCGCCGCTTCGGCGTGTGCTGCGCTCCGGAGCCGTCATCGCGAGACTGCCGTACGCGGCCCGCTTCCTTCTCGCCTTCGGCGCGACCTATGGGTTGTCCTGGTGCATCCTCCGCGCCCTGGCGAAGGTTGCGGGGAACGGGATCGCCGGCTCCGCGTTCTTCCCAGTCGTGCTTTCCACGGCCTTGGGCCTGATGATCTTCGAGTTGCTGCTCTCCACGCCGTGGGAGCATCGCAGCGACACCGAGTCGGTCTCCGACGTCACGCCGGGAGCAGTGGTCGGCGCGCTAGTTCTGCTGGCAATCCTCGCGCCTGGCGTCGCGTTCGCCGACGACTGCTCCTCCCAATCTGACTGCTGGAGCTCCACCGCCAAGGCCTCAGCAGCAGCGGCCGCCGCTGCAGCCGCCGCGGCCGCGGGAAGGAAGGCTTACTTCCGTGAGAAGGGCTGGGAGCACCCCAGATACGGCCCACCGTACCGCATACAAGTGCTCGTCCAGGACGGCGAGGGACACTGGGTTGCACGGACTTGGGAAACTGACGTGTGGGGACAGACGCATGACATGACCGCTGACCTCAGCATCGATTGGAAGCTGCGGATTGGCAACTGGTGGGCAACCGTGGCTCACTGGGTCGGCGGCGACGCAAAATTTGAAGTGACAACGCATAGCGCGGCGGCTGGCGTACGGGGTTAGCGCGAGACACCCGATGACATCGCGATCCCTCGACGTCATAGCTCTGACACCGCCTGGACGATTTCCGACCGTGGTCCACGATCCGGGCCGCTGGTGGAGCGCTATCGCCGCGACCGACGCCCGTCTGCAGCGCTGGAGCGCCAACGCCGCCTGGTGGCATGTGCTCTGTAGCGAGGACGTAGCGGAGCTCGTCAGGGTCTCTCGCGCGTGTCGCCTCCTGCGTCATGTGGGCGGCGCGGATCTTCGGCGCAGCGCGGCTCTCGCGCGCCGCGCGCTGGATGCATTCTGCGATCCCGCGACGTACGCGTCGGGCTCCTCCTACATGGAGGCTACCGGATGGTTGGCGGAGCACGTGCGTGCGCTCAACCGATCGCAAAACGCGCTCGTCTTCTCGCTCGATACCGGCGTGCGCGTCGCTGGTCTCGACTACGGCGACAGCCGCTCCCTTGTGGCCTACGCGCGACGCCAGACAGTCCTCTCCGACTTGATTTGCGCGGCGCTCGCGGAGCTTCGGCACCACATCGATCTCCTGCTGGTCAGCGTCACCTCACCAGAAGACCTGCTCTGCGCGCTCATCACCGTTCACCAGTTGCGGCAGTCACAGCCGCGGCTACACGCGTGCCTTGCCGACCACGGATACGAGAACTTCTCCCTAGCGCCGCACCTCGCCCGCTTGCGCGTCGCCCGCACGATCGACTCGGTCGTCGACACGGTGATCGAATCGAAGGACGAGCGCGATGTGCTCGTTCCGATGCTGGCGACGGCGCTGCGCGCTGGACAGGCTCCGCGCGGCTTCCTCCACCTGGGCGATTTTGATGGCGCGGCAGGCTCGTTCCCGCACCCGTACGTTCCCCCACCCGCGGTCCCGACGTTTGCCCCGGAACCCATATTCTGGACACGGCTGAGCCGGCATCGCTGCTACTGGAGTCGTTGCGCCTTCTGCGTGCAGAACGCCAAGTACGACGAACAGCGGGCACCGTCGCTATCTGAAATCGAGCCGGCCGTGGACCGGCTTGCGGCGCTCGGGGCGGCCGGCTACCACACGTTCATCTTCTCCGACGAAGCCCTCTCGCCCTCCGTGCTGGACCACTTCTGCCGCGTCATCGAGGGACGGCACCTGGCCTTTCGTTGGAGCTGCCGTTGCAAGCCGGAGCGCGCCTTCCGACCCGAGCTCTGCCGCCGCATGGGGGCCGCCGGGTGTTACGAGGTGCTCCTGGGCATCGAGTCGATTTCGCAACGCGTACTGCGTCGGATGGACAAGTACGTCGAGGGCCTCGATCGCACCGCGATCGAAGGCATATTGCGTTCGCTCGATGACGCCGGCGTCGGAATCCATGTGAATCTCATCGCCGGCTTTCCGGGTGACACGGTAACGGAGGTCGCCGATTCGGTGACGTTCGTCGTTCGCTCACTGGCTCCGCTGTCGAACGCCACCTTCCTTCTGAACCGTTTTGCGCTCTTTCCGGCGACCCCGGTGTTCTCTGATTCGTCCGCGTTCGGCGTCGTGCCGATTGCCGTCAGCGGGGACATGCCGTTTGCGTACCCTTATCGCCTCGCGCCGGAGTACGAGGCCCACGGCTCTGCGATCGACCGGCTGCTTCCCGCGTTGCGGGAGAGGTTGTACCGTGGGCTCGGATGGAACCGCCTTGGCGAGGGGCTCGGCGCGCGGGCGGCGCGGGAGCTCTACTTTCTATCGGGACATGGCTCGGTTTTCAAGGCGCAGGGACCGCGCAACCCGTTCGCCAATCCGCTGACGCAGGCAGTGGAGGGACCCAAGGATGACAGCCCTAAGCATCTTTCTTACGGGCGCCACGGGCCACGCTGGCCAGTACGTGCTCGGAGAGCTCTTACGCCGGGGTAGCTCCGTTACGGCGCTGGTTCGTCGCCGGATCTCATTGCCGGGGTGCCGCGCGGTCGTCGGCGAGCTCGCCACCATCGACCGGCTCGCTCGGGAGATCGCCAAGGCGGGAGCGATCATCCATCTAGCGAGTCCGCGGGGCCAGGATCGCGAGAGCGTGGTCAAAGACGACGTCCTCGGCACCGGAGCACTGATCGACGCCTGGCGCACGGGTGCGTTCATCTATACCAGCAGCCCCACCGTGCATGGCGTTCCGCGCGCCGTGCTTAAAGAAGACTCACCAATGGACATCACCTGTTGGTACGATATGGGGAAGTACTGCAACGAGTTCCAGCTTCGCCAGACTGAGTCCGTTCCGGCGCGGGGCCCGGCGATCAGCCTACGCCCAGCGCTCTATTTCGGCGCGAACGACCGTCGTCACGATCGACAGATGCTCTCCTTTGTGCACACGCACTGTCGGCTGGGGAGCAAGTTTGTCTTCGATTCCGAGCATGGCTTGGAGACCTACGGCTCATCGTACATCGGCGGTGCTGATTTCGGCCGCGCCGTCTGTGACGCGCTGACGATTCGGACGTCCGGCGCATATAACGTCGCCGGCGGATTCTGCACCTGGCGGCAACTCATCGAGGCGATAAACCGGCATGCAGGCACGCGAGCCGACTTCTTCGTTCGGCCTGGGGCGCAACCGGGTGCAGGCGAGGCCCGACTCGCCCAGTCGATCACGCTTCTCGATACGCAGCGCTTCGCAGCCGAGACACACTTCGTCCCGCAGGAATCGCTCGACGGGCTGGTCGAGACGTTCGTGGCGCAGGAGCGGGCCGCCGCGCCCTCGGCCGCGACCTGACGTGTGCTCGCATCACAACCGGGGTCCCAACGACCAGAAGAGGACGCGACCCCCTGTCGCGGCGCCGTCCCATCGCGGATCGCGAGCGTCGGATGAGGCCAAGAGCGTTGCTCGCTTTGGCGGCGCTCTTTAGCGGGGTCGCGCTCCTCGCGCACATTCTCGCGGGGTACTCGTTGCCCCTTACTCTGTTGCTCACGACCGGCTTGATGGTGCTGGCGGCGAGGGGGATATGGCGACGAGCGTCGCGGGGGCAGCGAGCGCGGCTGGCCAGACTGGCCCGCGCGGGCCTCACGGCGGGGCTTCTCGCGACGGTCGCGTATGACGTGTCCAAGTTTACGCTATCGCGATTCGACCCATCGCCCTACAACCCATTCGAGGTGATCCGCATCTTCGGCCGCCTGCTTGTCGGCAACTCGGCGCCCGTCGGCGTAACGTACGCGGCCGGGACGTCTTTTCACTTGTTGAACGGGCTCACCTTCGCCACCTCGTACTGCTTTCTGCTGGGTGGGACCGGCGTCCTCACCGGTATTGCGTGGGGACTTTTTCTCGAGCTCTTCCAACTGACGCTCTACCCTGGGTGGCTCAACATCAACTTCTACACAGAATTCGCGACGATCTCCGCGCTTTCACACGTGGTGTACGGCGCTGTGCTCGGGCTCTGCTGCCGCACCGCGCTGCCCAAGGAATGAGAGCCGCTTTCTTTCAGTCACCGGGCTAGGCGCCGGTCCGCTCATCCGCCCTGCTTGGCCAGCGCCGCTCGCCAGCGGGCTCGCTCCGCGTCGGAGATGCTTGGATCGGCGATTCGAGCCCTGTAGAGCGCCCTTAAGGCTTCGTGCAACTCCTTGACCGCCGAGTCGAAGTCCGGACCCTCGGCACCCAGCTTCGCTTCTTCGGCGAGCACGCGTTCGGCGGTGGCCACGCCGTCGACCAACTGCGCCTCCGTCAAGACCGATTCACGATTCTTTAGATCCTCGACTGCCGCTTTCTCGGCTCTGACGAGCGGGGCGCCGAGTCGCTTGATATCCGCCCTCAACTGATCCTGGCTGGTCGACCATCCCGCGCAATCGAGGCCGAGCATAACGCCGAGCCGACCAATTGCCAGCGCCGTCGCTACCGTTTCGTGCGTATTCTGCCAAGTCGTAGCCCGAGAGCTCGCCGCCTGTCGCAAAGCCGCCGAGGCTTGCTTTAGTAGCGCCATGAGCACGGGTGCCGCCCACTCTCTGAGCTTCCCGAGGAGACAGAGCTGAAACTCCGGCTGCGCCCGCGCTAGCTCGCTGACCTGGGCGAGCAGGGTCCGAAGAACGTCCTCGGTTGACGCGTACGTCGCCACGAAGCCGGCGGAGCCGATCGCCTGGAGCCTCGCCTGCGCCCCAGCGATCAATTCGTCTTCTTTAGCCGAGAGAGGCGCGAAGTCGCTGGCTCCATGATGACGAAGCTCGAAGCGGCTGGCGACGTTCGTCTGGATTCCGCCGGTAAATGCCAACTGGAAGACCGTCGGAAGCGTGTCAACCGTCCCGGAGATCTCGACGCACGAGACTCGCTCAACGAGGAACTCCAAGGTCCCTTCTGGCCAATCGGCCGGCAATGGCTCCAGTGGAATGTCCCCTCCCGATGTCACAAGCGACTCCGCGAGAGACCCACTGGCTTTCCAGTCGACCCACCGGAGTTTCACGCCGGGACGAAAGACCTCGGGATCGACGACTCTCCCTCCGGACAACGTCCCTTCACCAGTGTCCTTGGCACCCGCGCTGCCCCGACCGTCTGTCGCCTCTGCCTTACTCGCCGTCTTCCATTTCCCGGTCGCGAAGACGGTCCTGGGTGGACCGGTGTTTTCCATGATCGCACGCTGGGTCATCTCGAGAGTGCCGCTGACCGTCGCTTCCCCGCTGGCGTTGACGCCGAAGGGACCCTGCGACGAGAAGCGCGTGGTGACGGAAAAGGTGCCCGTCCACGCGCCGTCGGCGATCTCCCAATCAGAACAATCCTGCGTGCTTGCGCTGACAGCCTGCGCGACCGAGGGCGCTGGGCTCGCGGGCAACCACCCCAGCAACACGCTGCAGCCGATCACCGGCACGCGCGGCGAATGCATGATGGCCTCCCTGTTCTTACGGGCTCGTTTCGTCACTCACCCGGGTTCGCGGCTGGCTACCCTCGAGAGAGCCGCGAGCCATTGACATCTTACGTCTCGCGCGCACGCCCGGCGAGGGGCATCTCTCCAGGATTCAGGCGCTACCGGTTGTCGTGTCCCCAAAGACAAGGCGAAAGCGAGGCCGACCGTGAGGAGTATCCCTCCCGCCGAGGCCACAGCTTCACATCCGGCCACCGCGACGCTGCGCGAACTTGGTTTGTAGGGCGGACCCTGCTGCGTCGCGGAGAGAGGGACGATCCTCCACTACAACGGGACCGCCTGGGCGGCGCAGCCGAGCGGAACGACGGAGGAGCTCCAGGGCGTCTGGGGCGCGAGCGGGCGCGATGTCTTCGCCGTGGGGGGGCTCGGCACGATCCTCCACTACGATGGGACGAGCTGGGTTTTCTCGAGCTCTTCCAACTGACGCTCTATTCTGGGTGGCTCAACATCAAGTTCTACACGGAATTCGCGACGATCTCCGCACCTTCACACGTGGTGCACGGCGCTGTGCTCGGGCTCTGCTGCCGCACAGCACTGTCGAACGAATGAGACTCGATTTCATCCAGCCACCGCGCTAGGCGCCCCGTCCCGTCATCCGCCCCGCGTGGCCAGCGCCGCTCGCCACGGGGATGGCTCCCCCGGTGCTGTGGCGGGCGGGGTGAACTTCACTGTGAGCGCTGCCGATAGCTACACCCGCGGAGTCGCGGCCGCGGGCGCTGCCTATTTGCTGGGGACAGAATTCCAACTGCGCGGCCGCCCCGGTGACCGTACCGCTCTCGCCGGTGAGCGAGAGCCCGCCGAAGGTGCTGAGCCTGAAGGGCATAGGCTTGCTGACTTCTTGCTGACCTCTGGGTGTTCCTCGCCTCGTAACATACGGCCCGGGTGGACGGCGACAAGTTCAAAGAAGTGCGGCTTGACGGGCGCTTGAATGCGTCCGCACACACTGGCCAGCGGTTGTCGGAAGGGGACAGAGCGACACGCGCTTCGTGCGTCCATAGAGGAGGACGATTCATGACGTCGTCTCAACGCTTCAGGATCGTTGCGATCGGCGTGGCGCTACTGTTGTACAGCTTCCCAGCGTGTGGGCAGATCCCGGGGGTCGGCCGTGTCCTCAAGAAAGCTAAGGACAAGCTCCCCACGTCCGCCGCGGTGGCGAACGTACTCCGCCCCGGCGATCCGATCACAACCAGCCTCAAAGATGCGGTGACCGAGATGCCGCTGCTCGATGGATTCGAGCCGCGCAAGGTCACACCGCTCCGCGCGCTTTCGCGGGATTCGGCCGGCTTCCTACTCCATCCTGGCGCGTTCGCAATGGACGCCCAGAGCTACTGCTTGCACGCCGGCACCTACGCACCCGCGCAGGGGGATGGCTACCTGTACGCTCCCCTGGCAGGCCCTGCTGCATCCGTCATCCGCGACATCCTGCGAAGCTCGATTGATCATCCTGAGATCCCCCAGCGGCGGATTCAGGTTCTGATCTGGGCGATCCTCGCGCATGCAAAGATCGAACAACTCGACCCTGAGTCTCGCCAGACCGCGGTCGCACTGCTCACGCCCCTCGAACTGGTCGAGCTCAATCGCGGTGCGCTCGACGTGCTGCCACAAGGCGCGCGGGAAGGAGCCGAGGCGAATATGCCGCCGCTCATTCGCGACGCCTTCGAAGCGGAAAACCGGCTCCGCGAGCTGTTGACGAGCTCCAGCGCGACGTACGACCAGTTGGAGGCTGTCGCGGTACGGGCAGGCGCCGCCCCGATCGGTCCGGGGAGCCGCGAGATTCCCAAGGTTCGATGGTCGTATAATCCGAGCGGTTTCTTCGTGCGGTACCTCCCCAGTGGTTATTCGGTCACGCATGTTGAGGTGTACGTACCCGAGCGGGTCACGATCCAGCGTGATCAGCTCAATCGCATCACGTCCGTCGCTGACCAAGCCGGTGACCGCATCGAGGCTGAATACGACGACGCGATTCCCCCGCTCGTCGTCCCAGGTGACGACGGCACTCGGGGCTACCCATTCAAAGTGATTCGCTTCATTGCCCCCGACTCCTCCGTGCGGGGGAGCGCGCGCCGTGCCGAGGTGCGGCACCGCGGCTGGACGTTTGTCGGCATGCCGAACGGACACGGTCGCATTGGTTTACTGCCGCGGACACTGCCGGCGGAAGTGTTCAGGTACGCGGGCACCTTTGCCCCGTCAACCGTCGGACGACGCACGTTGGCTCAAGAGCCAGATCCCTATGAGGATCGGGAGGAGCGCTATAAGGAGGCGGTTGAAGTCGGCAAAGAACTCGCCAAGATGGCGCTGGAGCACCAACGCGATGCGAGTGATCCGAAGTACAAAGATCTTGGTGACCCAAAGTTCTTCCACGATGGCCTGGAGGCAGCGAGCAAACCAACCGGCCTAAACGAGAAGATAGAATGGATCGGCAATCTCCTCGGCTTGGACATGAACGGTTGGCACCAAGCGAATTGCGCCCTCGCGAAGGCTTGCGGAAGCGACCAGCCTCCGCATTTCGATCCGTCCCGTACCGTGGCCCAGCCGGGCAACACCGCCCGACAACGGCTGGCGCAGTCAGCGCGTCCGCATTGAACGTGCCGGGGTCGCGAGAACCATGACACCATGGGGAGAAGCTGCATGAGATCGACACTCACCGCGGCGGTGTTCCTTGCCTCGGCCGCAATCGCGCCAGCGCAGCGGACCGCCAGCCCGCGAAGCAATATCCTGGAACCGGCTCACGGCACGGTGCTGATCTCAGTGAGCAGCAGCTACGGCGGGAGCTGGACGGCTGCCAACCTCGCGGACGGCACCACGGGCTCGGGCTGGTCCAGCGCCCAGGGTGCGGCTTTCCCGCACACCGTGGTGTTTGCGCTGCAGCAGCCGCACGCTATCGCCAGAATTGCAGTCGACAACACCGGGGATCAAGAAGGCAGCTACCCCGGCATCTCCTCTCGGAGTGTGACCGTCTACGGCTCCAACACCTCTGCCGCGGCGGGTTTCACGCAGCTCACCGCCGTCGAGGCACGGCGCGGCGGGCGGACGGAGGTGACGCTTGGTGCGCCAGCTACGGCGAGGTGGCTCAAGTTCGTCGTCAGCTCGAACTGGGGCAACGCCGAATACACCGAGGTCATGGAGCTGGAGGCGTACGGCGAGCCTCTCGGCCCACCGCAAAGGGTGGATGTCACGGTGCCCGACGCCGCGCTGCGCGGGCTCACCGCACTGCGCGACAGCGGGTACCAGGCGGCCGTCGCCAGCTGGACTATTAGATCGGCGAAGGATCCCGTCAAGCGTCAGCACCTGATGCAGATTATGTCATCTATGTTTGCACAGATAAGTCCGCTGGCCGGGGCCGTGCGGGGCTATGACATCGTCAGGGTCGAAGACGAGAGCGCGCAGAGCAAGCGCATCTACGCGCTCTTGGTCTATGAGCGCCTTCCGATCTATCTGATGCTCCATCTGATGCTCCATGCGACGAGCGCTGGGGGCCTCTGGGAGGTACACGAAGTCAATTTGAACTTCGAGGGGGACCTGGTGTTTCCGCGGGAACTGCTTGAGGGCACGCCGCTGCCTGAGCGTGACGGCCAAGTCCCCGACGTGGCCCTGCGCGGGCTTCAGGCGTTGCGCGAGGGCCACGATGACGTGGCGGTGGGCATGTGGACAACCACGTGGCCAAAGGAGGAGGTCGAAAGGGTTCGAGCGGACTTGGCGAAGGTCCCCAAGGCGCTCGGGCGGCTGAATGGCTACGAGGTCGTCCGGGTGTTCGAGCTCACGCCACACCTGCGGCGCATCTACGCGCGATTGGACTATGAGCAGGGGCCGCTATACCTGACGGTCGCCGCCTATCGCTCCGGGACGCCGTGGCAGGTTCCCCTGGGAAACTTGGAGTTCAGCAGCGATGCCAAGAGAATCTTTCCGCCAGTGCTTCTGGCCACGAGCGGGTCCTCGACGCCGGCGCTACTCTCCGGAGCGCTGGGCGTGCGGAACTTTGCCTTCCTGCAGATGGAAAACGGCCCTGAACGCAACCCCGCCCCCTATAAGCTCGGCGATCGGGTCGTCGCGCGGTACTTAGTCGGCGGACTCACCGCCGATGCAACTGGCCGATTTCACGTACAGTCGACCGTCACGCCATTCGATCCCGGTGGCCTGCCTCTCTATACTCCAACGAAAAACGACCTTGTCGGCTCCGCCACCGATGCGAGTCCACCCGGGGGCCGGTCCTGGTTCGACCTGCCGCCGTACGCGCCCCCTGGAACGTACAAGCTGCTGATCGCGATACACGATGCGGTGAAGAACGCTGATGCGGAATTCGAGCAGAGGTTCACCGTAGAGGGGCCAAAGCCAGAGCCGTTCAGGCAGTTAGAGGTGCGCGATTTCCGACTCTCGCTCTCGAAGGACGGCCCAGCGGAACGACACCCCGTGCTGCAGCGCGGCGGGACGATCTACACGGCATACCAGGTCGGTGGCATGGCGTTTCGCGGCGACCGACCGGACGTCCACATCGCTCTTCACCTAGTCGGGCCCGACGGGAAGGTTCTCCAAGACGCGCCGGAGCAGGCGACCATCGATGAGGAGGAGTCGTATCACCCGCTCACGTTCTTCGCGAGTTTCTCCAGCTCGGTGAACGTCTCGTCGGACTTCGCTCCGGGAACCTACGTGTTCAAGTACACCCTGGTTGATCGTGTCGCCAACAAGGCCGCGAATTATGAGGCGCGATTTGAGGTCCGCTGAAGGGGAGCAGGGGCGGTGCGGCCGCGCGGGCTCTCCGTTCGACAATTGCTTTGAGAGCGGCGGCGCAGGCAGGGACGAGCAGTGACGACGGAGGCTCCGAGGTATGGTGAGCGATGCATTGGTCACGGGTCTAGGGATGTCGTTGGCAGTTGTCGGGCTGATCGCCATTTACCTATGGTACCAACGCGAGCAGCGCAGGCTGCGCTGGATTCACGAGCTTTACTGGGCCCGCAATCAGGAGCTCGGCAGGTCTTTCAGGGATGAGTACGACGGAGAGGTGGAGGCCGAGTTCAACGGTCGGCCGGCGAAGTTCGAGCTAGCTCCAGGCACCAAGCACGCCTCGTCCGCTGTGGCCCTGGCCTGCCGTGCCGGGCTTGAGTTCTCGATAACCCCCAAATGCTACGACTACGGGGTCGTTCAGCCAGCGGACCTGCAGGGACGAGACGGCGCGGAGACAGGAGACCTGCAGATCGACGCAGAGTTCGTGTGTCGGACGACCGCCCGCGAAGCCTTCGTCGGTTGGCTTGGGGATCCAGAGGTACGGGCGCGCGTGTTGGACCTATTCCGTTCGGGCACCGCACACCAACTCAGCTTCACGACCGGGTTTCTCAAGGTAATCTATCGCTACGAAGACGACATGGTGAAGGACAAGGTGGAGGCCGCGCTATCGGTGTTGGAGCGAAGGTAATCTATCGCTACGAAGACGACATGGTGAAGGACAAGGTGGAGGCCGCGCTATCGGTGTTGGAGCGCCTCGCCATCTCGCTCGAGCGCGGTCCAATGCCGACGTCAAGCGGCTAGGTGACCACCTCCTGACGCCGCAACCAGATTGAGCGAGAGCGATCGGCCAAGAAAGACCTTGGCCGCATGAAATAGGAGGGCATCATCGAGCGTTTTGATAGGGTGCGAATTCGGGTCGTCATTTCGGTGATCGTCTCCGTGGCTAGTCAGCTGGGTTGCACCTCAGGACGCAGGCCACCTGACGAGCAAGACCTGGTCGCAGCGATGAAGAGTGACCTGCGTATGGAGACGCTCCAGGCGCACCCGGAAGCCGAATACCGCAAGGTCGTTGCGTCGCTCCCCTGAGGGACTGGTAACGACGGGAAAGGTTGGCCCGAACGCGGAGCCGCGATATTATTGATCCATGGCCAACCTCAACGTTCCCCTGTACGACCCCCAGCTCGTCCAGCCGATGCGCGAGGAGTTGACCCGCATCGGCTTCACCGAGCTGCACACGCCTGCCGAGGTAGACGCCGCGCTCGCCGAAGAGCGCGCCCCGATGCTCGTCGTCGTCAACTCGGTGTGCGGCTGCGCCGCCCGTAACGCCCGCCCCGCGGCGACGCTGGCGCTCGAACACACGGTGCGGCCCGCGAAACTGTACACCGTCTTCGCCGGCCAGGACGCGGAGGCGACGACTCGCGCCCGCTCCTACTTCACGGGCTACGGCCCATCGTCACCCTCGATGGGACTCTTCAGGGACGGCCGGCTCGTGTACATGCTGGAGCGACGGAACATCGAAGGCCGCGGCCCCCACGACATCGCGGCGGACTTGATCGCCGCGTTCGACCAGTTCTGTGGCTGACGAGTCCCCCCCTCCCCCTCCCAAGCGCCTGATCGTCGTGGGCGACCGGGTGCTCATCGCCCCCGCCGAGGGCGAAGAGCGCACCAACGTGGGACTCTACCTCCCCGCCACGGCGCTCGAGGGCCGCCAGGTGCAGGGCGGCCGGATCGTCGCGACGGGCCCGGGAACGCCGATGGGCGATCCCACCACGCTGGATGAGGAGCCGTGGAAGATCCGTAGTGCCGAAGTGAAGTACCTGCCGGTACAGGCGCGCGTGGGCGATTACGCGCTGTTCTTCCGCAAGGCCGCGGTCGAGATCACGTTCGAGGACAAGAGCTACCTCGTCGTCCCGCAAGCGGCGATCCTGGTGCTGGTGCGCGAAGGAGCAGGGGAGCCCTAGGCGCGGAGAATCGCTACACGCGGCGTAAAACGGGTCCCACTCGAGAGCGTGGGACCCGTTCTCGTATGGCGTGTCGGAGCGCTTCCCCGGAGGGCTCGCGCGGGCGCGGGAGCTGTTAGCCCGCGACTGGGGACACCCGGGCTTCCGGGTGTCGCAGGTGCGCGTGCTCGGGCCGCTGCTTGCGGGACGCAATGTCCTCGGCGTGCTGCCGACCGGCGCCGGGAAGTCGCTGTGCTATCAGGTGCCCGCTCTCATGGCGGCCGGCCTCACGGTGGTGGTGTCGCCCCTCATCTCCCTGATGCAGGACCAGGTCGGCGCGCTGCGGCGGCGCGGCGTCGCGGCGGCGTATCTGAACAGCGCCCTGCCCAGAGAGACCCGGCGTCTGGTCCTGGAGGCGACCGTCGGCGGCCGGCTTCGTCTCCTGTACTGCGCGCCCGAGCGTCTCGGCGCACTCGTCCGGCGGCTGCGAGCGGCCGGCGTCCGACCCGCGCTGCTCGCCGTGGACGAGGCGCACTGCATCACCGAGTGGGGCAACGAATTCCGTCCCATCTACCGCCAGCTGGGCCGCTGGCGCTACCTGTTGGGTGATCCCCCCACACTCGCGCTCACCGGGAGCGCGACGCCGGCGACACGGGCCGACATCCTGCACGTGTTGCGCATTCCACAGGCGGAGGTGGTCGTCACCTCGTTCGATCGCCCCAATCTGCGCTTCGCCGTCGAGCGCGTGCGGGACAACCGGGCGCGCTTCGCGCGACTGCGGGAGCTCATTCGCACCGCCGGCGGAGCGGTCGTCGCCTACGCCCCGACCCGCCGGCTCGTGGAACTGGTGACCCGGGCGCTGTTGCGGTGCAGCGTGCGGACGGCGCCCTACCACGCCGGTCTGACGGCAGGGGTGCGGCGCCGCGTGCTGGTCGCGTTTCTGGAGGACCGGGTCGGCGTGGTCGTGGCGACCACCGCGTTCGGGATGGGGATCGACAAACCCGACGTGCGGCGCGTGCTGCATTGGGGGCCAGCGCGCACACTCGAAGGCTATTACCAGGAGGCGGGGCGGGCGGGTCGTGACGGGGCGCCCGCCGAATGCCGCGTCCTGTGGCGGCCGGAGGACTACCGGTACGGGGAGCACGCGGCGGCGATGCGGCGCTACGTCGAAACGCGCCGGTGCCGCCGCCGCGTGCTGCTCGAGTACTTCGGCGAACAGGTTGCCGGGTGCAGTGGGTGCGACGTCTGCGGCTAGCAGCGGGCCTCCACCGGGTCCTATGAACGAAGGAAGTTTGAGGATTCGTTGCTCTTACCAGGGTAGGTTAACCCCGGGGCCATGCCCCGGGGTTAACGACGACGGGTGCGATGTTATGTGTGCGACGTCTACAGCAAAGACACCTGCTCGGCGCGCGCCGCGAAGGCCCTGAGTCCGGCTGTTCGTTCTTCCCGACCCCCGCGGCATGGCCGCGCAGACTTGCATGTCACGTTTGTCGTTTGAGAACCCCGCGGCATGGCCGCGGGGTTAACCTACCCTGGTGAGAGTTGATGCGAACGCGAGGACCACACCACGCGATTGGTCTGTACGCTCATCTCACGTGGCATACAAAGCATCGAGAGGCAACCATTCGTGGCCCGCATCTCTCTATGCTCGGCGATGCGATTGGCGCCGCGGCGGAGCGAACAAAGGTGCGGGTTCATGCTCTGGCAATGCTCACCGACCATGTGCACATCGTTGCCAGCTATTCGCCGGATGCGACGCTGAGTGCGTTCGTACGGGAGGCGAAATCAGAGTCCGCGAGGCGAGCAGGTATCCGCTGGTGCAGGGGCTTCTACGCAAACTCGATTGGATCGAACCAGGTCGCGGCCGCGAAGCGCTACGTCGCAGCTCAATATGCTCGACATCCCGACAAAATACCTGCCAGGGTAGGTTAACCCCGGGGCCATGCCCCGGGGTTCATGACAGGGTGTCGCCTAGAACGTTGTAACCCCGGGGCCATGCCCCGGGGTTAATGAGAGCAGAAACGCCGCGATCTCTACGCGGCTGCGACGTCTGCGGCTAGAACAGGTTGCCCGCCCGCGCCCGGAAGTCCACGTTGTCACGCACCCACTTCCACAGGTCGGCCTGCTGGGCCAGCGGCAGGGTGGGCTTGTACTGCTGGTGCCAGCCGGCCATCACCTGCGCCTCCTGGGTCCAGAACCGCACGCGCTTGTGGTGCACCAGCCGCTTCCAGTTCTCCCCCACCTGGGGGCTGGCGTACAGAACCCGCACCGTCACGCTGCGCGACAGGAACTCGAGCGGCGAGACATCGATGCGCGTGTAAGGGTTCTGGTTGGCGGCGAGGCGCGTCCCCGGCGGCACGTCCGGCATGCCGTCGCTCAAGACCACCACGTTCAAGGGGGCGAGGATCAGGCCCCGCTCCCGCACCAGGCTGCTCACGCGCCCGAAGAACGCGTTGAAGTCGGTATAGGTATCCGTCTGCGGAAACCAGGATCGCAGGTCGGCGGCGATCTGGTCCGGCGTGCGTCCCTGGAAGTCGTTGATGGGATGGAACGCCTTGGGCTCGCCGACGCGGGCGCCGCCAATCGAGCTGACGAACAGCGCCGTCGGGACTTTGAGCTCCCCGATCCCGTTCAGGTGGGCGTAGATGTACAGCGACGCGAACTGGAGCGCGTCGTCGTACAGCCGCGAGTCCCGGAACGACCCGCTCACGTCGATGCCGATGATCATCGTCGACGCGGGGGGTTTCTTGGCCTCGCCCTCGCGCCCGCCCCGCCGGCAAGCGGTCGCGGTCATCGCGGTTACCGCCGCCAGGGCGGCGGTCGTGAAGCGGCGGAGGCCGGTCATGGGGCGCCTCCCGGGAGCACGTGCTTCCCGCTGGGCGTCATCTGCGCCGTCGCGGCCTCGACGGCGTCGAGGCTGCGGAACG
>WNGD01009121.1_pt1 | contig 17562 bp, 16 predicted proteins | sample 5400671 | NCBI WGS metagenome assembly WNGD01 (sample SAMN13153369, study PRJNA577476) | soil metagenome | isolation source: 40 cm soil or saprolite under grassland replicate 2 | place: USA:California | collected 2016-06-15
CTTCTTCTGTACGCTCTGAAGGGCTGGTCGAGAATCGCGTAGCCGTGGAAACCGATCAAAGTCTCCAGATGTTTAGGATCGTTTAGCTTCGAAACATTGTATCCGCAGAGGATTGTCATGTTCTCCTTCACCCTGCGCCCGATGCTTTGTTCCAATTCCATGAGCCCCTTATCTAATCCGTTTTGTAAGAACCATGAATAGTCTTCCACGGCGATTCTGGTGGGGAGATTAGTTTCGTTTGACGCGTGGACCTCGGCCATCCAACCCCTTATCTTCTTGACCACTTCGGGCTTGTCTAGACCTGAAAGGTCTTTTTGCACCAGATTGTTCACGGATTCGAGTGCTGAAGGTTTCACGGAGAACAGGCCCTTTGGGGCTTTACCGGTTGCGCCCGGATCGAAGAATTCTGACAAGACCATGTCGAGGAATGATTCTTCCTCCCAGAGGAAGATAGCGTGCTCATTTTTTGGCATATGTCGAACTCGTGATTCGAGCATTTCCGCTTCGTGAATCTCGCTCAGCATCAGGTTGATCCTCTCCGCTTTTGAGGTGAGAGGGGAAAAGTCGAGGACGCCCAGAGTCTTCGTCAAGATCTTGTCCCTATGGCTATGAGCTTCGTCCAGCTTGGTTGGCCGGCGACCACTCCTTCCGTCCTTGTCTATTATCAGAGCGTCCCCTTCGATCCTCACTGTAAGATCCTCATCAGTCCGAAATGGAAAGGTGCTGTCCTCGACTAGATCCTTGGCCAGGTATATGGTGTGTCGTGGGCCGACGCGGTGGATCTTTGCTTCTGCATGAGTAACCATCTCTTATCACTATGAAGGAGGCGGTCGAAGAATCATTGCGTTCTCAACCGTCTTTGTATAGGTGGTGGGGTCGTTCTTTTATATTCTGCGAGGCCGAGTCTGCTACGAGAATTATCCTCAAGCGTTTGCCGATTGGCCCAAAAACTCGTTGAGCGAAGACGTGTGAAGAAAAGGCATGCAGGTGCCCGTGAGGGGAAACGGGCGTCTCGGCCCGTAGATTCGACGACACGAAAGACCGCGGAGGTCCTTGTCGGTGATCGAACTCGTGATGATTCGTTCTCAATAGCGGGGGTCGGTGCCTCTGCAGGGGGGCTCGAAGCCTTCACGCAGCTGCTCCAAGAGCTCCCCTCAACGATCAACATGGCACTGGTACTGGTACAGCACCTTGACCCTACCTACAAGAGCTTGTTGACCGAGCTTCTCTCCAGGACAACCAAGCTGGCGGTGGAAGAGGTTACTGACGGGACCCGGGTGAAGCCTGGACACGTCTACGTGATTCCGCCTAACACAACAATGACTATTTCCAATCGTGTTCTGCACCTCACCCCTCGCATCGAGGGCGACCGTAGGCATACTCCCATCGACGGATTTCTTGAGTCCCTCGCTCAGGACCAGAAGAGCAGAGCGATCGGTATCATACTCTCCGGGACTTCCATGGATGGTATTCATGGGCTGAGGGCTATCAAGGATGAAGGGGGAATCACAATTGCCCAAGACGAGAAGTCGGCCAAGTACCACGACCTTCCCCGGAGTGCGGTCGCGGCAGGCTGCGTCGACCTAATCCTCCGGCCACAGGACATCGCGCACGAGCTTGTTAAGCTGAGCCAGCATCCCTACGTGCCTTACCTGGAAACTGAAACGGCGGAGAAGCTGTTACCGCAGAGTGACCTCGAAAGGATCTTCGGTCTACTTCGAAAAGCGACCGGGGTTGATTTTGCAGACTACAAACATGCGACCATAAAGAGAAGGATCCTGAGACGAATGCTGATCCTCAAGACGAACAAGATGGGGGATTACCTGAACAATCTAAAGACAAACCCTAGCGAACTGAGTTCCTTGTTCCAGGACATTCTGATCAATGTGACCGGATTCTTCCGTGAGCCCCAAACCTTCGATGCGTTGAAGCAGGAAGTATTTCCTGGCATTATGAAGAAGAGGTCAGCTGATGACCCGATCAGGATATGGATTCCAGGCTGCTCGACCGGAGAAGAGGTCTACTCGCTGGCCATCTGCCTCGTGGAGTATTTGGACCATTCCTCGGTCCACCCGCCGATACAGATCTTCGCAACCGACGTGAATGAGACCGTGTTGGAGAAGGCTCGGGACGGCGTATACGCTGCATCCGCTTCGATATCGGCCGAACGTCTACGACGTTTTTTCGTAAAAACGAATGGCTCCTACCAAGTAGACAAGTCGATTCGCCGGATGTGTGTCTTCGCCAAGCAGGACGTCACGGCGGACCCGCCGTTTTCGAAGCTTGACCTGATAATCTGCCGGAACCTGCTGATCTATCTCGGGCCGCCCTTACAAAAGAAGCTGCTCCCAATATTCCACTACTCGCTCAAGCCTGCGGGATTCCTTGTCTTGGGAGACTTCGAGACTGTAGGTGAGTTCGACAACATCTTCAAGGTGGCTAACAAGCGCTTCAAGATCTATTCCAGGAAACCCGTGGTCACCCGTAAGCCCCTTGATTTCTCGACGAGGTATATTGCCGAAAGACAAGTTGGCAAGCCGATAGTCAATCGACCAGTTGAGAGTCACGTCCCGGAACCGGAAATTTTCAAGGAGGCGGACCGGATCTTGCTGACAAAGTACACACCGGCCAGCGTCATCGTGAACAGTGAGCTGGAGATCATCCAGTTTCGCGGACGCACAGGTTCCTTCCTCGAGCCTGCACCTGGGAAAGCCAGTCTCAACGTTTTGAAGATGGCCCGCGAGGGCATGATGACGGACCTCAGAAATGCACTAGATAGAGCGAAAAAGAACAGCGAGACAGTTAGGAAGGAAGCGATCGCGATCAGATCCGATGGGAAATACTTGGATGTGAACCTAGAAGTGGTCCCGCTGAAGACCAATCGAGCTCAGCCCAGTTTTCTCGTGGCGTTCGAGGAAGCTTTGCCAAGGGCTGCTGCTTCAGTGGCGCGGGGAAGAGATGGAGGCGAGAAGAGTAAGAAGGAGAGGAGAACGGAGGATCTCAAACTTGTCCGGCTCCAGCAGGAACTCTCTGCGACTAAGGACTATCTCCAGTCGATCATCGAGGACAAGGAAGCGGCCAACGAGGAGTTGAAGGCTGCTAATGAGGAGATACAATCCGCCAACGAGGAATTGCAGAGCACCAACGAAGAGCTTGAAACGGCGAAGGAGGAGCTTCAGTCAACGAATGAGGAGCTGACCACTGTTAACGAGGAGCTTCAGAACAGAAACCTTGAGCTGACGCAGGTCAACAATGATATGACAAACCTCAACGCGAGTGCCAACGTGCCCGTGCTCATGACGGGAAGTGATCTGCGATTGCGTCGTTGGGGTCCGCTTGCTGATAAACTGTTCAATTTGAAAGCCAGCGATCTCGGCAGATCCATCTTTGACGTCAACCTTGGTTTCCAGATTCCGGATCTCAAAGAGACGATAAACGAGGTAGTCGACAAAGTCATCAGCAAGGAGATAGAGGCCAAGGGTCCGCAGGGGCACTGGTTTCTGGTGCGGATAGGACCTTACCGGACCGCTGATAACAAGATTGAGGGAGCGGTCTTGGCCTTTGTCGATATCGACCGTTTGAAACAGGGTGAGGTGAAGCTTAGGGCACGTTCTGAACACTTGGAGGACTTAGTTGAGGAGAGATCTAGGATGTTAAGTAACACGACCCGGTTGGCGGCCATTGGAGAGACGGCAGGGATGGTAGGCCATGATCTCCGAAACCCCTTGCAGACAATAATTAACACGATTCATCTGGCGAAGGAGGCTACGAAAACGAGTTCAGCGTCGACGGAGAGGGACCCTCGTGTTGGGAATGCGTTGGAGACGATCCGGGAGCAGGCTGATTTCATGAACAAGATCGTGTCCGACCTGCAAGACTATGCGAAACAGGCGAAGCCGACCTTCGTTGAGTATGACGTGCAGAGGCTGATCAATGATTCTCTTTCCTCAATCCCGGTACCCAAATCCGTGGAGGTCTCATCCAGCCTTGAGACGGGCTTTCCGAAACTGAGAGTCGACCCAAGCCTGCTTCGCCGGGCCTTTACTAACATTATCACCAATGCTCTGCAAGCGATGCCTGATGGTGGGAAGCTGAAGATTAGGGCGTGGACGAGTCAGAACGTCGCTGCAGTGAGCTTCCAAGACACGGGGATTGGCATTCCAGAAGATGTCAAGGCCAAGATGTTCAGCCCGCTCTTCACGACGAGAGAGAAGGGTGTGGGACTCGGGCTGGCAGTGACCAAGCGTCTGATTGAAGCGCACAAGGGCGAGATCAAGGTCTTTTCCAAAGTGGGTGAGGGGACGACTTTGACGGTCGAAATACCACTCGACTTGAGGAGGTGAGCATAAGGAATGGGAAAGAACATTCTGATTGTCGATGACGATCGGGGGATTCTGAAGAGTTTCAAGGATATTCTAGAGCCGGAGGGCTACAGCGTAGATACTGCGGAGACTGGAGTTGAAGCAGTTGAGAAGTGCAAGGCTCGCCCGTACAACCTGGCGATTATTGACATCAAGCTGCGAGATGTTGACGGGACGGATTTGCTGGCTAGGGTTCACGAAATCCTTCCACGGGCGCGGAAGATCATGATCACCGGGTACCCGTCGTTGGAGAACGCGGTTGATTCTGTCAACTTGCAGGCGGACGCGTATATCATCAAGCCGGTGAACCCGGAGACCTTCCTCAAAGTGGTCGCGGAGAACATGGACAAGCAACTGGACGCAGAGCGAATGACCGAGGACAAGGTGGTCGGGTGGGTAGAATCTCGATACGAGGAGACTAGACGGAACAGGAGCAAGCGCAAGTCCATGGGGCCAGAGCTGCTACCGAATGCCGAGGAGTAGAGAACCGCACCCTAGAACGGGTTGAGAATCAGCTATGGGAATCACAGAATGGAAGTTGTCAGTTGAAAACCACTTTTCGGAATCAATTTCTGGAAACGTTTTTTGAAATCCGGTTTTCGAAAGCCCAGTCTTTGGAAACCAGTAACCGGTAATTCTAGCGACCCCCCGGGGCCTACCCGGGTCTCGCGGCGCCAAAGAAAAAGCCCGCCAAACGGACATGGTCTTACATGTAGATGTTTGATTTGCCCAGCTTGTCGATATCGAATCCCAGCCGTCCGACCATATACTTGAAAACGTCCCTTCCAACCTCCGTCGCCTTCGCCAGATCCACCTCGTCCTTCCGGAATTTCGCCAGCAAACTAACAGAGATATCAGTCAACGCTGCAATCAGAGTGACGACCTCTTCCACGGAGACTTGTTTACGGTCCTCGAACACGTCCTTCTTGATGAATTCCAGTACCATACGAGCATACTTTGCCATACCATCCCCGCCCTCTTCCATATCGGAGAGCGCCGGACCCGAATCAGTCATAGACAGAATGAGTAATCCTACCTTCTAATAAGAAACGCGATGAGAGGATCAACGGTTATGCAGAAATCCAGCCTCACCACCTCCATCATAGCGATCCTGAGCTTCATTCTCGGAGCCTGGCTCATCTTCGACAGCACACGAAAACTAGTCACAGGCTACTACACTGGCGAACAGACGATAGGATTGGGACCCTGGGCAACAATCGTCTCCGCACTCGGAGTACGACCCGCAGACCTGGCCTTCCCCTTTCTCTTCCTCGGAGTAATCTGGATTGTGAACGGAGTCATCGTCCTGTTGGGCACCAGCACCAGATACGAACGCACAATCGCAATATCAATCGTCACACTCTTCTACGCCCTACCAGGAACCCTCATCGGTATTCTCAACATATTCTTGTCTTTGAGAGAAAAACGGCTCGCGAAAACCCTCCCATTAACGAAGCCTTCAGATTGTCTACCTGCAACGGTCAGATCTGTCACGAGGACGAAAACCTCAAGATTGCAGTCTCAAAAGTCTTTACCTAAGGTGGGCGGAATCGCCCGCAAACGAAGGCTTGGATCTGCCCTATTCATTCGATAGAGTCTGGGACACCGCGATATCGCTTCTTCAGCGGCAAAATGGAGTGTTACCAAAATGGACAAGGCAACGGGAGGCATTGAGGCGCATGTCGTCATGGAAGTGCTTACTTGGACCGAGACATTTTTCCTGAACTTGACGAGAAACGGTGACAATTCGACTCGCGTCATCATGGACCGAATCGGGGTGGCTCAGCCATTCGGTTGGGGAATAGCTCGTATTGAGTCATTCCTTAGCAAACTGGGAAAGCACTCTAAAGAACACTGGCTAGAACACGGAGTTAACGAATCCTCTCTCGTTCTCGTAGGATCCTACAAGGATATTGACTAGCGACCTGGTCGATTCATTCTTCGTCTATTCCGTGCGAGTTTCGCTCGAGCTCTAATAGTGAGGAGAACAAGTGAGCCAATCAGTCCCAAGAGTCCACCGATAACGAGCAACCACATGCCGGTAGAGCCACATAGAAAGCAACTCCCGCCTGAGCCTCCAGGAGGGGGCGGAGTTGATGCCCCGAAAATCTCAGTCATCGACGCCGCCGCGGCATCGTTGGTTGTCAAGGTCGACAGACCCCAGTTGTTTTCCATCAGATGCAGAATCGAATACTCATCATACAAGTCGCTGGATGAAACATACGCCTGCTTGACAACTTCAGGCTCATAGAACAAGATTGGAGCCGGGTTGTATTCATCCCACCAAAGAATAAGCAAAGTCCGTTGAGTCGGTTTGAATGTGGTTGATGCGAATAACGACCCCGAAGCGGGAGAAGCAATCGTGCCCGTTCCCACGAAGAATGTCTTCAAATAAGCATCTCCATGAGCGACCGGATTCGTTGTACCGCAAGATGCGCTTGAGTCGTGCATGTTGTTACAATCGGTCGGTGTGTACCACAGAAAATTTGCGGGAGTTTGCGCATTCGCAGCATTCACAAAATCCGATGTTGATACCGCGCTTCCCGTAAAAATATTCGGACTCAAATGCGTACTTGTGAATCCGGTGAACGGGAAGTGGTCGTTGCCTCTTGGACATCCGCTCTCACAATAGGCTTGCCAGGTCATCCCTGCTGAGGACATGCTGTCCATAAGCGTCGGAGCGTTGATGCAGCAGCTGTAGCTATCAGATATGCCCTGGTCAGATCCCGAGATTAGGGCGGTGTAACAACCTGCCGAGCAACCGCTGATACTTCTTCCAGCGGCACCATAACCATGGTAGAGGGGAATGGTCGCCCCCGCTGTCAACATGCTTGCAATGAATGGAGCATTGGAACTTCCAGTGCCTGTACCCATAACGTCAGCATAATGCTGGTTCTCCATCGCCACAACAACGATGTTGTCGAAGTAGGTTCCGGATGCTGCATGCGCACTCGGCAGAGAAGGCACCGCTATCATCCCAAGAATCAGTAAAGCGACCAGTAACTGAGTTCTCAACTTCAAGGTGCTCGTCCGAGTTTGAATTCAGCAGCAAATTGTTCCAAGTACGAATCTAATGATGCAATTTTTGTGCCCATTTTCAACATTCCTTCCCGACCTTGGGCACGATCGCGGTGGCCCAAGCTGAACGGCCTGCCCGCATTGCCGAACGAGAACCAGACTCTTTGTTGTGAGCGAGTTCTTCGGCAGGAACTAGTATAGCATGCATTTCCGGTATAGGCGATACCGAACCTCCCGTCCAAGATTCGAGTTCTCCTGGCCAGTTACCACCGCACTCTTGCGTGAATGCACTATGCTCGCCTGACTTTGAGACTAAAGGACTCGAGATACCGAAGTACAGGAGTAGAAACCGAATTCCTCTGCTCGGGTCTCGACTCCGAAGAGTTCTCTTTCAATGGGGTCCGCTCCCATCTGCAAGGCCGAATCCATCGTGTATCGAAGGAAGAGCTTCAGGGAAAAAAACTCGTCCTCGGTGGCCAGAAGGCCTCGAGGATCGGCGGTCGGAGGAACTATTAACGACTCCATCGTTCCAGACGGAGTATTATTCCAGCCTCATTCATAACAACTGTGGTACAAACCTCTGTTCCTTCGCTAACGTGTCGGAGTTCGAGACCCAATCCACTACACGACTGCCTTTCTTCCTCCTCGTGTGTAATATCTAACGAGGATGAATGAGATAACAGGGATTGCGACGATTCCCGCCAGCAAGGGAATCGGATCGGCGAGAATATTCTCCAAGTTCGCCAGTATTTCGAATCGAAACAGTACGAACCAAACCACTAGGAGAACGATACCGATTACAAATAATGGAACCTGAAACGGCTTCAATTGTGGAAGCTTGGGAAGCTTGTCTCTCCTTTGAGTCTCCCCTGCAGCAAACAAGACCGCAACCGCTGCATAGCCGATCGCCCAGACAGGGTTAGACTCTATGAGTTCCGAAAACTGGTGCGCATGCGCAAATCCAAACGGGTATATCAACCAGATCGCGATGACCGCTAAAGAGCCGACCATGAATCCGCGATCTAGAAGATGACCGTTCTGGGCGAATCCGTAGACTCGTCTCCAAGGCACGGGCTGGTCACCTTCCCTGAGATCAGGGTCCGCCGCGTTGACGTATCCGAGAACGTCCTCTTGATAGAAGTAAACTTTCACGCTGGGATCCGGCTTCCTCTGGCTCATGGTCTGGTCGTACATTCCACGTTTCACGAGCCTCGTCAGTGGATAGAACCATTCGACACCTCTGTCCTTCGCGGTTGTGAAGGAGTCCTGCAGCATGTGCAGAAATATCCCCAACGAGAAGAACGGGTTCACCATAATACAATCTCGGGGCTATTCCCGAAAAAGACAAGCCCGATAGCCAATCCGAACGAGAGATGTGAAGGAAGGTCCACGATTCCTCTCGTCAAATTACCTCGAAAATAAAAGACTAATACTGATTATTGATCCTCGACGAAACTTGTGCCTTCAAACCCGTGTTCGGGATCCTTCATGATAACGTCTGGGACCCCTAATCCAAGACGCATTCCTGCTTGAGCTATGACGGCGTAATCTGGTGTCGACTAGCCCCAGAATCTTGCTCCAAGGATTGAGGCGACAATGGCCAATAGCCCCGCAGCGGGCAGGGTCACCATCCAGGCCAACGCCATTCCCCGTAACGCCGGGCCCAGGAACTGCCTCCCCTTCTGACCGTGATGCCCCGCGTTCGCACCCTCCGAGACGTTTGTCGTCGAAAAGGCATCACCGAAGTATGATCCAGCAGAAACCAGCACGGCGGTAGCTCCATGCGCTTTCAGCCTATGCCCGCGTTGGAGGGGAGTGTGCCCGACCAAAGTCTTGGCCACACGATCCCCCCACACCAACGAGCCGGCCACGACCGCAACACCAACGATAACGTATGGCAGCAAGATGCCGTCTTCTGATGTGCCCAGTAATACGAAGGCGCCAAGGGCAGCCATCTTGGGTGCGTCGTTCACACCCCTGGCGAAGGCGACACCAGCGGCAGAAATCCAGTCGGCTGCTCCGAGACGTTTTGAGGAGGGTCCCTCATCGACCTTGGTGTCTCGTTTGCGAAGTAACCGGCTGATAATGTAGACGCCGATCAAGGCGACAAATGGGCCCGCGGCAAGAGGAAGGAGAATCCGCCAGATCAGGAAAGTCCATTCTAGGCTAGATGCGCCCAGCAGATAGATGGCCTGCACTATGATTGCCCCGACGATTGCGTGCGTCGTCGAGACCTGAATCCTGAGAAGAGTTGCGATAAGTATCCACGAGGCCGCACCTACCAGAGCCGCTAGTATGAAGGAGACCCCTGGCATTGTTTGGAAAAAGCTCTGGGGAGTGAACGCAGAGAATAATCTGACCGAGATTATGATAGCTAGGATACTACCCAGGCCACTGAACAGGCCTCCCCAGATGAGGGGTGAGTATCTCGGCTTGAAGGCTGCAGTATCCGGATCCATCATGAGAGCAGTCACACTCTTACCCACATCGTTCGCTCCATTTCCGAAAGCCAGAGCGAACAGCACTGCCAGCCCAATCTCGACACTCAACAACAAGAGACGAACACATCCTAGACCTCGTACTGATCCAAGGTTCCTCCGTAACGTAGGAGGCCGAGGAAGAGGCTAGACAAATATTTGTCGAGTGGTACCAGCGCCACCCCGAGAACTATTCCCCCAGTCACCCAACAATCAGAGTTAACCCGTATCCGAGAGCAAATCCTAGAGCAGGTGAGATAACCCAGCTTGCGATAATGAGGAATACGTTCCTAGAATTCATGACGCGCATCTTGCTTGCTAACCCAGACCCGATAATTCCGGAAGAAACAGTCTCAGTTGTCGACAACGGGACCCCAAGCTGGTTCGCTAATTCGACAGTTCCCGCGCCCAGTAGCTGGGAATAGAAGGCGTTAGGATATCTGAGGCTATAGATCCCCTCTGTCAGTCTACGGAGGGCCCCGCGACCAAGAACAAACGCTCCGAGAACGCTTCCAATACCTACCACAACGGTTGCAGTCTGCGGCTGATTAGAAGTGACTCCGGCGATAAGTCCCAAAGCATTGCTGCCGGTAACGTATGCGGAGAGGAAGGCCATCACCACTAGCCCAGCCTTGAGAAGTGAGAGTTTCAACCAGAGGTTTCTAGGACTATACCTGTCGTCAAGTGCAACAAAGATTACGCCGAGAGCCGTCGCGACTATTGGAGCGCTCACCCAGAAGATCAATATGAGAACCAAATAACTGGTTTCTTGTAACGCTCCGATTGCAAAGCTGACGCCTAGAATTGTCCCCGTCAACGCTTTTGAGAGGGACAGCGGGACTTTTGTGAGTTCTCCCCCAACGAATATGAGCAGTGTGGCTAGAAGTATCAAGAATATCTCTGTACTGGTTTCAGTCGGGAGAAAGGCCTCCCTGACTTTGAAGAGTTTGGGACCTTCGATCGACAGTCCAAGCAGGTAGCCTGCAACCGCGATGATGATTCCTGACCGTCGGTTGACCATTCCGCTGCCGATGATGGTCCCGCAACACGCCGAGAGATTGTTCCCACTTACAACTGCTCCCAAGAGCCCAGCTAGGACAAGGGAGAGAGTGTCGAGAGACAGGTTCAAGCCTAGTTTCCTAAGCGCCGAGACCTTTCATTATCACGATGACGAGGTCCGACGCGTCCTCGCAACGATCGAGAATATCATCTGCCTCGATCGTAGTCTCGATATAGTTGTGGAAGGAAGCGTAGTCAAGCACTTCCCAGGACCCGTAGATCTCGTCAAGCATATTGTCCTTGACATCGTCTCCCTGTTCTTCCAGCCGCTCAATCCGCTTAGCCAGTTCAAGTGATTCTTTCATGTTCGAGCCTGCGACGCTGAAGAGCTTCCGAAGACCTTGAAGCTGGACAAGTCCGATCTCTATCAGACGAACCTGGTCTTTCCGGATGATAGCATCGAATTCCTTGGCCTCTCGAAGGGGTCTCTTGGTCACTCTTCTTATCTGCCGGGAAAGAGCGTGAGCTCGGTCCAGAACACTATCCACAGAGTCAGCCAGTCTCTCGAACTCTCTCATAAGAATCGCCGATATGGAACCTTTCCCGAACATCTCCTCGAGCGATTGAACTATGGTGTCCCCCTGTTTCTCCAGGAGACTGATCCTGTTAGTGCATGTTTCAATGTCGGACAGTCCGTTGGGTGTGTTCGTAAGTATCTTGATTAGAAGGTGCAACGATTCCTCGCCGAGGCTTGCGAGCTTGTCGATTCGGGTGAAAGCGTCCCTCTCGCCCAGCTGGAAGAAGCCCTTGACCCGACGAATCACCTGGTTCATAACATTCATTTCTCCGGTGGGAAAGAGAGATGGTAACCTCTAACGACTCTGACAGTTCATCCCGGAAGGGCTAGAAAAGAGTGCTGTATCTCTTTCATCCCGACACCGCGCTTGTCACCATCCGTTTAGAGGCGAAGCAGTAGAATCAGATTTGCAATAGCCAAGTCGATTATCGTTAACGGTATGGACCTCTTTGCGAATCGGACGAAACTCAACCGTTGTCTAGGCTTGTTTAGAATGTTTAGGGCGACCAGGTTGGAAGCCGTCCCGATAGGCGTGGCCATTCCTCCCATCCCGGTTCCGATAGCAAGCGCCCATGCTAGTGGCGCGATTGGCACGCTGAGCGTGTTGGCCATAGCTGCGATTACAGGTATGAAGACCGTTGCCAAAGGTACATTGTCCACGACCTGTGATACTAGCGCGGTGACCCACAGAACCAGGGTTACGGAAAGCGCGAGGTTTCCTCCCGAGACTTGGAGCATTTCGCTTCCCAGCATCGAGAGAACTCCCGTCTTTCCGAGGGCGGCGACGAGTATGAATAGCCCACCAAAAAAGAAGAATATCTGCCAGTCTATCCTACCGAGAACATGCTGGACCTCGTTCGACCGGGACGACTCATAGACAAGTATCAGGAAAGCGGGGAGAAGAGTTGCAAGAGCTGCTGAGACCCCGAGAAAAGTATGAACCACGAGGAAACTGACGGCCAGGACCAAGGATACTAGACTGACTCTTAGTAGTCCCCGATCCTTCACCGCCTCGGACGGGCTACGCAAGTCAAGCACCGGCTTCTGCCGATGACGTCTCATTGCGTCCCGATGGAGAAAATTGCGATTTTTCAAGTAGAGTAACCCTCCGTTCACAGCAATTGCAGCGAGAGCGATAGGTGCCGTGTTCTGGAGAAACTGGTTGAAGGTGAGTCCTAGGGAGGATCCGATAATGATGTTTGTTGGATCCCCTACCATGGTGGCTAGGCCGCCTATGTTTGCAGCGAGAACCTCAGCTATGACGAACGGAATAGGGTCGATCTCCAATCCCTCAAAAACTTCGACAGTTAGGGGCACGATGAAGAGCGCAACAGTAACGATATCGAGCAACGAAGCCATTCCAGCGGTCATGAGAGGCAGAAGGACGTACATGCGGATAGGATGGGCGTCCACTGATCTCGCGAGGTGTAGTCCCATCCATTCAAAGAATCCTGCTTCGCGGAGTGACGAGGCAATGATGAACATCCCGAGCAAAACGCCCAGAGCCTGCCAGTTGATCGCCGAGAATAATTCGGATTCGGTGAGAACACCTGTGCCCACCATCAGAGTCGCACCGAGCACCGCTGCAGAGGGCTTGTGGAGCCTGTCTGAGAGAATGAGGATGTATGTGCCAATGAAGACTCCGATAACAATGACGCCTATTGGCGTGGAGAGAACCAAATTCCTCCGCGGCTAAAGGCTTGTTTCATAAAAAAGCCTCGCCCAGAAAGACGGCGGCGAAACGCGCTTGGGCATGCCAGAACTTGCTATGCGTCATGACTCATTATATTGGTAGGATAACTTGATGCCGTCAGATTCGAAGAAAGTTCAGACACTCAACCTACGACGGGCGACCGAGTTCTCGGAACTCGGCCAGGTCGGCCATGGCCTGGTTGTCAAGCATTCTTTCAGCATCGTCGTTCGGGGGCCGTAGACGCTTGTCAAAATTTCCAGACTTCAAATTCTTGACTAGATGAGCGAACTCGTGAGCCAGGGTTAGAAGAGGCTCACGCGAGGCCTTGAAGACGGTGATCAGGAATTCCGTACGGCCATCCTTCTCGCGATACGAGAGCAGCCCCTCATAGTACCCTGCTCTCGTGCCTTTGAGCGGGAGAGGCGGTTTAGAGCTATACTCGACAAATAACCAGTTCCTATCCACACGGTATTTCTCGCATAGGAACCCCAAGAAATCGGCGAACTGGTCCGGGTATTCCTCTCCTTCCATACCTAGTCACATCACCTTAGGGAACGTTGAGAGTTGCACGTCCGAATCATTGGCCAAGGTAGGCGCCCTATACTCGTTTCCGTTTTCCCGACAATCACTCTATCAGAACCTGGTTCCTGGAACGAGCCCAAGCGTCTAGGGGTTTGTAGGAAGCAAATTCGCCCATTGTCAGCCCCGAATCAGGATCTGAACATGCACATCTCTAGAATCGGATAATTCACGCTGGAAACACGGATAATCCCCCGACCGATACAATCCAAGATCGTGCCCCGTTCAGCCTGTCTCCCCCATTATCACTGCCAGACAGGAAATGGTTTCTAGAAAATAGGGGGTCTTAGCGACCGAACCTCGCGCCGCAAGAGTACCTCCAAGGATCCGGAGACGAGACAAATCGGGTATTATCGGCCCTGATCCCGATTCCAAGCCCACAATTCCGAGAGCACGATCTTCCACGCTTAACCACAGGGGAAAACACGGAGATCGAAGAGGCCCGGACAAGCCCATAATACGCCGGTCTCGAAGAAACAAGCCCGGAACAACGCAGGACAGAAACACCCCTCAGAAAAAATTCAGGCAGATTGCTCAAAAGCTCCCGCAACGCTAGAGTGGTTCCACCGAGTATCATACACAGCCTGTAGCATAGTTTTTTATCAACAGTATAACAGCCGAGGCCGTATGCCACATCACCGGTACAAGCTACCTGACCTTCCCTACGCGTACAACGCTCTCGTCCCGACAATAAGCGAGGAGATAATGCGGTTACACCACGACAAACACCACCTCGCATACGTAAACGGCGCAAACGCCGCCCTAGACAAGCTCCAGAAAGCCCGCGAAACAGGTTTTGCTGGCGTCGACGTCAAAGGAATCGAGCGGGACCTCGCCTTTCACGGTTCGGGCCATACAATGCACAGCACCTTCTGGCCCAACATGAAACCCAATGGTGGAGGAAAACCAGGCGGCAAGATAGCCGACCAGATCAACACTGACTTCGGCAAGTGGGACTCGTTCAAAGAACAGTTCAGCACTGCCGCCAAGCAAGTCGAAGGAAGCGGCTGGTCCGTCCTAGCGTACGAACCGTGGACCCAGCAACTGATCACGCTCCAAGCCGAGAAACATAACGACCTAACAGTCCAAGGAGTAGTCCCAATACTCGTCCTCGACGTCTGGGAACACGCCTACTACCTACAATACAAGAACGACCGAGCAGCCTACGTAGACGCTTGGTGGAACGTCGTCAACTGGGACGATGTAGAGAAGAGGCTAGAAAAGGCCAGACGCTAACTCCTCCAAGTCCTCCTCTTTCTCTTCCTTTTTCTTCACAACAACCACAGTCTTTGCCATCCTCTTCTCAATCTTGACGCTGGAAGCGGGCAAAGGCTTCCCATGCCCCGGACAGATGATTTGAGGACCGAGGTCCAAGAGTCGTTTTACACTCGCTACAGTCTGAGGAATACTCTCCATCAGCAAAGGCTCCACAAGCCGGCCCCTACGAGCTCTCAAAAGATCCCCAACAATCGCCACGCTAGACTGGTTGAGAAAAAGCGTAACCGAGCCTTTTGTGTGTCCCGGCGTCCAGACCACAGACCCGTCCAGACCAACCTCTTCTAAGACTGATTCTTCGTCAGCTGCAAGATCCACGTGCGCGGTCTGGAACTTGATAATACGAAATAACTTCAGCGTCCAATATTCAAGCGTCGTTAGCTTTCTCACCATTTTTCCATAGAGGCTCCAAGCGCTCGGAGCCTGTATCACCAGGGTCCCAGCCGCATATGGCTTCTCGAACGGATGGGAAGCAAGCTTCGCTCCGGTCCGTTTCTTCAACGCCGCAGCACTCCCAATATGATCCAGGTGCCGATGCGTCAACAATACGAGCTTCAAGTCCGAAGGTTTCTTTCCAAGCTTGGCGATAGACTTGAGAATTCCATTCTCACTACCTGGCAACCCGCTGTCTACTAGCACAAGACCTCTTGGAGCCTCAACGAGGTATGCGTTCGCCGCTCTTGCAGGCACCCTGTAGACTCCCTCCGCGACCTTCCGCATCTAGAGAGACTTCCTTTCCCCACGGCTCAAAGCCTGCAGTTTATCTCTAGAAACTTCTCGGCTCACAGACTATCCATCTTTCGTGTCTCATCAATCAATACCCGATTTAAGAATGGTGAACCGCCCGCTCCACACCGTCGGTCCAATGAGATGAACTAAGATAGCAGGGAATGACTAGTGAGCGTTGAGCTTCTCTATCTCTCCCACCCGCTCGGAAATCTCGTCTAGAGAGCAGGGATCAAGATCAGGCTTCTGCATGTATGCAGCCGCCGTTGCGTTCGCGAAGACGAGCCTTTCCTTGTGGCCGAGCCCGATGCCCTGCGCAAAAATGTCACCTGCATTCCATGCATCTCCCGCGCCGGTCACCTTTAACGGGGTTGAGTTGGCGCAGAGGACTCGTTCTCTCTGGCCGTCAATGAACGTGGCTGAGAAAGTGGGAGTGTGAAGATCGACCCTGCTTCCAAGCATGCTGAAGACGCTGGCGGCCTGGAATAATGGATCCGCCTCTTCGCCATCAAACTCGCCTGTTTCCTCTGTAACCGCGGAGGCCAGCTGGGTAAGCTCGTTCTCGTTGACACTTAGAACGTCAACGAGCCCTTTGGATAGAACCTGCTCGTTTAGCCTAGGAATCTCGCTCGCCCTCGATGTAGGATCCCCAGGGTCAAAGAAAGTCACCCCGCTTCCCTCAGTCTTCGCAGTCTGGAAAACCGTTTCAGCCAGCTCCGTTCCTTTCAGGTTCTGGTTCCAGTTGAACACACAGACAAAATCAGCCTCTCTGATCAGCTCCTTATCCAGATCAGACAGTTTCTCGGGGCCGAAGCTCGATAGAGATCCAGGATCACTGGCCATGATGTTGACATGTCTGCCTGAATATTCGGCCTCGAAGGCGAGAGTTCTCGAAAGTGTTCCTGTCGATCTTATGTGGGATAGATCGGCGCCTTTCAGAAAGTGAGCGAGAGCAAGTTTTCCGAAATCATCGGTTTCGATTATCGGAGACACGTTGGCTCCTAGCTTCAAGAGCTGGGCCGAGAAGTTCGACGCATTGCCTCCCCTTCCCACGAGATGCTGCCATCCCAGAATGTTCCCGCCTCCCCTCTCTGCCACATCAACCATGACCTTGGCCATCTCGTCAAGCTTGCCCGGAAACGCAAGAATGTAGTCTAGATAGAAGTCCGGCATCGCGACCACCTTGAACAGTGGCTTCTCAACGAGTCTTTCCTTCAGTACAGACGCGAGCCCAGACACTTTAATCGCCACCGAATCGATGATATTTTGCTACTATTAGTTGATAAGGCTGGACCGGGCATTGGGAGAGGAACGCGGCCAAGAAATATGATCCGGGAACAATCCCGCCCGATAACTAGACAGAAGCTCCACCAGCTTGGATCACGAATCATCCGGACCGCAAGATTCGACAAAGACACCTTCCGTGAACTCAAGGAGGACAGGAGCGCGACTGGGCAGGCTATCGCAGTCCTACTACTAGTCGGCCTATCCTATGGACTCGGGTTCAGCATCTTCAGCGGGCTCCAAACCAAGAGCCTGTCACCCAGCCAGCTGATATCCGGGACCATAGCCAACATGATCTTCACCGACTTCGCCGCCTTCATCTGGTCGGCAACAGTTTTCCTAGTTGGAACAAAACTGTTCCAGGGAAAAACGGGCTTCTGGGAACTCGCCCGGCCACTATTCTTCTCCGCAGCCCCGGGAATGTTCTTCATCCTTATTGCAATACCTGTCAGACCGATAATCATAACAACAACAATCATCGCCTCGGCTTGGATCGTCTCAACTGAGTTTGTTGCCCTAAAGAGTGCGATGGGTTTCAATACACAACGAGCACTCCTGACATCCGTTGTTGGA
>WNGD01010034.1_pt1 | contig 17561 bp, 17 predicted proteins | sample 5400671 | NCBI WGS metagenome assembly WNGD01 (sample SAMN13153369, study PRJNA577476) | soil metagenome | isolation source: 40 cm soil or saprolite under grassland replicate 2 | place: USA:California | collected 2016-06-15
ATGGCACAGCGCCTGGTTCGAGCCAAACGCAAGATCCGTGATGCCGGCATTCCCTATAGAGTGCCACCCACGCACTTGCTGGCAGAACGTCTCGACGCGCTGTTATATGTGCTTTACCTTATCTTCAATGAAGGGTATGCGGCGACATCGGGCAGCGAGTTGATACGGCGGGATCTGTGTGACGAGGCCATAGGGCTCACTCGTGTTCTGGCGAGTCTCATGGCCCAGGAGCCGCTGCTAGATGAGATTCCCGAAGTGCTGGGGCTACTGGCGTTGATGCTGTTGCACAATGCTCGCCGTAATGCGCGGGTTGGGCCAGGAGGAGAGCTTATCCTGCTCGAGGAACAAGATCGCTCACTGTGGAATAAAGAGGAGAAGGAGGAGGGTATAGCCTTCCTGGAACGAGCATTCAATATGAAGCGGCCTGGACCCTACCAGATACAGGCAGCGATCAGTTCCCTGCACCTGCAGGCCGATCAAGCTGAGGATACCGACTGGACCCAGATTGCCGCACTATACGGTGTACTGATGCGTATGACTCCTTCGCCTGTCATCGAACTAAACCGGGCAGCGGCCATCGCGATGGCGCAGGGCCCCCTGGACGGTCTCGCATTGTTAGATCGACCTGAGATGCAGCAGGCTCTGAAGGATTATCATCTTTTTCATGCTGCCCGGGCCGATCTGCTGCGACGAGCAGATCGATGGAGCGAGGCCAGCAGTGCATATGTACAGGCGATTCGCCTCTGCCGGAACGAAAGGGAGCTCGCGTTTCTCAAACGCCGCCTGGCCGAGGTCACCCTGAATGCATGATTATAGCCTTTAAGGCATCGCCCGGGTTTGCTACGAGGCGAAAAGCCTGGGCGGCATCCCGGAGTTCGAAGCGGTGTGTAATCACGGTTTCGGGACGAATGCGCCCACTTTGCAGCAGTTCCAGGGCCTGTCGCGTTTCGTAAGGACCGGCAGAGTAGCTAGTACGCAGGGTAATCTCCTGGAAGAAAAGCTGGTTGGGAGGAACAGGAAGAACTTCTTGCGGTGGAGGCGGAGCAAAGAGGAGGATAGTGCCGCCCGGACCGACCAATGAGAGTCCCTGCGACATAGCACTGATTTTGGATGGCGTGACAAGCACGATATCGGGTTTGCGCTCGCTATTCACCGTGTATATTTGCTCAAGCAGGGGACCGGTTTGTGGATCAAGAGCGTGATCGATCCCCGCGGCTAGGGCACGCTGGCGACGGTAGGGGATGGGATCGACGATGATGACGCGAATGGCCCCGCGCTGCTGGGCCAGTTGGCCCAGCATCAGGCCATTGCTGCCCGCTCCCAGCACCAGCACACTATCACCGGGCCGGATCGAGGCGCGACCGATGCCGCGTATACAGCAGGCCAGGGGTTCGATGAGGGTCGCTGCTTCAAAGGAGAGATCAGCAGGTAAGGGCAGGACATCAAGCTGCACGTTCAGGGCGGGAACACGAATGTACTCGGCCAGGCCGCCGGGGTAAAGGCGCGTGGCACGGAAGGTTGCACACTGCGAAAATGAGCCGCGTTGGCAGTAGTGGCAGACCATGCAGGGGACATGATGATGTAAGAATACACGCTGGCCGACAACAAACTGTTCTACGCCCTCGCCTACAGCTCGCCAGGGCCGATCTCCGGCACGGGCAGTTCGATGACGCGCACGTCGTCGTTGGAGTGATATTCGATGGCTAGCAACCTGGAGTCTCCTGTTTCGAGGGAGCATGGCTGAGAGTCCCCCAGACTCTCTTGCCCGCAAGGGGTGCCACTACTATACTCCCCATCAATTAGGGACGTATGAAGGCATGAAACGGTTTCTTAGAGTGGCAGAGGTGTGATGGCCTTCACCTTCGCTGGCTTGGACTATTATCCAAGCGCTGCCTATGCCTCGCCCGCTTGCTCGCGCCTGCGGCGCTCGTCTGATTTAGTTGTTGTGTGGAACCTGCGCTAAGCGCAGGTTCCACACAACAACTAAATGCTTTTTGCGCGGCCAGGCCGCACGAACACCGGGCGAGAGAGGGCGAAGACTCTGAGTATCAGACACGCTCTAAAAAAAGGTAGAACAGGAGGCATTTCCTGTTCTACAATGAGATTCACATGCAGGGGTGTCCGAAAGGCACCCCTGGCAAAACGGTTTTATATACACCTGGCAGATCTGCTTACGGAGTTGGATCAGCGTAAGAGCCTCCATAGATGTCTGAGTTGCCGAAAGTGTTATTCAGCAGGCCACAGTCCTGCTCGGGGGCCGGCTTCGTCGGCACAGCGGTTCCGTTCTGCACGGCAGCCTGGGCCTGGGCACGCCAGGTGTCAATTGCCGGGCAATCGGTTGCGTTGCGAACGTCGTTCCAGACCGCTGCACCATAGGTATCGGTCGCGACAGCGTACACGTAGTCACCGAGGAACTCCAGCCACAAGTTGTTCTGGCTAGAGCCGCGCGGGTCGCCGGTTGCGCCACGGTGCAGTTCACTCCATGCGCCAACCGTTCCTTTCACGATGTCCGCGTGCTTCACCACGCCTACCAGCGAGCGAGTGTTCGTGGTATCGTTGAATAACGGCGTGGTGAACGCGTTGTATACGAGGTATGCGTCTGTCCCCTTCGGCGAGATAGCAATGGCGGAGTAGTAGCCACGGTCAACATTCGATTCTGCTGCCAAGGGATCCGACCAGCTATCCCCACCATTGGTCGAGAAGCTCACTAGCACGTGCTCATGGTTGACACCGTCGCGTCCATCCACCCAGGTGCGCAGGATCTCATCGGTTGCACCGGTACCAGTCGGCGCACCGTTCGCGATATCCACGCTTGGGGATGCCGAGAGGTCGTCGCGCGCGCCCGCCACGCCGTCCATCACACAGCGGAAGCCGGTTCCGTCGAACTGGACGAGGAAGCAGGTGTCAACGGCGAGCCCGATGTTCACGGGCCGTGTCCACGACTTGCCCCCGTCGAAAGACTTGACCATAATGTGAGAATCTTGCCCTGGCGTGCCGACGGCGAACTGCTCGGCGAAGACGTAGACCACACCATGGCTATCGGTACGGGCCGTGCAGCCGGACCGCCCGAATCCCTGCTTTGTGTTAAAGGGGTTGTTGCTGGCCGATGTGACCTGCTTTTGCGTCCAGGTCGTACCGCCGTCCGTTGATGTGGCGACGATCAGCGGCTGCGGCAAGGCCTGGCCATTCTCCTGGCTGCGGAAGGAGGCCCAGCACAGGTAGACGTTGCCAAAAAACGGGCTGCTCGCGGCGTTGTCAGCCCAGATCTGTTCCTTGTCGCTGAACGTCGTTGACGACTGCCTGGAGACGATCACGGGGCCCATCCACGCGCTGTTCTTGCCCGTCGCTGCGGTTGCAACATCATCGGTGCGCGAGACGGCGATGGCCTCGAAGCCCTTGAACGTCTCACTCCGCTTTGTGTTGAGGTTCGAGGTGAGGTTGCCGTAGTAGAGGCGCGAGCCGTTGGCCCATGCAAAGTGACCGTTTGCGTCGGGCTTAGGCCCGAATGCGAGGGCCGGGTCACCATCGGAGACCAGCCCGTTCTCAAAGTAATTGGGTAGGGTACCGATGGAGCCTGGCTGGGGCGTACAGGGTGGGTCGCTATTTCCGACGGCCCCCAGGCAGCTCCGGGCCGTCAGGCCCTGGTACGTGGGCTGCGTCCAGGTGGTGCCACTGTCGAACGAGAAGTAGACGCCCGACACGCCGATGCCCGGCGTGAACGGGCAAGTGTTGTCGGTGCCGGCGTTGCAGGCCTCCATATCGATTTCGTCGTTGGCGCCGGCTACTAACACATTCGGGTGATTGGCATCAACGGCGATCGCTGGTTCGTTCTGCTTGTTCTGCGAGAATGGTAATGTAAGGTTGCTGCTGCCGACATTGACCAGTGTATCACCGCTCGCGGCATGAATAGGGCGCTGCTGAAGCGCCACACTCATCGCAAATACACCCACAATGGCGACAAGGCTGATGATTGAGAGGAGAAAGCCTATCTTCGAGCGCGAAGAAAGAGACATACAAGGGCCTCACTTTCAAATACTATTACTCCTGGTAGCAAACACGACTTTTGACATCCTGGAGCATCCGATGGGCTTTGCCTTTCCTTGGATTAAAGAATGTGAATATCTTGATAATCATAAGAGGAAGGAGTAATAGAGGCAAGAGAAAGAGGGTTGCGATCAGGTTAAGGATTGGTTATGATTTCACCATTCCGGGAGAGATTTCTCTGGGACGCGCGGCTTTGATGACGGAGTCTTCAGGATTCCACGGTTGCCAAACCTGGCTTTCGCCAGGGGAGGAAGTCATCGCCTGGCCGGGACAACACAGAGAAAGCCGAACGGTTCGTCGCCTACGGTAAAGAACTGGTGGACCTCGTTGCCGGAGATGTAGACGACATCTCCGGTGTGGAGTTCGTATTCGTCGTTAGCGAGGTGCAACTGCGCACGCCCGTGCAGGACATAAACGCCATGATCGTGTGGGTGCTGGTCAAGTGAGGTATGACCGCCCGGCTGCACGGCAAAATAACGCATATGGAAGTTGGGCGAGTTTTCGTCGATACCGATCAGTACCTGGCGGGTGGCCTTATCAGCGCCACTGTTTTCCGGCCCGTAGGCACGGACCGGCACGCCTTGCCAGCGGAGTTCGCCACTCTCCGTATCGCTTAGATGATGAATAGTGCTCATACTGTCGCATCCCAGACTTTCTGTAGCTGCGGGTTACTATATACAAGAATAGAGTACCAGGTAAACCCAGAAAATACCAGCAGGTTTTCCCCATGACGTGAAAGGGCTTGAGCCCGAAGCACTCCACGGGATTGTAACCCGTGGTCAGGCGATTGCGGCTTGAGCCCTTGCTATTCAATACCAGATGCAGTATCATGCACCTAGAACAAATTTCCTTACGTGAAGCTCACAGAGAGGAAGCATCCATGGCAGCCAAAGCAACCACGACCATCAAGCCGAACATGGCGCGTGGTTTGCTGCCAACCAGGCCCTTTTCAATCGAGTTACAGCTTTCTACTTTGGGGTAATTCAGGCACATGAGAAAGTCTTAGCCCTCTCCGATAAGGACGCGCTCACTGCTCTTGAAAAGCTTACCCATACCACACAGAATAATCCAACTCCCGTCATGCCCTTGGAAGAGATCCTAGAGGACATTCCTGCCCTGTTCCGGCGTGCGGCTATCAATGCGGCTTTGGGATCAGCTCGCTCGTTCTCTTCACATCTTCAGAAGTGGCGAAAACGAAAAGAGAAAGCAGAGGCCAAGGGAAAAGGGTTTCACGAGCGCCCTCCAGTTCCACCACGCGCCTGGAACAAATCCGCGACACTGTACGCAGGTATGTGGAAGGAACGAGCTGGCTCGTCTATGGTGATGAAAGTCTGGACAGGGACCTGTTGGAGCTGGGTCAAAGTGCGTCTCATCGGGCGAGACCTACCTACAGACGCAGACATAGGAAGCCCTCAACTTATCAGGCGCGGTAATCAATGGTGGGTGCATACCCCTGTTGAGAAGCAGTTCAAGAGTCCTGGAAAAATTGAAAAGCAAGTCACAACAAACGCACAGACAAGGATGTGTGCTGTGGACTTGAACCTAAACGAACATCTTGCCGTGTGTACGATCCAAACTGTTGAAGGTACGATCCTGGCCACCACATTCATTGGAGGTGGGAGACGGATATCCGGCTTTAGGAAGAAACAGTTAGGACGGATTGCACGTAACCGATCCAAGACTGGCATCATCGCAGAAGGGGAACAGGACAATGCCGACCTGTGGCACAAGATCAGGCAGGTGGATGAGCAGGTTGCCCATCTGGTGAGCGCCCGTATTGTCCAGTTCGCCCAGGCTCATCAAGCGAGCATCCTCGTCTTTGAGCACCTGGGCAACCTCAAGCCTGAGAAGGGCAAGTATAGTCGCCGGGGAAACAGCAAACGCGCCTACTGGATGAAGGGACGTATCTTCAAGTACGCCAAATACAAGGCGTGGCACATCGGGGTCATTACCAGCCGAGTCAACCCTGCCAATACGAGCAGGGAATGTCACCGCTGTCATCGTCTCGTTATTCGCTACGATGCTGGGGAGAGGGCAGAAGGCTATACCCCTGGCACATCCCTGGTACGATGCCCGCACTGCTGGATGCAAGGGCACGCAGATCGTAATGCCAGTCTGGTCATCGGTCAGCGGCTCATCGCCCGCTATCAAACTCCTCTCAAGGAAAAGCCTCATGCTCCTGTGCGACATGCAGGGAGGGAAGAGAAATCTTCAGGTGTTGCCCTCTCCCAGGAAGCCAAAAGCAAAAGTCGGCCATCTACCGATCTTGCAGGGTATGGAGAGAGCAACGAGCATGGCACCGCTCAGGATGGATTGCTTAGGATGGATGAGCGTCTATCAGATATTCCCTGCCAACTACGGCTTCCATTCGAGTAGGAACTACGTTCCATCTTCTCAGGAAACCGACTACGCGGGAGTGTCAGAAGCTGCGGGACTTTAGCCCCTGCGGAGTGTCACATTTGTCATACCAACATCAGGATAGACTTCACTTCCCACGGGTCCGCTTCACGATTACACTCTGAGGAGAAAGAAACGCCGTCATGCTGTTTGTTCATCTCTTCAGAACGAGGAACCTGAAATGAGCACCTATACCCTTGAATTGTTCCTGCATGTGAGCGGAGCCATTGGCGTCTTTGCCGGCGCCGGCATCTGGCTGTTCGGCCTCTTCGCCCTGCGGCGGGCGCGGCGCGTCGAGCAGGTGCGCGCTATCGCCTGGCTGATCATTGTCACCATTCCCTTCATGGTACTTAGCTTGGTGCTTATGGGTGCTGCCGGGCTTGTCATGGCCATCTCCACCTGGGGCTTGCAAACCCCCTGGATTATCGTTTCACTGGTCAGCCTGGCGCTTTTCGCACCTATCAATGTGTTTGTCCTTGATCCCCGGATGCGCGCGCTCTTCGCAAAGGCGGGAGAGGCGCCTGAGGGTCCGCTCCCCGATGAGCTTGTCAAGCGTACCCATGACCCGATCCTGGGGACAGTGGCACAAACGCTAGCCACCGTTCTGCTCGGCATCGTCTTCCTGATGACCAATAAGCCCTCGCTCACCACTTCTATCATGGTGATGGTGATTGCTCTGGCGTGCGGCCTGATTTCGGGCGTGCCCTATTGGCCTGCAGCGCGCAGGAAGGCAAAGAGCAGGGACGTGCTGGATAAATCCGCACTCTACAGCTCCGACCAGGCCAGCGAAGATCCTTTCTTGAAAAAGACCATCTGGACGAGGCGGTGGTAAAATAGATTCATACGGATAGAACCTGTTTTAACAGCAGGAAAGGGGCGCCGGAGTGAAGACAGTACGAGCGCAGCTAGCACGAGGGTATGCATGGTGGGAACACCAGCTCACCAATTTGGAAGGTGCGCAGGAACCTGTCGCCTCCAGTGGCATCTCCTTTCACCTCTGGCGGCTATACCAGCATTTCTGGCTCTTGTGCCTCCTGTTTCCGATCATCTCGCTCGTCCAGGCACATCCCGCACCAGTTCGTCTCCTTGTGGCCGTGGCTGCCCTGATGTTCTTTGCGACCAGCTATACGTGGCTCATGTGGCCACACCCGGCGAGCAGCGGGGCGCGGGTACGAGCACAGTCCCATACATCGCTTATCCTCTTCGCAATCCTCGTCGCGCTCGTGCTCGCGCTGAGCCTCGTCTATGGCCTTGCCTTCCTCTGGCTCTTCATCGGTGTCAGCGCCATCGCTGGGATCTTGCTTCCGGTACGCAGTGCCTTCCTGGTTGTCACAATCCTCATATTGCTCCCTCTTGTCATTAGTGTGGGCACGAGCGGAGGCGTTGCGCGGGTGGACTGGCTGCAGCTCATCCCCCTCATGCTGCTGGTTCGGGGGTTAGGCCTTGACATGATTGGCCTGGTCCGGCTGTCGGGCGCGATCAGGGAGCTGCACGCCGCGAGGGAGGAGCTTGCGCACCTGGCGGTGGTCGAGGAGCGCCTGCGGCTGGCACGCGATTTGCATGACCTGCTAGGTCATAGCCTGTCATTGATAACGCTCAAGAGCGAACTGGCAGGGCGCCTGGTTGAGAAGGAACCAACTCGTGCAGCGCAAGAAATCCGCGAGGTAGAACTCACGGCACGTCAGACTTTGCGAGAAGTCGCGAGGGAGTAACCAACGTGATCCGGCATAGCCGCGCGAGACGCTGCCTCATCCGGCTGACGTGTGAAAATGGAACCATCGATGCCGAGGTGATCAACGATGGTGAACTGCGGCAGGAACAGGACGCGGCATGGCGACGAGCGGGCAGCGGTCTCTCCGGCCTCAGTGAGCGTATTACTGCTCTTGGAGGACGCATAGAGGCGCAACCAGTCCAGCGGACTGAGCATGATGCTACCACTATACCATCACCAGGCAAAGAAGGCTTCCGGCTATGGGTGGAACTTCCAGTGCAGAGCAACGGCAATTAGCAGGAAGGAGGAGGAATCATGATCCGGGTGCTCCTGGCAGAAGATCAGGCAATGGTGCGTGGTGCGCTTTCTGCGCTGCTCAGCCTGGAAGAGGATATCGAAGTGGTTGCCGGAGTTGCACGGGGAGATGAAGTGGTACCGATAGCTCTGGAGACACGGCCAGATGTGGCGTTGCTGGATATTGAGATGCCCGGCGGTGGAGGCTTGAGAGCGTCCCAGGCGCTGCATGAGCGCCTGCCAGTTTGCCGTGTTGTGATTCTGACGACATTCGGACGCAGTGGCTACCTGCGCCGGGCAATGGAGAGCGGAGCCTCCGGGTTTCTGCTCAAGGATGCTCCGGCAACTGAACTGGCAGTGGCCATTCGTCGCGTGATGGCAGGCGAGCGAGTGGTAGACCCTGAACTTGCGCTTATGGCACTTTCAGAGGGCCATAACCCACTTACGAGCAGGGAGCGTGAGGTGCTGGCTGCCTCACTAGGGGGCGCCAGTATTGCAGGTATCGCCACGCGACTGTTTCTGTCAGAGGGGACTGTGCGCAATCACCTCTCGGTGGCGATGCAGAAACTGGGCGCACGCAATCGAATGGAAGCGGCACGCCTGGCTGAACAGAGGGGATGGCTGTGAGTATGAGATCGTTCAAGAGATTGCAAGTCAGTGTAGGTATTCTCAGTTTTCCTCGTAAAACTTCTGGTTCACGAGGTCAGTAAGAACCTTCAACGCTTCCTCGGCATCTTCTCCTGTGGCATGCAACGTGATGGTCTACCACTGGCACATTTGTAATCCTTCCACTATCCATTGCGATTGCGAACCTTAGGTAAGGTGTATGCGCTGGCAGCCGCCTCCGCTACCTCCTGCAGACTGTTGCCAATAGAAGCCTCCACGGCCGCAATCACTGCTCCTTCGACAAGGGGCGCGGGACTAATGACGATACGATGCCGCTGATCTTGCGCGAAGGTCTCTACTGCCATCTCGGTTGCCATTACTGCGCTGCCCAGGTCGAGCAGCACCAGTATGCCTTCGGGCCCATCCACCTGTTGCAATGCGCTTATGATTTTTTCAACCGAGGTACCAAGCGTACCTTCAGCGGTTCCACCAGCCACTGCAATTGCCACCTTTCCCTGAGCCATCTGCCCCGCCAGTTCAGCAACACCTTCGGCCAGGCGAGTGCTATGGGATACGATTACCAAGCCAACCGTCATGGGCACAATCTCCTTTAACCGCAAGTGTCTGCCAGGGTTTTGAGCATTAACCAGCTAGAGGTTGCACCGGGGTCCTGGTGTCCTATGCTGCGCTCACCTAAATAACTGGCGCGCCCCTTGGTGGCGAGCAAAGGAATAGTGGCCTTCATGCCGGCCTCGGCAGCTTCACTGGCACGATGGAGCATTTGTGCAAGGTCCAGGTTCTGAGCCTCGGCAGCTTTGGCGGCTGCTAAAGCAGGAGTGAGAGCATCGACCATAGTCTTCTCTCCCGGTTGGGCCTTGCCACGGGCCTTGATACCCTCCAATGCAGCTTCTAGCATACCGACAAAGTCGGCTTCGTATAACTCGAGTTTCCCGGAGGTCGCAATGCCTGCACGCAGGAAAGCGGTACCGTACAATGGACCACTAGCGCCACCAACAGTTGATACCAGGGTTGTCCCGACAGTTTTGAGGATTGAGCCGATGTCCATGCTCACCATAGCCGGCAGTTTTTCAGTGACTGCCTTAAAGCCACGATCCATGTTGATGCCGTGATCTGCATCTCCAATAGGAGAGTCAAGTTGTGTAAGATAGTCACGATTCTCGTGCAAGACCTGCGCCAATTGTTTCAGCCAGCGCAAAGTGTCCTCGGTCGTAATTGACATGATCTCCTCCGCATTGTTTGTAGGGGGTGAACCTGGTGTTCACCTATAAACGTCAAGTTCCCCTCCAGCGCGCCCGCAAGGGGCGCCCTTACCATATACCAGGGCAACTGACGAGCCCACTGCATAAGCGTACTTGCGCATAGTACATACGAATTGACCGGGTTGGAAGGCCTTCTGGCCGCCTATCTAATCACCCAGTTGTCATATTGTACTACGGAATGCCAGGCACGTTATCCAGGAGGCGAGGGCGCCAGTTTACAGGCAAACACAAGGTTCATCCCTACTTTGTGCCGCTACACACCCCAGCGCAGAGCGGGGGTATGTACCGGAGCATCCCAGTAGCGAGTCAATTCATCATCCAGCCGCAGCAGCGTGATCGAGCATCCTGCCATTTCCAGGGAGGTGATGTAGCTGCCTATCAGTGAACGAGCGATAGTGATATCTTTACCACGCAGAATCTTGGCGAGTTCATTGGCAACGACATAAAGCTCGATCAGGGGCGTACCACCCATGCCATTCACAAAGGCCAGCACGCGCTCACCCGGCTTGAGGCCAAGGTCTTCGATGATAGGATTGGCGAGCATCTCTGTGATTTCAGAGGCGGGGGCAAGTTTTACACGACGGCGACCCGGTTCGCCATGGATACCGATGCCGATCTCCATCTCGTCGTCGCCCAGTTCAAAGGTGGGTTTGCCAGCCGCAGGAACGGTACAGGAAGTCAGAGCCATGCCCATGCTGCGCCCATGGTCGTTTACTTTGCGCGCTAACGCGGCTACATCTGGCAGCGGCGCGCCAGTCTCTGCAAGGCCACCGACGATCTTCTCCAGCAGTACCGTGACGCCGACTCCGCGCCGCCCGGCAGTATAGAGACTATCCTGTACGGCGACATCGTCATTGGTCACGACGCTGGCCACCTCGATACCCTCAGCCTCGGCCAGTTCGGCCGCCATTTCGAAGTTCAGCACGTCACCGGTATAGTTTTTAACGATATGCAGCACGCCAGCGCCGCCATTGACAGCGCGAGTCGCCGCGAGCATCTGGTCAGGCACAGGGGAGGTAAAGACCGCCCCAGGGCATGCGGCATCGAGCATACCACGACCAACGAAGCCGCCATGCATTGGCTCATGGCCACTACCACCACCAGAGATGACACCCACTTTGCCACGTACGGGAGCATCAGCACGCACGATGATCTGGTTCTCGTAATCCACACGCAGAAGTTCAGGATGTAGCGCTTCCATGCCCGCGAGCGCATCTTTCACTACATCTTCTACCCTGTTAATAAGCTTCTTCATATATGTTCTCCTTCTGCAATCCTAGATACCACAGCTTTAGTTATGGTGTTCGACTGCCGACTCCGAGACGCCACCGAGTTCGGCGCTGCCTACTGCGCGGCCGCGGGTCATGAAGTCATAGACAAGGATACCGAGGATACCACCAACGACAGGACCTACAAAGTAGACAACAAGGTGAGCGAGATTGTACGTGCCGCCGAAGAGCACCTGGAGGACGGCGGGGGCCAGGGCACGGAAGGGGTTGAGGGCCACATTGGTGACGGGGCCAAAGGCAAAAATGTCTGCCGCCACCGTCAGGGAGATGATGAGACCTGCCCAGCCTGCAGGCGCACGGCCGTCAACGGCTGTTCCCATAATCACCAGGAGGAGGAAGAAGGTACCAATAAGCTCCGCTGCTGTTGCCACGATGTAGCCTGTGTTTGCGTCGCTAAAGTTCGTCGCACCATAGCCGATCGTCGCTGCATTGGTAAAACCGTAGCACACACCGATAAACGCTGCCCCCAGGAACGCACCAATAAGCTGCCCTCCCCAGTAGACGGCAGCTTCGTTCCAGGGAATACGCCTGGTGACAGCAAATGAGAGTGTGACGGCAGGATTGATGTGACACCCTGAGATATGCCCAATAGTATAGACCATAGCTGCAATGGCGAAGGCGAACGCCAGGGCAATCATGCCGAGTTCAGCCATGGTGAAAGGGAGTTTGCCGCCTGAAATGAAGTTCGTCGTAGTAATGGATCCAGGGCCAACCCAAACCAGGAAAGCCGTTCCCAGTAGTTCGGCCAGAAACTTTTGACTCAGTGTTGGTGTTCTGTCCATTCCTTAGTGGTCTGCCTTGCCTGGCAGACACTCTCCTTTCAAATAGGAAATTACGAAACAAGCCAGTTCCGGGACCGGGCGACTGCAAGGGTCGCCCCTACATTTTATGTGGTCATCGACTAGATAATGGATGCATGCCCACCCTTTGCGGGGGTGCGCAGGCGCTTTTTTTCCACCTCCTCTCGTAGTTTACTGTTTACTACTCGCGTATTGCAGATGTTTCCTGACTCTTTAAGTAGCAATATCTATGCCAAAGAGGGAAGATGGACGGGAAAGACAGGATGCGAGGAGGAGCGAAACGGCCAGGGGAGGCCCTGCAGGGGTTTAAAAGAGGCAAGCAATACGAGAGGACAGTACTGGAGACCCAGGACAAGTGATAGGAGAGGTGGAGAAGGAACGTTTCATTCTTGAAACAACAGGTTGCATTGTTGCAAAATCGCAACCGCGCGAGTGTTTCAAGAATGCAACTTATGCTGAACTCCCACTCCTACTTTCAATCAGGCCGTATTTGACCATCTTACGCCACATGGTTGTACGGCTAATACCAAGGAGAGCGGCGGCGCGAGTCACATGGCCATTACTGGTGTGCCAGGCCTGGAGGATAGCCTGCATCTCAGCATTCATGCTGTATTCCTTCAATGCGGCGCTCTTATCAATGAACGGTGCGGGCGGTTGTTTACGCTGTGTATCATCCGGGACCTGGGAATCTCTTTCAGATGCATGCAGTTGGGCGAGGGCAATGGACGGTCGTATGTCTATGGGGAGGTCATCAACTGCGATGGTGGTCTTTGGCATGAGATAGGTCACGCGCTCCAGCATATTTTCCAGTTCACGTACATTTCCGGGCCAGCTATACTGTTGTAGGGCGGCCATCGCTTCTGGTGTGATAGCGAGTGAACGACCCAGGACGCGACTTTGCCGCTGCAAGAAATGGCGTACGAGCAGAGGTAAATCTCCGGCACGTTCACGCAGGGGAGGGATATTGATAGCTAAGACATTCAAGCGATAGTACAAGTCTGAGCGAAAGTTGCCGCGACGGACTTCTTCTCTCAGGTCTTTATGTGTAGCGACAATGATCCGCACATCGGCAGGGATAACGCGCTGGCCGCCAATGCGCACAATCGTGTGCGTTTCGATGGCACGAAGCAGAGTTGTTTGCAGGTCGAGTGGCATATCACCGATCTCATCCAGGAACAGTGTGCCGCCGTGAGCCTGTTCAAACTTACCGGGACGCCCCTGGCGATCAGCTCCAGTGAACGAGCCGCCTTCGTAGCCAAAGAGTTCTGTATTGATGAGTTCTCGCGGGATGGCAGCACAGTTGATAGCCACGAAGGGTCCATCTGCACGAGCACTACTATTATGGATGCTCTGTGCAAAGATTTCCTTGCCGGTGCCGGTCTCGCCATGAAGTAGAACGGTGGAATTACTACTGGCTGCCAGTCGTGCCAGGCGCAGTGCTTCTTTAAGAGCCGGGCTCTCGCCTATGACGTTGGCGAAGGTGAGCCGGGCACGGGCACCTGTCATGCGATGGACAAGCTTTTGCACGCGCTCGATGCTGCGCAGGATCATCACGAAACCACCGGCTGCTACCGGTTCTGCGATTAGCAGGCCAGGTGAATTCATGATATTCTCCAGGCCTGTTTCTTGTTCATAACTTGCAATGGGTTTCAATGAGCAGAGACAGGTGACACGTCCATGGACGGTATCGAAGACGAGTTCTTCATCAGAAAGAGACTGCTGGCGGGCCATAGCCTGGACAAGCAGGGTAGGAAGCGGCAAAACATCGCGCAGGCGTCTACCAGTAACACGCGCGGGAATGAGACCCAGCATGGTTCCGGCGGGCACATTCATTTGCGAGACTACACCATCATGTCGCAGCAGCAGAACACCTTCAGGCAAGGTTTCCAGTATCGTTTTCAGTTCAGATAAGAGATCGTTGGCATTACTTAACCAGGCCTGTCTCTGTAACTGGCTGCTAATGGCCTGCGCGGCTGCGGTGATCATACCCAGGGTGTGAGGATGGCAGTGCTCGTGATGGCCAATCACGCCCAGTACACCAATGGCCTGCCCCAGGAGGTCATGCACGGGCGCGGCAGAGGTATACAATGGATGCAATGCTGCGCAGTAGTGCATTGCTCCATCAAGCTGGATGGGAAAGGATTCTTGCAGGGCCAAAGTCAGGGCATTCGCGCCCTGTTGTTCTTCGCTCCAGGAGGTTCCAATGCTTAATCCAAGGTGCTCAAGCTCCTGCTGCATCGTATGGTCGCCGACCCAGTCTACTATACGCACCCCGGCATCCGCAAAGACGACAACGCACTCTGACCCTTCCACGAACTGATGCAGGTCTTCCATAGCTGGACGTACAAGCGAAAGAAGAGATTGAGTAGTGCTAGTTGGGTACAAAGGCACAGGGTCACCATTTGCTTCTAAGCTGCTGTAGGGGTCGAGGCCGAGTGCGGCACAACGCCGCCATGATTGCACAAGTGATGGAGGAAGCAAGTCCTCTTGCATTACTCCATGTAAGACGAACTGCTTCCAGATTGACCAGTAGTCACGTGTGGCACTTTGCATGCTTGTTGTTCTCTCTGCAATTGCGCCTGGTAGAAAAGCTGCTTTTCGACTCAGTATAACATATGTGGTAGAGATTTCCTCCTGTTTTTCTTGGAGCCGCAGATGGGGCAGTACTATAAAAAGCAGTGATTTGCAGAGAGGCAGAACATCTCTGCTCAGAGCAGAATAGACTACCTGTTTCGCTCGGGGTCAACGCGGAGATTTGCCAGGATGGGCTAGAATAGCATACACTTAGATACCACTACGACCTGGCATATTTTCTTCTCAGTGAAGGATAACATTATGCGCGTTACCACACGTTTACGGGAACTGCTGGCAGGTCCTGGCTTGATCGTTGCTCCAGGAGCATATGATGCCCTGAGCGCCCGCTTGATCGCCCAGGCGGGATTTTCTGTGGTGTACATGACGGGCTTTGGCACAGCAGCCAGCGTCCTGGGACAACCTGATGTTGGGCTGCTGACAATGAGTGAGATGGTGAGCCGCGCGGCAGCTCTTGCCGCCGTCGTTGGCGATCTACCGTTGATTGCTGATGCCGACACGGGCTACGGCAATCCCATCAATGTGCGACGCACGATACACGAGTATGAACGCGCCGGGGTGGCCGGCCTGCATATCGAGGACCAGGTCTGGCCCAAGAAATGCGGCCATTTGGAAGGCAAGCAGGTCATTCCTATGGATGAGATGGTACAGAAAATACGGGCTGCCATCGATGCCAGGCAAGATCCCGACTTCGTGATTATTGCACGCACCGATGCCAATGCTGTGTACGGCCTGGAGGATGCAATCCAGCGAGGGCAGGCTTACCGCGAGGCGGGGGCCGACGTCATCTTCATTGAAGCGCCTCGCTCCATAGAAGAATTGAGCACGATTGCGCAAGCCTTTCCGGGTATGCCGCTCCTTTTCAACTGGGCGGAAAGCGGCAAGACCCCGGCGTTATCCCTGGATGAAATTCGCACGCTTGGCTATAAGCTCGTTCTCTTTCCGGTCAGCATGCTCTTTACAGCCACGCGGGCTATGCTTGACCTGTTGGAGGTGTTCAAGCAAGGACAGACCTCGGCGCCGTTTGCCAAACGCATGATGACTTTTTCACAGTTCACGGACCAGGTCGGCCTGCCCGAGATCCAGGCTTTGGAGAGCCGTTATGGCGTGAAGTAGTAAAAGTAAAGGAGCTTCATTTCTATGGCAGAGAACACTTTCCTGAAATCCAGTATCACTGTTGAGGCAGCACAGCGTCTCATTGCAGCCGCCGAGGCTAAGGCCCACGAAATGGGTCGGCCCATGTCTATTGCTGTCGTCGATGGCGATGGCACGCTCAAGGCTTTCAGCCGTATGGATGGTGCGCCCCTTTTGAGCGTACAAATTGCCCAGGACAAGGCATATACAGCGATTAGCTTTAGCATGGCGACGCACGAGTGGTTTGACTTTGTGAAGGATGACGCGCCGCTGCTGCACGGCATCATCAAGACGGATCGCTTGATTGTATTTGGCGGTGGCTATCCAATCACGACGGAGGCCGGGATCATTGGCGGCATAGGCGTCAGTGGTGGGCATTATACCCATGATATGGAGGTGGCGCAAGCGGGGCTGGCGGCGCTATGAAGGAAGCCAGCCGGGCGACCGCAAGGGGCGCCCAATAGGCATCAACCGAAGAAAAAGCCCATCACCGTCCGTAGGGGCGAGGGCGGTGGAGCGGCGCAGGGAGGGCCTTTATGGTCGCCCGCGTCGGCCACATCGCCTGGACTAATGACACAGTCGGGAAGCATAGACAGGGACAGCGGGCGACCATAAAGGCCCACTCCACCCATCCACTCCCCGCTCGCCTTTGCAGATCACTCGGCCTTCTGCCTATCTCTGTGGCTCTCCATACCTTCGGTTGATGCCAATAGGGCGATCGCAAGGGTCGCCTCTACATTTTTGGCCATTAAATCAAGGTTGACAGGGCACCAGCCTGAAATTGAAAATAATGCATCAGCATGACACGCTAACGCAATGAGGCGGAAGGTCTGCTACTGTATAGCATCTGCTAGTTGCTCTGCACGCGCTGCGCGTGTGCCTCGATATAGGCGGTAAACGCAGGGGGCATGCCTGGCGGTGCGATCTCGAACGTCAGGGTCAGCGTATCCCTGCTCATCAGGGTATAGGTCAAGCGGTAGCCAGGACGCGAAGGCGAAATCTCGCTGAGAAACTGGATGGTCTTTCCACCTTCGAGCACCGCTACCGTGTAGTGGATGATATGCCCCTCGTTGTCGAAATAGATGGCTCGAAGCTCTTTCGCGGAAGAATCCCTATAGACGATCATGAGATCATCATGGGAAAAGGCCGGACGGTCTACTGTCGCGGGGTAGTCCGCGTGATTCTTTCTAACCAGAACCTGCTCCTGCACGTCTGGTGTAAACGAAAACCATCCCGTTCCTTTGCCGGATTCTTCTTCCCCTACCCACTGGCCTAGCAGGACGTGCAATGCGGTCCAAGCGTGTTCACTTGTTGATTGCTCGGCGCTCATCGGTTCCCTCTCCTTCATGATACGGTCTCCATGGCCCAGGTCAGACGCCCGCTCCAAGATACCCGAGAATGGTCATGGAAGCTG
>WNGD01004660.1_pt1 | contig 17557 bp, 23 predicted proteins | sample 5400671 | NCBI WGS metagenome assembly WNGD01 (sample SAMN13153369, study PRJNA577476) | soil metagenome | isolation source: 40 cm soil or saprolite under grassland replicate 2 | place: USA:California | collected 2016-06-15
GCGCAGCTCATCGACCAGGTCGTGCTCCATCAGCGTGTGCCAGAGCTGGAAGCTGGCGGCGACGACGATTTCCCCGTCTATCTCCTGCTTCAGCTTGGAGACCTCTTCTATCACGTCGCCCTTTAGTACGGTCGTGTTGTTCCAGACGGGAGCTTCGAGGGTCGAGGACACGACGTACTTGGGCAGGCTGTTCAACCGATCCGCCAATGGGCCACTTCGGGATGGCCACCGAGAGGCCAAGAACTCGTAGCTCCGCCGGCCCAACAGAAAGGCCTCGGCGCCCAGCGCTTCGTCGAGCGCCACCGTGGCCGCCTCTTCGCGGCCCTGGCCGCCGATACGACCAACCCAGCCGCCGAGCCTGAAACCCTCGACGCCGGCCGGGTCCTGGATGACTCCGTCGAGCGAAACGTTCTCGCTGATTACGATCCTTCCCATTTCGCCTCCACCTTTTCGTTGGCGCTCACATAAGCCACCCACTGAACACCTCGGCCTCGGGAAACTGGGCGTAACCGACCGCCCAGTTCAGGCCGCGGTCGGTGTCCACAAGGTACGAACACGATGACGTTAAGTGGAAAGAGTCGGGGCCTGTGTCGTGTCGGCGCATAAGCGCGATGCGCACTAGAGTTCGGAGTCGATGCGGGCAGTCGTCCACGACCGGTACGGAGGCCCCGACGTCCTGCACATCGAAGACGTAGAAAAGCCGGTCCCCAGGCACGACGAGGTCCTGGTCCGGATCTACGCCGTCGCGGTGACGCGCGCCGACTGCGCGACGCGCCAGGCCAACCGCCGCAGCGGCCGTGGCTTCGAGCTGGTGAGTCGCGCAATCTTCGGCTTTCGCCGGCCGCGGCAGCCGATCCTTGGCGGCGATTTCTCCGGCGTGGTCGAGGCTGTGGGGCCGGCCGTCAAGGAGTTCGCGCCCGGCGACGAAGTTTTCGGCAGCACGGGCTTGAGATTTGGCGCCTACGCCGAATTCATCTCGAGGCCGGAGAGCTCACGCATCACGCGAAAGCCAAAGAGCCTCAGCCGCGTGGAGGCCGCGGGGATCACCGACGGCGGACTCTACGCACTCAGCCCCCTCCGCGCAGCCAACGTGAAGAACGGCGATTCAGTCCTCATCTACGGCGCGTCGGGTGCCATCGGCACCGCGGGTGTCCAGCTGGCCAAGTATTTCGGCGCTCACGTGACGGCGGTCACGAGCACGAAGAACCTGGAGCTCGTGAAGGCGCTCGGCGCTGACCACGTCATCGACTACACCAAGGAAGACTTCACCAAGAACGGCCAGAGTTACGACGTCATCTTCGACGCGGTGGGAAAGCACTCGTTCGTGAGGAGCCGCAACTCGTTAAAGCCGGGCGGGCGGTTCCTGCCCACGGACGGATTCGACAACCTCCTGCGCGTGCTCACTACGCGCTTCCAGGACAAGAAGGTGATCTTCCCGGCTACCGCAGTGACGAAAAGGAGGTTGTCTTCCTCAAGGAGCTGATCGAGGCCGGTAGATATCGAGTAGTGATCGACCGCACCTACGCGCTCGAGGATGTGGTCGAGGCCCATCGGTACGTGGATACGGAGCAGAAGGTCGGCAACGTCATCCTGTCTGTCGCCGACTAGTCATTGTGCCCCACCGGCCCCACGATTCGGGCGGGATCCGCACCTCGACCTTTTTGCAGCGCACGCAGCCCAAGGATTGAGCTGCCGCTGGCCGAGTTCCTTGAAAATTTGTGCCAACAAGGTCCGGCTGCCTGGAGGCAAAGAAACAGGAGGCGGTCAGCTGACCACCTCCTGTTGCCGGTATTGAGCGCTGTCTGCCTGCCGCCCGGACTACGTCCCCTGCTGCACCTCGATCAGCTCATCCGCCACCAAACCGTGGGCCTCGCGATGCACAGCGTTGGCGGCTTCCTTGCTCGGCGCCTCGACCAGGCAAAAGGCCTTACCGGAGCCCTCATCGAACCAGTAGTTAAGGTACTTCACTCCGTGCTCTGCCTGAACCTTCACGTCTTGCTCATGAGCGCCCTTGATTGCCTCTGCGGTCAGACCATCGATCTTGTGATGAATATCCATGTAAAGCGGCATACGGAACCCTCCTCAAATCTCGGGGCGATACATCAATCGTTCGGTTCGATTCTACTAGCGGCTGGTCTCGCGCCTCACGAACAGCGCCGTGCCCACGACCATGAACACGACGAACATCGCGGCCAGCACGGCGATATTGGTTGTCGGGCTTAACAGCACAACGCGGCCATACTCCGGCGTGCCCGAGAAGACCACGCCCCGCGCCTCGGCGACAGCAGTGACGAGCGTTTTCAGCTCGAAAGCTCTAGGGGTGCCAACCGGCCCTTCTGGATTTGCGGCGTTTTTCCGACCAACTACTACATGAACTGCTACACGGCCGTTATGCAGTAAGACGGCGGAAGGCCCACAGCGTGGCCGACTGCAGCACCGTGCCCAGAACCGCGATCGCCACCAGGGCCTTGCCTATGGCGCCCCAGTCAAAGCCGCTAACCATGAGCGGTCGGATCGCTTCAATGAGGAAGGTGATCGGGTTCCAGTCGTTCACGGTTTGCAGCCAACTCGGCATCAGGGCGGGCGGCACGAAGGCGGTCGACATGAACGCGATTGGGAAAAAGAGCAGGGACAGAGTGCCCGTGGCCTGTTCACTCTTGGTCAGAAATGCAGGCACGAACGAAGTCCCCGCCCATGCCATCCCGAACAGGCCTGACAGCACGAGGATCAACGCCGCACCGAGTAGTCCAGTCTTGATCGTCGCGCCGAGCACGATGCTCAGCACGAGGATCCCGCCCGCCATGATGGCCGACTCAAAGAACAACGGTGCGAGTTCGCCGAAGAGGATCGAGACGCGGCGAATGGGAGTCGCCCTCAGCTTGTCCATGTAGCCGTTGCGGTACTCGACCAGGATCGCGCTGCCGGACCACGCAACTGCGAAAAACGCCGTGAAGGCGATCTGCCCGGGCGCGAGATAGGCCAGATAGCTTCCACTTCCGCTGGCGCGAAAACCGGGTAGCTGGATGATGTCCTTGAAGAGCTGGCTGAAGACAAAGAGCTGGATCAGCGGAAAGAGGATGATGCCGATCCAGTTCGCCGGCACCCGGTAAAACCGTCGCAGCGTTCGCAGCCCCAAGTACCAGCTCTCATAGAACAGATCGCCGATCAACCTGGTCACCATCCCAGGATGATCGGCTGGTCGGCCGCCTCGGTCCGAATTCGCCGGCCCGTGTATTTCAGGAACACGTCATCGAGCGAAGGTTGGGCGACCGCTAATCCCATCACGTGTATGTCATGGCCATTTCGGTCCAGGCTGCGCATCAGGCCGGGCAGCGCACGGCTTGCGTTGCGAATGCTGAGGCTGACCCCAAATCCCTCGGGCACGATTGCTTCGAGTGACTCAAATCCTTTGAGCAGGTCGCGCACGCTTGCCTGCTGGCGGGACAAGTCTTCTGGTCCGCGGGCCTCGAGCTGCAGTGTCACCGTGTCGGCGCCGATGCCTGCTTTGAGTTTGTCTGGGCTTCCATCGACGACGATGCGGCCGTTGTCGATGATCGCGAGCCGGTTGCAGAGGCGGTCCGCCTCCTCCATGTAGTGCGTGGTGAGCAGCATCGTGGTGCCGTCGCGGCTTATCCGCTCCAGCTCCTCCCACAGCGCAATTCGGCTCTGCGGGTCCAACCCCTCTGTCGGCTCGTCGAGGATCAGGACCTCCGGTTTATGCACGAGCGCAGACGCCAGGTCGAGTCGCCGGCGCATTCCTCCTGAGTAGGTGCCTGCAAGTTTGCGCGCAACCGGTGTCAAGCCCATCAGCTCGAGAAGCTCATCAGTGCGTCTCTTCAACTCGGCGGTCGGGACCCGATGCATACGACCGATGAGCTCGATGTTCTCGCGGCCCGTGGAGAACGTGTCCAGGGTCGGTGTTTGCATTGCGAGTCCAAGTCGCCGCCTTACATCGCCCGGTTGAGTCGCGACGTCGAATCCGGCGACGCGGGCCAGACCGCTTGTCGCCTTGAGAAGGGTCGCCAGGATTCGGATCGTTGTAGTTTTTCCTGCGCCGTTAGGACCGAGGAAGCCGAACAGCTCGCCCGGCTGGATCGCGAAGCTGATGCCATCAACGGCTCGCGTGCCGCCGGGATAAACCTTGAGCAATTCTTCGACTTCAATGACCGGGCCAGTCATCGTGGAGCGAGGTGGACTGGCGCTCATGGGACTGACGCATCCTAGCGTCAGCAGTCCTTTAGCGAGGGGCCGAGCCGTCTACTGCCACCTCAGGGTTTTAACAAGGAGGAGGGGTCGAGGTGAAGCGTGTAATCCGGCACCTCGAGCCGTATTTGTGAACGCGACTGGGCCGGGCGAACCCGGCCCGGTCAACTATCGCTACGCACACGCCGGCGGCGCGGTCTCGATTCTGAACGGGCTTCCGGCCGGGACAACGAGAGTCGCGTACGCGACAGCCGGATCCGCCGCAAAGCGGCAGTCCGCCGAGGTGCGCGATCGCGTCACCGGTGTCGCCCAACTCCCCAACCGTGTCGTCGAGGACGCCGAACAGCGCCATCCCTGCGCCGAGCCCGAGGGCGTTCGCCGCCACCCACCGGAGCCAGAAATGCCGGCCAGTCTCCACCGGGATCTCCACCGCGTTGACCATAACGCGCTGGCCGCGGACAACTGGAGTTCGGCCGACTTCGTTGAAAACGGAGTGGGCCGCCAGGGCTCCCAGCCAACGCTTGCCAAACGATCACAAATGGAGTGAAATCGCGGCTGATAGCCAACGACACGCCTGGTCTGGAGAGGATGGAGGGTATCGACTCGTCCCAGCAGCGTCTACGACGTCTGATAGACGGCTACGTCATGACGCAGCTGCTCTACGTTGCAACCAAGCTCGGTGTCGCGCAAGCGCTCGCAGACGGGCCGCGCACCGGCGCGGAGGTAGCGGAGGCGGTTAGAGCGGACCCGGCAGCTCTAACTCGCGTGTTGCGCGGTCTCGCGCTCGAAGATGTCGTCAGCGAGGAAGACGGACGCTTCGCGCTGACGCCGGTCGGCGAATGCCTGCCGGCGATGACGGGCACGCTGACTATGTGCGGCCAACTCTATTACCACGGCGCCGAGGGACTGCTCGCCGCGGTCCGCGAGGGCGGCGCGTGCTTCGAGCGCGTGTACGGCGTGCCGTTCTTCACCCACCTGGAGACGCATGCCGAGGACGGCGCCGCATTCCACGCATCGATGGCTGTGCGCTCTGAGCAAGAGGCGAGCGCTGTCCTTCGCGCGTACGACTTCGGCGCACTCCGCCGGCTCGTCGATGTCGGCGGCGGGAGTGGTTTGCTGCTCGCGGCCATCCTACGTTCCGCACCGGGGCTTCATGGCGTCCTTGTCGACCGCCCTGCCGCGATCGCAGCAGCGCGAGAGAATCTTCGCGAGTTCGGAGGGCGGGCCGAATGCGATCCGTGCGACTTCTTCGCAGAGGTGCCGGCGGGAGGTGACGCCTACCTGCTCTCGCGCGTCCTGCATGACTGGAACGATGTCGATGCACTGCGGATCCTCGCCGTTTGCCGCAATTCGATGGCCCCGAATGCACGTCTGCTAATTGTCGATGCAATCCTTCCCGAGCACGCCAAAGACCAGCCCGCCGCGATCTGGATGGATCTCTACATGCTCCTGCTGCTCGGCGCCCGTGAACGAACCGAAGCCGACTTCGAGGCGTTACTCGCTCAAGGGGGTTTCAAGCTACGTCGGACATTCCCTACCGGCTCGCCAGCCGGCCTGGGCGTCCTCGAGGCAGTCCAGGCGCTTTAAGCCTTCTTAGTGCGACCGGGAGCTGGGCATCCGTCGAGATGCGATGAGCATCCCCTGCCCAATGGATCTCGTCACGTTAACCCCGCATACGAAGCGGCTGTGAATTCGAGAATTGGTCGTGGGACCCGGGATTTGAACCTGGGGCCTCAGAAACTCGTCGGGCTCCCGGAATTTGAGCCCGGGCGCTAACTCTCCCGAGCCAACCCTAGCCAGCTTCTTGCTTGCGGCGGAATAACAGCCAGGCGGCCACGAAGAACCCCAACGTCCACACGGCGAGCGTCTCCACCTCGGCCACTAAATCGTTGACCCCTGAACCAGCCGCGGCGGTGCTGTTGCCGAAAACCGGCGCGACCGACCCGACCGGGGCAAGCACATTGAAGAAAAGGTAGTTGAGGAAGCGGGATGAGTCCCGGCTTCCACTGATGAGGAATAGGATCCCTGCGACGACGGTGCTCACGAGTGGAGCTCCGAAAAGCACGGCCAGCGTTATGCCGATCGCGGCCCAGCGGCCCGTGAGCACCGAGATCAACAAGCTCATACCTTGGACGCACAGCACTCCGAGCATGGCCGCGCCGAGGCACATGACCACAAACAGATAGATCGGCATCTGCAGCAGATTCCCGGGCCCAAGGGGTTTAGCGCCATCAATCGCGATGCCGGCCTGATCGGTCAGCGATCCGGGAGATCCGAACCAGAACGAGAACATCGCGTAGATGATGAGCAGGGACAGCACGACGACACCCAGGCTTATCAGGAACGACGCGACGGCCTTTGCGAACAAGACCTGGTCTCGGCTTGGTGGCCTGCTGAGTAGGATCGTGATCGTGCGGTCGGACCTCTCGCCAGCGATCAGCTCCGACGCGAGCCACCCGAAGATGCGGACGAGGAGGAACATGACGATCCCTCCCAGTGCGAACAAGGACGCCTGGGCGATCGCGAAAGACTGGACGGGGGCAATGTTGTTGTCAATGAGGTATTGATCATCCACGATCGCCTGCTTCGCCTGGGCGATTGCTTGATCGATCGTGAGATCACCTCCACCCCTGCCACCAATCCTGATCGTGCCGCCCTGACTCTGCTGTTTGACCTGTTCGAGGTTCACGATTTCCCTCTGATTAGCGGCGATCTGGTCGCGCAGCGAGGACTGCCACGAGACGGGTGCCGGTGGCGTCCAGCGATTCTCCAGATGGACGTAATACGCATATAGACCGCCGGCGATCAGTACGAACAAACCTCCGAGCACCACGAACACGATCCATCGGCTGCGCCAGGTTTTCTCGAATTCGTTGCGGATCAAGCTGGCGACGATGCTCACTGATGTGGCCCCGGCGATACAGGCGCCGCAGGCGTGCTCAGCGGGCTCGCCACCGGTACCCCCGTGAGTTGGATGTATACGTCCTCGAGTCCATGTTGCGTCCTGACCAGCTGATCGACTCCTACACCTGCGGAGACCAGGGCGTAATTGATCTGCCGAGCGATGTCGCGATCCGCCGTCACGTTGATCGAGTCCTTGATCGTGCCCGACTCTGCTCGCGCGCCGTCGACCGCTCGGACGACCTCCCGGGCCTTGTCGACGTCAGACACGTCGATCCGGTAGCGGTAACCCTTGACGTTCATGAGCTCGCTCAGCGGTCCGGATGCCTTCACCTCGCCGCGGTGAAGCACGACCACTCGGTCGCAAAGCTCCTCGACCTCAGACAGAAGGTGGCTGGAGAAAAAGATCGTCAGCCCTTGCTCCGTCGCCAGCTTGCGCAGGAGGATGCGCAACCCGTGAATGCCGTTCGGGTCGAGTCCGTTGGTCGGTTCGTCCAGCACAAGGAGGCGTGGCTTGCCCAAGAGCGCCTGTGCCAGCGCGAGCCGCTGCCGCATGCCCATTGAATAGCGCTTGACCTTGTCGTCGCCACGTTCCGTCATCCCGACGAGGTCGAGAAGCTCGCTGATCTGCTTCTCGTCGACGGGTCCCAACATCCTTGCGAACTGGCGCAGGTTGTCACGCCCAGAGAGGAATCCGTAGAACCCAGGCTGCTCGAGTGTGGCGCCAAATTGCCGCGACGCCCGCGCATGATCGATCCAGCAATCGTGACCCCCTATCCTCGCTGTACCGCCGTCCCCATGGAGCAGACCAAGCAGGATGCGGATGGTCGTAGTCTTCCCAGCGCCGTTGGGACCGAGGAAGCCAAAGACCTCGCCTTCGTTGACGGCGAACGAGACCTCGCTGAGAGCGCGCACTCGACCAAAGCTCTTTGACAGCCGCTCAACCTCGACGATGGCGGGCACTCTGTCGAAGTCTAGGCCCGAACGCGGGTGCCTCGCGATCCTGGAATCACGCCGAAAGGATCCTGAAATCACGCAGAAAGTAGGACATCCACCGTGGCCTCGGTTTGAGACCTGCGAGTTCAGATTGGCTGACGGCCGGCGTCCTAACCGATCCGGGGCAGGAGCAGGAGTTATGTAACGAACGCACTAATCCGGGTCGGCGTTGCCCAGGCGTCGAACCCAACCCGCCAGCTCATTCGGTGTTGTCTTGCTCTTCGACAAGAAGTGACGAGAGCCCAACTCTATGCTGCGTTTCTCCGTATCGGGGTCATCAAAGTTGGTCAGTATCAGAATCGGGACCTCGCGAAGGCGATCGTCAGAACGGATGGCGTCCAGGAGCGTCAGGCCGTTCATACCCGGCAACCCGATATCGAGAACTATGAGGTCAGGATAGAACCTCTGCGCGATCGAGAGTCCGGTCTCACCGTCGGCGGCGGTCAGCACCAGATGACCATCGAGCTCCAGCCCCAGCCGATACATCTGCGCGACTGCGGCGTCGTCTTCCACAAGAAGCACAGTCGGCTGGTGGACGGGCGCTGGCTCAGCCATGCTCTAGCTTCTTGGTACCCGACTGACGCCGGTCCGTCGCGCGATCGAGGTGGCTCAAGGCTGCTGCCCTAATTAGGACAGCTCGGCCCGCCTGACTTGATATCGGGCTTCGAGCTGTTCGACGATAGCAGTGACTCCGATCGCCTCCCCGTTTCGCGCCTGGCCCAAGCGTTCGCGGAAAGTGCCGAGCCAGTCGGCGATTTCCTCCAAGCTGTCGAGGGTTGAGACGTACGGCCCCAAAGCGGGCGAAGGGGCCACGCTTCCCGTCCCGACCCTGACCCTGACCCCTTCCTTGCTCTCTGGCCTGCTGCTCGCTGGCGTGCCCTTGCTACGCCCCGCACCCATGGCGCGGCAAGCCTAGTCCCCTCTGCGCAACATTCCTTGCCTAAATTAGGCCTCCGCCAGGGCTGCCTGAAGCGCGTAATTCCACGCTAATTCCCTGAATACGACTCGGCCTTTCGTCGCGCCAGCGGTTAGATGTCCGTCAGGTGGCTCCGTGTCCTCCAATAGATTCGATAAGAGTTCTGTAGCTCAGCATCGCCACGCGCAACTGCTCCGTGTCTGAGCTGCGTTCCGCGCTGCCGTGCATACGCGCAACCTCATCGTGCAGCTGGCGCGTGATGCGCTCGACCGCCTCCTCGATCAAAATCTCCGCCTTCTTGACCGCGGCCTGAGGCTCCTGGATGAACTCAGCCTCGAGCTCATGGAAGCGCTGCTCGACATCGCTCAGCTCGCGCCAGCCGTCGGAATCGACCAGCTGTCGCGTCGAGGGATCCTCGGCGGCCGTGGAGCTTCGCATCGTCTCTCGGTCGGTGGGTGTGGACTCGGCCACGGCCTCACGTCCCGAATGCACCGACGATTCGCGATAGTCGGGATTGTGCGAATCGCTCCCAGGATCGGAGCGCATTTCGGCGGATGGCTCGTCCTCCGATGGCTCGTCCTTCGATGGCTCGTCCTCCGATGGTTCGTCCTCCGATGGTTCGTCCTTCGACGGTTCGTCCTTCGACGGTTCGTCCTCCGATGGTTCGCCCTTCGATGGTTCGTCCTTCGATGGCTCGTCCTTCGACGGTTCATCCGCCATGTCGGGGACGTTCCTGTCCCGAGTGCTGTCACTCATGACGCGATTTCCTTCCGCTGCATTTCATTTCGATTGCGCATCGACTGCCCCACCGAGTTCTCGACAGTGTGCTGGTAATGGAGCATCGCCTTGCGCAGTCCCTCGGTGCCGGATTGGCCCTCATTCGTGTGGGCCGCGGCGCGCGCCTCTGTGAGCTCGCGTGGCAGCCTCCGCTCGTCTTCGATCCTGGCCCCACGATCGCGCAGGATCGCAAGCACCAGCTGGTCCGCCTCCTGCACAGCAGCCGCCGGCTCTGCGATGAATCGGCTCTCGATTGCTGACCACGATTGTGCGTAGCGGCCTCGCGCCTCATCAGACAGAGGCCGGAGCCGGTTTCGCTGGATCATGAACATGGCGATGCCCACCGCGATCGCAGCGACCACGACTATGGGTATCAAGATCGCCAAAGCGCTACCAGTCATTCAATTTCACCTCATACCCGATAACGAGATCGGAGTGCGGGCTACCCGCGCTGAGATGAGGCTGTCCCCCTCCGTGAGCCGTTCGCCACCTGTCTGGGATTCGACCGCCGACACCCATGGTGGAAGACGCCGGGCGCGCACGACACTGGCTCGACGATCAGCGTCCCTCCCAGGCTCGGGCGGAAGCGGCCCGCACAATCGTTGCCGATCATCGCGCCGAAGCGCGTGGTGCCGGGCCGCCGCTCATGAACTCTGCGGCGGTCACGCGCAATAGAGCGCCGATGCCCATGCCCCGAAACCTGTTCATCCGCGCCCTCAATCAGCCTTCTTCCTGCTCTTGCTCCTCCCGCAACTCCCTCTCGGCCCGCAGCCAGTTCTCCTCGTCGGTACCGGCTTGGTCCGATTGCGAGATCAAATGCGCGCGTTCCGCAATCCTTTCCCGCGTGACCGGCTGGCGCGCGGCACCACGCATTCGCGGATTGTCTGCTTCTCGGCGGTCCATTTCCTCCGAGTCTTGTGCGGCTTCGGGATTTTCTTCCATTGTTCTCCTCCGGTCGGGCGAACCCCTGGCGCAGCCGCCGGGTGTGATAGTCAGTGTTGGTAATCCTAGGCTCCCCCAAGACCCTTGACCAGATCACGGCCTTGGAAGCGCTCCGGTAGCTGCGCACCAAAAAACAACCCGTGCGAACCGTGCTCCTACTCGACGATGTCAGGGACGCTCGGGGTCGTGCCGGGCGTGCGCCGCTCGCGCAGCGCCTCCTGCTCGACGGCTGCATCGATGCGATTCCACAGCTGCCAGTCGGTTTCCGATCGCCACACCTGATCGAACAAGGACTCCAGTTGGGTTTGCAGATCTGGGATACCTGACCGTCCCTTCATCATTAGCCCCTCCTTTGTCATGTGGAAAACGTGCAGCCAGGACCCGAGCCACTACTACCGATGTCGTAATTTGACCCGCAACGCAATCGACATGGACTACGGACCTGCCCGTGGGGCGCTCACGGCCCCTGGAAGACGAGCATTGAGCGAGCCTAGCTGACGACGCGCTCAGCCAACTGCTTGCGCTCCACCACCGGCTGCCGCTGGCTCGTTTCCAGAATGAGTCCCCAAGCGTTTCCGGAGTCCGGAGGAATGATCCACTCGATCGCATCCGAGTGGGCATTGAACAAGAGCAGAAACGAGTCGTCGACGATGCGCCTGCCATGCTCGTCACGCCCCGCGCTTTCCCATTCAAAAAGACGCCCAGCGTACGTGCATGCCATACCTCCCAATCCTCATCGGTCATCGACTCGAGCTCGCGGCCGTAATGGTCGGACAGGACGCCCAGCAGCACCTTTCCCTTAAATCTCGGAACTGGCGGTTCCCAGTTGAAATCGAAAAAGCTCGCATAGCGGCTGGAGAGCCCGTGCTGCAGAATGTCCCACCACCAGCGGTTGGCCGGAACCACCGTCGCCATGTGGTTGGGCACGATGTCGATCATCACGTCCAGGCCTTCGCCGCGGAGGTGAGACACCATTCGGTGGAAGCCAGGCTCCCCGCCCAGCTCATCGTTGATCCGGGTGGGATCGACAACGTCATAACCATGGCTGCTGCCAGGGGCGGCCTGAAGGACCGGCGAGCAGTACGGGTGGCTGACCCCAAGTCATGGCTTCATCGGCGCCGGACCGACCTTTACATCTCTATACAAGGCTCGGTAGCGGGCCATCAGCCCGCGTTTTAGCTGCGAAAGGGGGGCCTGATACATATGGTTCTCAACCTAGATTTCGACACAATTCTGGTCTGGATCCTCGTCGGATTGGTGGCCGGATTCTTCGCCAGCCACCTGGCCCTGGGCCATGGCCTGGGACTTCTTGGAGACGTGATCGCAGGCGTGGTGGGTGCACTGGTGGGCGGTTTTCTGGCCGGCGTCTTCCACTGGAGCATCACGATCGTCGGGCATCCGATTCTCAGCGCGATGCTGATCGCGTTCATCGGTGCCGTGCTCGTTCTCGCCGTCGTAAGGCTTTTCAGCGCAAGCGGCACTAGGCGACGCGCTTACTAGCCGACGCGCTTGCTGGAGCTGAGCGGGAGCTCCAGATCGTTGGCGGCATGACGCGGCGCCTGGTTTCCAGGCGCCCGTCGCCGTCGATCCTCCAGCGGATCCCACGGAGAAATTGAATTCGTGATGTTACCGCGAAAAGCAGTGACCCCAGCGAACCCGTCTGGCTTGCGCCTTTCGAATCCACCGGGGCCGGAACGATCATCGCACCTACCGTTCGGCTGTCAATGAAAGAATTGTCGCTAGGCGACGATTCATAGCTGCAGCCTAGGACCCGTTGCGACCGGCTTGAACAGGCCGCCGCCGGCGTCTAGCCCGCCCGCCGACGCTTGCGTCACCCGGCTGTGACTAGGCGACGCTCCAAAACCGCGCTTCATGAGGAGCGCCTGTCCATGCCGACCACCAAGCGCAGGTGAGTTCGTTCATTGCTTCGCCACGGCTGGAGTGTCCCATGTGCTCGTCCCGATTTCGACCATGTCCGTGTTTTAGCTGCGCCGACCCGAGGTCGCGTCGCGCATGACGTGTTCGGGGTCGACCGTGGACGTTGCGTACTCCGGACGCCCGAGAGGCCGATAGGTCTGGATGGTGATGCCGCGGGAAGTGGTCCGCGAGTTGACCAGGTCGAGCGCGACGTCTGGACCGGAATCGGGGAACAGTCGTGTGCCCTGGCCGATGACGACGGGATAGGTGAGCAGGTCGAGTTGGTCGACCAGGTCGTTGGCGAGCAGCCACCGGACGAGGGCACCGCTGCCGGGCACCAGCAGTGTGCCGTCTTGATGTGCCTTCAGATCACCGACGGCCGTGGCGACATCGCCGTGCAGGACAGTCGTGCCTGCCCACTGCGGATCGGCGAGGCTGGTCGATGCCAAGTACTTGGGCCGGCTGTTCAGCGCGGCGGCGATCGGGCTCGTGCTCGGATCGGCCATCGCTCCCCAGGAGCGGGCGAAGATCTCGTACGTCCGCCGGCCAAAGAGGAATGCGGCCGCGCCGCCGTAGACCTGGTTGAGATAGTCCCCGGTTTCGGTGTCGAGAAGTGGTATGGCCCATCCGCCGCGCTCGAAGCCGCCGCTGCGATCCTCGTCAGGTCCGCCCAACCCCTGCATCACGCCGTCCACCGAGACGTTGGTCGTGGTCGTCAACCTCATGTCGTGTCACCTCGTCGAACAACGGCCGCGGATCTCTTCTGGATCCGCGCTAATTGCTATAGACAAGCACACTTACGGAGTCGCAAGAAGATTGAACTCACAGCCAGCGCGGCGCCGAGCAGCAAGCTCGCGGCCGCAGGCGTAGCAAGCAGTAGAGGAAGACGGGACGGAAATTGCGGCGTCAACGAACACGGCCTCCCGCTTTGATCGGTCACATTTCCCGATCGAGATTCGTCATTCAAGTCGGAGGCGAACTTTTGAATGCGCACTCCAGCACGTTCCAAATCTGAGGAGATCACATGAGCAAGACGCATCTCGCCCCGTACATCAACTTCCAGGGCAGCGCCCGCGAAGCCATGGAGCATTACCACCGGATTCTCGGCGGAAAGCTCGAGCTGTACGCATCGGACAACAGCGGCAAGCCGATGCCGGCCGGCCCTGGCGACCGCATCATGTACGCGCGACTCGAAGCGGACGGCATCCTCATGATCGCCTCGGACGGAAACCCCAAGTACCCTGCGAAGGTTGGTGACCACATCGGCCTCTCCATCGGTAGCACTGACCGTGACCGGCTGACGACCGTGTTCAATGCCCTTGCCGACGGCGGCCAGGTGGGAATGCCGCTAACCGACCAGCCTTGGGGGACGTCCGGCTGGCTGACCGACCGTTTCGGCATCAACTGGAATGTCGATATCGAGAAGGAGTAGCGGGGGCTCTGCATGAGTCGACGAGGCAGGTCGCCTGCGGAAGGTCGCCAGAAAATCTGCGATCTCCGCGTGATGCCGCTGGCTAGGAGGAGCCTGCGAAAACAGCTGATTTTGAAAACGATTTTTTGGTCGGGGGCCAGGTCGCGTCGCCGCCGGATTCTGGTCAGCTCTTCCTGGCGTCCAAGCATGGATGCCGAAAGCGCACGCGGGACGCCAGAGAGGCCTAAGAACGCAGCGCTCGAAGGGGCGCGCACGGGGCTAACGGGGCCCCGCACGCAGCCTTCGACCGAATGTCAGCTATGAGCGTCCAGTCGCATGACAACCTTACTTCCGAGAAAGTCGGCCTGGGCCAATCCCGCCGACCGGTCGATCTCGATGGATAGCGTCGGGCTCTCTCCCTTGAGCAACCCCATCTTGTCGCTGATCTCGCCGCTGATGACCACTCTGTTCCCAGTCACCTTGATGTCGGTCACGCGAATTGACCGGGCGGTGCCCGGAAAGACAACGCCACTCATCGCGTCAGGAGCGCCGGCGTGGATGCTCTTCGCGAGCTGGCCGGTGCGAGCGCCAAGATCGACCTGGCCCTCGATCACGTAGGAGGCATACGAGGGCAGGGGGGCTTCCGGCATGCCCGCCACTGCCCGGAAGCGAAGGATGTCCTTGTTGATCCAGCCGAAATAGCCGGCCACCGGCATCGCCACGCCGGCCACAACCACCGCACTGCCGGCTCCTGCCATCTTGAGAAAGTCGCGCCGATCGATTGTTTTCATCTGCCCTCCTAGTGCGGCTGCCCGAGATACGGGAAGTCAGAGAGGTAATCGGAGTGTGGTCCGACGCCATCTGTGGTCAGGCCGCCACCTGTCACCAGGGTCAATGAGATGTCGATCACGTCGTCCTGCAATCGCCGGCCGTTGAGATAGCCGGTCGGGTTCGAAAAGTCGTAGTTCAGCAGGTCCGGCAGGAGAACCACCGCCAGGTCAGGGTCGCCGCCCAACGCGGTCAGGGTGTTTCGGAAACTCTGCACAAACGTGATGCCTTCAGCGGTGAGGGCCGTCCGGTCCTGGTCGGGATCGATCGAGTTGAAGATGTTCTTGTCCTGGCCGTGGTTGAAGACCGTGTTGATCGCCGCTCTGGCCATGCGATCGTCGCGGACCAAGGTGCCGCTCTGGGATAGAAGGGTGCGTCCCCAAAGGCTGGTTTTGTTCGGGGATGTGCCGAGGGCGCTGTTGGGGACTTCGAGAACGATGGCGAAGACGTTCTTGTCCGCGAAGAAGTCGCTGCCCGTGAAATGCAAATTGTTGATGAATCCGAGCAGGTCAAAGAAGAACGGATCGCTGCGAAGCCCCGCGAAGAATCTATAGTCGCCTCGCGTTGTGATGTGAGGCTCAGCGCCAAAAGAGGCCGGCGCCCCCGCGATCACGGCTGGCCCTCCGTCGTTTAGCCGAGCAGCCACGGCTCCGGTCGCCACGTGGACGGTAGCCGTCTGGGCGCCGCCCTCGACATCGGAGAACCGGATCCTGAACGACCTGTCGGCGACCGCGTCGCCGTCGGTGTCGACGTTGATCGTATAGATGGCCTCGCTGTTGAAGAACGGGGCCAGCGCCGGGGCCAGCGGGTTGACGTTCAACACGAGGATCGACTTACTGGAGTCTCCCGGCTTCCGGAACGCATAGACATCGGTGATATCGGTCCGGGGATCGCTCATCGGAGAGGTCAGGCCCGGCGCATCGAGATGGTCTGCCACTGTCCACTACCTCCTCTGCATTTTCGTGCAATCCAAATCTGGAAACGGTTGCGACTCCTGGTCAGGATCGTTCGGCCCCACGACATGTCTCCAATGTCGGGTTGCCTACCCTCTATACGCAGCCGGGCGTGTGGTGGATCACCGAGGAAAGGGGCGAGTCAGCCTCGCCGGGGCATGTCGTCGCGTGACCTGGCGACTCCCCAAGTGTCCTTCCGAACCAAGGAGGAGAGCAAGCTCGGCGTGCTCGAGCAAATCCTCCAGCCCGGCCTCTACCCCGACCTCTATGGCGACATCTATCACAAGGTCAGGATCAACGACTACCCGCCGCGAGGCGACAGTAAAGAGGGCTGGGACAACCGGGACATATTCGGCTGGCTGGGCTACCCGATGCAGATGGAGATCGACTTCCTGTGTCGGGACTCCATTCTCGCCGCACCGCTCGTGCTCGATCTGATTCTCCTCACGGACCTAGCGCAGCGGGCAGGCTTGAGAGGCATCCAGGAATGGCTCACGGTCCCGAATCACGCGACAGTTCATCCAAACATGTCGGTTTCTGCCTTTTTCAATTCGATTCTTCAAGTCGCCGCGGCTGCGTCGACGCTGGCGCTTGGCTCCATAAAGCCCAGTTACGTCTCACCAGGTAAATCCCGAATCCAACCATGACTAATGCGTTGATCCCGTGCAGCCCAGCGAGTGCGGCGACACCGAGGAAGCCCAGGAAGGCTAGGGCGAACTGGACCACCCACAAGAGAAAGAGGAGTGCAGTCATGATGGTCGTCTTTCGTGGGTAACGGGCGCCAAACGACAGGATGATGAGGGCCACGATGGTCATCGGGACGACGAAAACTCCGATTACTGCGTGGGCCGCGCCAAAAAGGTCTATCTCATCGACAGGGCTGGCGGCGCTAGGGTTCCCTGCGTTCGCGATCTTGCTGGCCACCGAGGTGAATTCCGAGGAGGCGATTGTGTAGAACTGCGCGAGAAACTCGAGCAGCAACAGCGCGCCGACGACTGAATACATTTTGCGGAGATTGCGAGTCATGTTTCAGGTCGCGTTCGCTCCTCCAGCGTATCGGGTGTCGCCCCAGTTGTCAGCTACTGTTCGCAGGTGACCGTCCCCAATTAGGGCGAGAGCTTCAGTTGCGCGCCCACATTCACCATCGATGACGTTCGCGCCTTCGCCGACGTCTCACGCGACCGGGCATCCACCGCGTCAATTCGGACGAGGACGGCCGATTGCTCGTCCGCGGGTTGCTGACCGCGACCATTCCAACGAAGCTCGGAGGCGACATCAATTACCTGCCCCAGGACATGACTTACCGATTTTCACCGCCCGGTCTTCACGGCGATGAGATCCGGTGCGACTGCCGGGCGGCGAAGGTGGAGGACCGCGGCGACCGCACCTACGTCGAGTTCGACATCCAGCCTCCACATATACACGGTGTACCAGCGATCGCCAAAGCCGTCTCGGGCTGGGGGCACACTTCGCCAAGCCCTAGGGCCGTGCGTCAACGCGCCCGACGTCCGATCGAATCCGAACCTCCAACTCGAATTCCTGGTGCGGTTGACGGCTCAGAGCTGGCTGCGACGGCAAGGCCGAGCGGCGATCCTCGTCGGGTTTACTGGCGGGTCGACACCTTGTACGGCGCCAACACGAGCTTAATGTTCTCGAGCATCACCTCGGCGTTTCTTTCGTTGTTCCGCCTGAGAACAAGTACGTCAAGAGCTT
>WNGD01008432.1_pt1 | contig 17556 bp, 18 predicted proteins | sample 5400671 | NCBI WGS metagenome assembly WNGD01 (sample SAMN13153369, study PRJNA577476) | soil metagenome | isolation source: 40 cm soil or saprolite under grassland replicate 2 | place: USA:California | collected 2016-06-15
TCGCGCTCGGTCTCTCCGGCTGGGTGCGCCGCGCGATGGAAGCGGTGCCGATGCCGATCGTGATGGGGATGGTTGCGGGGGTGTTCCTGCGCTTCGGCCTCGATCTCGTGTTCGCCGTCCGCGACGAGTTCTGGATCGCCGCGCCGATGATGGCTGCGTTCTTGGCGATCGGCGCCTCGCAGCGGCTCGCGCGGCTCGTTCCCCCTCTCATCGGCGCGCTCGCGGTCGGCGTGATCGCGATAGCCGTGATCGGCAGATTCGAGGCCGCGCCGCAGTCCGTCGCGCTGGCGCACCCGAATTTGTACGCGCCGGCATTTTCCTGGCGCGCGATGGTCGAGCTGGTCGTGCCGCTGGCGATCACCGTGCTCGTCGTGCAGAACGGCCAGGGGATCACGGTGCTGCGCTCGGCCGGCCACATGCCACCCGTGAACGCGGTGACCATCGCCTGCGGCGCAGGAGCTATCGTCACGGCTTTCGTCGGCGCGGTCTCGACCTGCCTGACCGGTCCGGTGAACGCGATCATCTCGTCTTCCGGAGAGAGGGGCCGTCACTATACCGCGGGGATTTTCGTCGGTCTGCTTGCGCTCGCCTTCGGCCTGTTCGCGCCTTTTTTCACCCGCCTCATGCTGGCGACCCCCAAGGCCTTCATCGCCGCGCTCGCGGGCCTTGCCATGCTGCGCGTGCTGCAGACCGCGTTCACGGTGAGCTTCAGGGACCGCTTCGCGCTCGGCGCGCTGGTGACCTTCCTCGTGACCGTCGCCGATATCCCGATCTTGAGCATCGGGGCGCCGTTCTGGGGGCTCGTCTTCGGCTACGGCGCCTCGCGGCTGCTCGAGCGCAGCGACTTCCCAGCGCGCGGCTGAGTGTTCGGCATGCCCGCTGCGCTGCGCGGCGCGCTGTGGATGGTCGGCGCTCTGCTCTCGTTCTCGCTCATGGCTGTCTCGGTGCGCGAGCTGCTGCGCACGATGGGCAGTTTCGAGATCCTGTTTCTTCGCAGCCTGGTCTCCTTCGTCCTGGTGCTCGTCGTCCTGCCGCGCTTCGGACTGGGCGCCCTGCGCACGCGGCACTTCGGCCTGCATCTCGTGCGCAACGTGCTGCACTTCAGCGGCCAGTACGCCTGGGTGTACGCGATCGCGATGCTGCCTCTCGCGACCGTGTTCGCGATCGAATTCACCATGCCTGTGTGGACCGCCCTGCTTGCCATCCCGATCCTGGGCGAGCGCTTGAACCGCGGGCGCACCGTCATGCTGGTGCTCGGCCTCGCGGGCATTCTCGTCATCCTGAAACCCGGCTTCGGGGTGGTGCATCCCGCGGCGCTCGTGATGCTCGCCGGATCGTTCGCGTACGCCTCGACCATGATCGCCACGAAGCGTTTGTCGGGGAGCGATTCGGCGCTCGCGGTCGTGTTCTACATGTCAGTGGTCCAGCTACCGCTTGCCTTCGTCCCCGCACTCCCGGGCTGGGTGGCGCCGGCGCTCGTCGACCTGCCGTGGATCCTCGCGATCGGCGCGGCCGGGCTGAGCGCGCACTACTGCTTGACGCGCGCCATGCGCATCGCCGATGCGACTCTGGTGGTTCCGATCGATTTCCTACGGCTGCCGCTGATCGCCGTGGTGGGGATGCTCTTCTACGGCGAGCCGCTGGAATTCTCGATCATGCTGGGGGCAGCGATGATTTTTGCCGGAACGTACTACAGCGTCCAGCGCGAAAGCCGAAAACCGGGGACAGACGGTGCGTAGGTACGCTACTTCTTCTCGCTGGGAACCGGCGGCAGCGTGCGCAGGTAGGCGATCAGAGCGTTGAGGTCCGAAGGCGCGAGCTGGCTGGTGGTGTTCTGGACGACTTCGCCCATCGTCTCTGCGACGACGTCGCCTTCCGGGTCGAGGCCCGTAGTTAGAAGGTCTTGCAGGTCTTTGTCGCTCCACTTCTTGAGGCGCGCGGGCGTGAGGTTCGCGACGTCCTTGCCGTCGGGCCCCTTGCCCCCGGCGAGGAAGCGGCTTTTCTTCGGCCCGCCGAAGAAGTTGCGCGGCGTATGGCATTCGCTGCAATGGCCGAGGGCGTGCACCAGATAAGCGCCGCGGTTGGCGATGTCCGAGAGCCCCGGGATGGCCGTGAAAGGGCCAGGAGTGAAGAAGAACCACTTCCAGAATGTGACGAGGAAACGCCAGCCGTAGAAGAATCCCAGATCGTGTTCCTGGCTGGCGCGGGCGCTGGGCGGCAGGGTGCGCAGGAAAGCCCACAGGTCGCGCAGATCGCGGTCGACGATCTTGGTGAACGACGGGTAGGGAAAGGCGGGAAAGTAGTTCTTGCCGTCGGGCCGGTCGCCTTCGCGCATCGCGCGAAAGAAATCGGCCTCGGTCCAGCGCCCGATCCCCGCCTGCGGGTGCGGCGTGATGTTCGGGCCGTAGAACGTCCCGAAGGGCGATTTGAGCGCGCGGCCACCGGCGAAGGGAACGGCATCCTTCTTCTCTTCGGTGTGGCAGCCGATGCAGCCGCCGGCCTTGGCGAGATATTCGCCCCGCTTCGCATCGCCCTGGGCCAGCGCACTACCGAACGCCGCATACAGCGCGAGCGCTACCGCGGCAGCCCTGAGCTCACGCATCACGCACTCGCCCAAAAAAAGCGAAAGCCCCGCCGCAGCGGGGCTTCCTCGGAAAATCCGCGCTCAGTCCTTCTGGCGGAAATTCTGGTGGCAGTTCCCGCAACCTGCTTTGCCGACCTCGGTGATGGCCGCCCTCACGCCGGTTTCGTTACCGGTTTTCGTAGCGGCCACAAGTGCGCCGACCGCGCTCTGGAACTTTTCCTGCGCTTCCTTGAACTTGGCAGGCTCGCTCCAGATCGCCGGTAGGGCGGCGGTCTTTACGGTCACGTCCTTGGTGCTTTCCGCGAAGCCGTCCCAGGGCATCTTGCTCAGTACCTCGAGGTAGCCCGCGTTGCGAGCGACGATATCGCCGTTATACGGGATCTTGCCTTGGGCCATTCCGGCCATCGGGCCGTAATACTTGCCCTGGAGGGTCATCGCCGCCTGGCGCTGTTTGACCATGGTCTCCGGCTTGACCTGGGAAAACGCCGTGAGCGTGAACCCCGCGCCCAGCGCGAAGGCAAGACCGGTCAGAAGAAGCCTCTTTTTCATTCGATTTCTCCTCGTGTCAGAGTTGTTCGGGTGGGTATGCAAACGGCATTGTAGCGGCATCTGCCGCATGGCTGCGATAACAGTTTCGTCAAGGAGTTTATTCCGGCCGTTTCCGCAGGACCCGCAAGGCCGCCCCTATACCACCGCCTCCTGCTTCTTATCCTTGAGCGGCTTCACCAGGTCCTCGCGTCGCACGCCCAGCCAGCGCACGATCGGCGCCATGACGAGCACCGAGGAATAGATCCCGAAGCAGATTCCGATCGTGAGGGCGAGCGCGAAATAGTGCAGGGCCGGTCCTCCGAACACCAGCATCGAGGTCACCATCGTCTGGGTGCAGCCGTGGGTGATGATGGTGCGTGAGATCGTCCGGGTGATGGCGTTGTCGATGATCTCGGTGACACTCGCCTTTCTCATCTTGCGGAAGTTCTCCCGGATCCGGTCGGCGATCACCACCGACTCGTTCACCGAATACCCGAGCACCGCGAGCACCGCCGCCAGCACCGGCAGCGAGAACTCCCACTGGAACAGGGCGAAAAAACCCAGGATGATCACCACGTCGTGCAGGTTGGCGATGATTGCAGCGACCCCGAATTTCCATTCGAAGCGCATCGCGAGATAGCCGACGATGCCGAGCGAGGTAATGAGCAGAGCGAGCGCGCCGTTTTCGGCGAGCTCGCGCCCCACCTGCGGCCCGACGAACTCCACCCGGCTCAGCTCAGTACACTTACCCCTTAGTTCGTCTCGCTGTTTCGCGAGCTGGTCAAGCTTGTCTTTCGGTCTTGCGCGTTCGTCAAGCTTGACTAATTCACGAAACAGTTCGTGCATCGGCGCGCACGCCTGGGCTTCACCCGGCGATGGCGTTTTCGTCAGTTCGGCGAATACTTGCTCACTTTGGCGCGCGGTACTTTTGTTGATGTCCGTTTCAACGCGTTTCAGAGGCAGGCGAATCAGTATGTCCCGCGAAGTGCCAAAGTTCTGTACCTGGGTGTCTTGGTAGCCGACTACGGCAAGAGCCTTTCGAACACTCTCTACATCTGCGGCTTGCTGGTAACGCACTTCCATCACCGTGCCGCCGGTAAACTCGATCGAGAAATTCAGGCCCTTGGTGGCGAGGAAGAACACCGCGAGAAGGAACGTGAGGAGCGACACCACGTTGAACGCCAGCGCATGGCGCATGAACGGGATGTCGTTGCGGATCTTGAAGAATTCCATCTGCCTATTTCCAGGCCGTGTTGCCGATCGCGACGCGCTCGAGTTTCCTGCGCGTGCCGTAGGCGAGGTTGACCATGCTGCGGCTCACCACGACCGACGAGAAGATCGAGGTGAGGATGCCCAGGCAGTGCACCACGGCGAAGCCGCGCACCGGCCCCGAGCCGAAGATGAGGAGCGCCAGCCCGGCGATCAGCGTGGTGACGTTGGAGTCGAGGATGGTCCCGAAGGCGCGTTCGTAGCCGGCGTGGATCGCCGCTTGCGGGGTCGCGCCGCCGCGCAGCTCCTCGCGCAAGCGCTCGTTGATGAGGACATTGGCGTCGATCGCCATGCCGAGCGTGAGCGCGATCGCGGCGATGCCCGGGAGGGTGAGCGTCGCCTGGAGCATCGACAGCAGCGCGACTAGGAACAGCAGATTGGCGCACAGCGCGAGCGCGGAGAACACGCCGAACAGCGAGTAGTAGACGATGATGAAAAGAGAGAGCGCGGCGAAACCGTAGATTGTCGAGTCGAAGCCCTTGTTGATGTTCTCGGCCCCGAGCGAGGGACCCACCGTGCGCTCCTCGACGATCTCCATGGGCGCGGCGAGCGCTCCCGCGCGCAGCAGGAGGGCGATGTCATTCGCCTCGGCGGTCGTCATCCTGCCGCTGATCTGGACGCGCCCGCCGCCGATCTCGCTGCGGATCACCGGCGCGGTGACGACTTCGCCCCGGCCCTTTTCGATGAGGAGGATCGCCATCCTCTTGCCGACGTTCTCGCGCGTGTATTCCTTGAAGATTCGCGCGCCGGTGGCGTCGAGCGTGAGGTGGACGGCCGGTTCCTGGGTCTGGTTGTCGAAGCCCGGCTGCGCGTCGGTGAGCCGGTCGCCGGTCAGCACGACCTGCTTGCGGACGAGAAGCGGCTGGCCGTTGCGCTCGATGTAGAACTCGTCGCCGAAAGGGACCTGCCCGCCTTGAGCCGCCGCGAGCGCCCCGGGGTTCATGTTGTCCTCGTCCACCATGCGCACTTCGAGGGTCGCGGTGCGCCCGAGGAGCTCTTTGGCCCTAGTCGGGTCTTGGATACCCGGTAATTGCACGACGACGCGGTCCGAGCCCTGTTGCTGGATAACCGGCTCGGCGACGCCCAGCTCGTTGATGCGGTTGTGCAGCGTCTGGATGTTCTGCTTGAGCGCGAGCTCCTGCGTGCGCTTCTGCGCCTCGGGCCGGATCGCGGCGACGAGGAGCAGCTCGCTTCCCGAGCTCGAGTCGGTGAGCTGCACGTCGGGGATCTGCTCGGCGACGATCTTGCGCGCCTTGTCGCGGGTCTCGGCGTCGCGGAAACGGATCACGACGCTGTCGCCTTCGCGCGAGATTCCGGCGTGACGCACGTTCTTGTCGCGCAGCTGCGAGCGCATGTCGCCCGCGAGGCCTTCCGCCCGCTTGGCGATCGCCGCGCGCATGTCCACCTGCAGCAGAAAATGCACGCCCCCCCGCAGATCCAGGCCGAGGTACATCGGCTGCGCGTTGAGGGCGGCGAGCCAGCGGGGAGAATTCGGGAGGAGGTTGAGCGCGACCGTATAGGAGGGGTTCGCCGCGTCGGGATTGAGCGTGCGCTCGATCAAGTCTTTCGCCTTGAGCTGGGTGTCGGTGTCGGCGAGCCGCACCTTGACGCTGGCAAGGTCGAGGGAGATCCCCGTGGGCTGGATCCCGGCCTTCTTGAGCGCCTCTTCGACGCGTCCGAGAACGGTGCTGTCCACCTTCAGCGTCGCGCGGGCCGGAGACACCTGCACTGCCGGCGCCTCGCCGAAGAAGTTCGGCAGCGTGTACAGAGCCCCGAGCACGAGCGCCACCGCGATGGTGACGTAGACCCAGAGGGGATAACGGTTCATCTAGATCGACTTGATCGTGCCCTTGGGCAGGAGCGTCTGGATCGCGCTCCTCTGCATCTGCACCTCGATGCTGGGCGCGATCTCGATCGACACGTAGGCTTCGCCGATCTTGGTGATCTTCCCGAGCACCCCGCCCGAGGTGACGACCTCGTCGCCTTTCTGCAGCGCCTCGGTCATCTGCTTGTGCTCCTTGGAGCGCTTCATCTGCGGACGGATCATGAGGAAATAGAGCAGGGCGAACATGCCGATGATGATGAAGAACTGCTCGTAGCCGGGGCCGGACGCGCCGGCCGGGGCGCCCTGCGCCCATGCGGGGGAAATCAACACGATCGTCTCCAGTGCGGTTTCGGCAAAGCGGGGAAGTATACCATCGGGAACTCGCCGTTCATCCGATTTCCCCGGATTTTCGGCGCGCCTCGCGAAACGCGACTAGGGTGTCGGCGAGTTTTCGTTCCGCGATTGCGCCGCGCAGCTCGCGCATGAGCGTCTGGTAGTAGTGCAGGTTGTGCAGGGTATTGAGCCGCGCGCCGAGGATCTCGTTCACTTTCTGCAGGTGATGCAGGTAGCTGCGCGAGAAATGGGCGCAGGTGTAGCAGGGGCAGCGGCCGTCGAGCGCCCGCGTGTCGTCGCGGTAGCGGGCGTTGCGGATCTTGATGTCGCCGTAGCGGGTGAAGAGCCAGCCGTTGCGTGCGTTTCGCGTGGGAAGGACGCAGTCGAACATGTCGATTCCGGCGGCGACCGCCTCGACGATGTCCTCGGGCGTGCCGACGCCCATGAGATAGCGCGGCTTGTCCGCGGGGATCCGCGGCGCGGTGTAGGCGATGACCCTGCGCATCTCGCGCTTGGACTCGCCCACAGAGAGCCCGCCGATCGCGTACCCGTCGAATCCGATGCTCGCGAGCCCCGCGAGGGATTCGTCGCGCAGGGCTTCGACCATCCCGCCCTGCGCGATGCCGAACAGGGCGTTGGGGTTGCCCTCGTGCGCGCGCTTGGAGCGTTCCGCCCAGCGCAGGGAAAGGCGCATCGACTCTCCGGTGTCGCGCTCGCTTGCGGGGTAGGGAGTGCATTCGTCGAACACCATGGCGATGTCCGCGTCCAGCACCCGCTGGATGCGCATCGACTCCTCCGGGGTGAGCAGGAGGCGATCGCCGTTCACGGGCGACGCAAAGCGCACGCCTTCTTCGGTGATCTTGCGAAGCTCGCCGAGGCTGAACACCTGATAGCCGCCGGAGTCGGTGAGTATCGGGCCGCTCCAGCCGATGAAGCGGTGCAGCCCGCCGTGCGCCGCGATCACCTCCAGCCCGGGGCGCAGCCACAGGTGAAAGGTGTTTCCGAGGACGATGCGCGTGCCGTTCTCGGCGAGCTCGGCAGGACTCACCGCCTTGACCGCGCCGTAGGTGCCCACCGGCATGAACACCGGAGTTTCGACGGCTCCGCGAGCCAGTTCCAGAATCCCGGCGCGCGCGGCGCCGTCGGTAGCATGGACCGTAAACTTCATGGAGACCGTCGGTGGATTTTCTCCCTCTCCTGCTTGCGGGAGAGGATTGGGGTGAGGGGAGAAAGTGTCAGCCGAGGTCGATCGGATCGAACGGCGCGTCGGCGACGTGCTCGCGGAGGATTTTCAGGTTGTTGCCGCAGTAGCGGCTGCTCATGGCCTGACTCGCGGCGACGCGCGCTTTCTTGTTCGACGATTTGGGCCGGACGTGCACTAACTCGCCTCCGCAACCCCGGCGATGTGACCGGCCAGGGGCGTGCGCCTGATGGCGTTAAAGAAGCGCTTGTCCGCCGTAACCAGCTGGGTCTCCGTTGCGATTGCAAGGGCGAGATACAGACTGTCGTAAAAGCTCTGCCCGTATTGAGCGCTGATCGCCCATGCCGAATCGGCTAGCGTCCGATGCGATCGAATATCAATCCGAATCTGCATTAGCCACTTCAGCATGTTCAGGCCGCCAGTCGAATCGAACTCGCCACGCAGGGCTCGCTTGCGCAGCACGCTGCCTGCTTCGGCATAGAGCAGCTCGGGCGCCAGCAACTCGTGGCCGGCGTGCAGGACGGCAAGCGCAGCGTCGCTGTCCTCTTCGGGTAGAAACCACTTTACTGCCACCGAAGCATCTATGACGATGCGGCTCAACGGCGACGGTCCTCTCGGATCAGATCGACGCTGTTGCCGCGGATTCGGCCTTTCAGGCTTTCCCGAAGCTTGTCAATCTTCTCCAGCAGCTTGGGATCGACTGTTGGACGTGCGGCGTCGACGAGAATCTGCTTGAGTTCGCCCTGCAGCGAGCGCTTATTGCCCGCGGCGCGGGCCTTCAGGCCGTCCAGTGTTTTCTTGTCGAGATCTCGAATCAGGACTTGGCGGCGCATATGCAATGCCCTTCGAATATGGATGATAGCAAAATGCTATCACAGCGACGCGGCCTAGACAAGCATAGTGCTACTGCCGGTCAAGCAGCATCGCGTCGCCGTAGGAGTAGAAGCGGTAGCGCTGCCCGATGGCGTGCCGGTAAGCCCGGCGGATCGGATCAATCCCTGCAAAGGCGGAAACCAGCACGAGGAGAGTCGATTTCGGCAGGTGGAAGTTGGTGATGAGGCGGTCGACGACACGAAAGTCGAAGCCCGGCGTGATGAACAGATCGGTCTCAGCCTCCTCCGCGGTCGGCACGCCACGTTTTGCAGCGGAGGCTTCCAGGCAGCGCACGGTGGTCGTGCCGACGGCGATGACCTTCCCGCCGCGCCTCTTCGCCGCATCCATCGCCGCCACGGTTGCCGCGGGAATTTCATAGCGTTCGCCGTGCATGCGATGTTTCGCGAGATTCTTCACGCGGACCGGCTGGAACGTCCCCGCGCCTACGTGCAGCGTCACCCAGGCGAATTCGACGCCGCGTTCGGCAAGCGCCGCGAGCAGCGGCTCGTCGAAGTGCAGGCCCGCTGTCGGCGCAGCGACGGCTCCGGAAGAGCGCGCGTACACCGTCTGGTAGCGTCGCTCGTCCTCCGTCTGCGGCGTGTGGGAAATATAAGGCGGGAGTGGGACGCCGCCGTGGCGCTCGAGCAGGTCGAGGACCGTTCCCTTCTCGGGAAAGCGCAGGTGATAGAACTCTTCCGCGCGACCGAGCACGCGCACGTCCAGTCCACCGACGAGGCGCAGCGTGCTGCCGGGTTTTGCCGCCCGGCCCGCGTGGACCTGCGCGAGCGCTTCATGCGCCGAAAGCACGCGCTCGATCAGGACCTCGATGTGTCCGCCGGTCTCCTTGTGTCCAAACAGGCGCGCCTTGATCACCCGGGTGTCGTTGAAGACCAGCAGGTCGCCGGGCGCGAGCAGTTGCGGCAATTCGAGGAAGCGCCGGTCGGCGAGCTGCGCGATCAGGTCCGAAGGCAGCTCGTAGTCGAAATCGTCGATGGAAAGATTCATGGTCGCGCGGGCGTTATAATGCACGCGCTTTCACGCGGCAACCAGCCGGGATGGCGGAATTGGTAGACGCACGGGACTCAAAATCCCGCGGCCGCGAGGCCATGAGAGTTCGATTCTCTCTCCCGGCACCAGATAAACTTCCCGGCACCCCACGTCATCCCATGTCCACAGAACCGCGCCTCAACAGCTTTCTCGCGCTGGGACCCCACGGCTTCCACCGCGTCGCGTACACCGAGTGGGGAGATCCCGGGGGACAGCACATCGTGCTGTGCGTGCACGGCCTCACGCGCAACAGCCGCGATTTCGACGAGCTCGCCGAGCACCTCGCCTCCCGCGGCTGCCGCGTCGTGTGCATGGATGTCGTCGGCCGCGGCGACAGCGACTGGTTCGAGCACAAGGAGGATTACGGATTCGCGCAGTATCTTTCCGACGCCGCCGCCTTGCTCGCCCGGGTGACCGCGCCGCCTCACAGGGTCTCTCTTCTGCGCCGGCTCCAGGGAGCGAGCGTGGGGCAGAGAATCGACTGGATCGGAACCTCGATGGGCGGCCTGATCGGGATGATGCTCGCGGCGAAGCCCGATTCTCCGATACGGCGCCTGGTGCTGAACGACGTCGGGCCGCTGGTGCCCTGGGGGGCGCTGGTGCGGCTCAAGCTCTCCACCACCGGCGCCGGAGCGCGCTTCGCGAACCTCGCCGAGGTCGAGCGCCATCTTCGCGAGACCTGCGCCTCGTTCGGTCCCTTGAGGGACGGGCAGTGGCGGCACCTCGCCGCGCACGGCGCGCGGCGCGGAGAGAACGGAGAGTATTCGCTCGCCTACGACCCGGCTATCGTCGGCACGATGCGCGGCAGCAACGCCGGGGTCGAATTCGGCAGCGACTTCCTTTTCGGCATCGACCTCTGGGGAACCTGGGACGCGGTGCAATGCCCGACCCTGGTCCTGCGCGGGGCGCAGTCCGATCTGCTGCCCGCGTCCACCGCCCGGCGGATGCAGGAGCGCGGGCCGCGGGTCACGCTCGTCGAATTCCCCGGCGTCGGCCACGCGCCCTGGCTGATGAGCGAGGCTCAGATCGATCCGGTACAGGAATTCATCCTCACGGCCGAACCCCGGAAAGGGGCTGCATGAGGATTTGCGTCGTCGGCGCCGGCGCGGTGGGCGGTGTGATCGGAGCGTGGTTTGCGAAGGCCGGGCACGAGGTGTCGCTCGTCGCCCGCGGCGCTCATCTCGAGGCGATCCGCAGACGGGGACTGACCCTGATTTCCGGAGGCAAGCCCGAAGTCCATCCGCTGCGCGCGTCCTCGGAGCCCGCCGATTTCGGGGCGCAGGACGCGGTCTTCGTCTGCTTGAAGACGCATTCGATCGCGGCGATGCTGCCCCGGCTGAAGACGCTCGTTCGCCCTGACACCACCGTCATTCCGGCGATCAACGGCCTGCCGTGGTGGTATTTCTACAAGGAAGGCGGGCGCTTCGACGGCCAGCCCGTCGACTGCCTCGATCCCGCGGGCACGCTCTTCCGGACTCTCGATCCGAGGCACATCCTCGGTTGCGTGGTGCACGCGGCGGCCGAAGTCCCGGAGCCCGGGGTCGTGCGCCACACCGCCGGCAGGCTCTTTCTCCTGGGCGAGCCCGATCGAACCAGGTCGGCGCGCGCGGAGCACCTCGTGGCGGCGATGAACGCGGCCGGCTTCGAGGCGCGGCAGGCCGAGGACATCCGGGTGGAGATCTGGGTCAAGCTGATCGGAAATCTCTCCTACAATCCGGTCGCAGCGCTCGCGCTCGCCCACATGAACGACATCCACGGCAACGAAGCGCTTCTCGCCCTGATACGCAAGATGATGGAAGAGGCGATGCGCGTCGCCGGGGCCTACGCCGTGCGCATACCGATGACGGTGGAGGAGCGCGTCACCGTCGCAAAGCAACTGGCGGGCGCCAAGATCTCCATGCACCAGGACGTCGAGAGGCGCCGGCCGCTCGAGACCGATGCGATCATCGGCGCCGTCGTGGAGCTCGCCCGCAAGGCCGAAATCGCGACGCCCATGATCGACGCGGTCTACGCGCTCATCGCCGAGCGCGCGAAGCACCTCGACCGGTAAGGGGCGGCGGCTTCACCACCGTCTTGTCGGCCGGCCGGCGTCGCCCTTGCGGTAGTCGCATACGCCGTCCGGAAAGATATTGTGCAACCACGCGACCTCGGCCGCGGTGAAAGGCGCGGCGCGACCATAGGTGCCATCGTGCAATGCCACCGCAAGCGGTTTCACCTTGCACTTGAAAAGATCGCCGCGGATGGAATCGCCGGCCACCATGCGCGAACTGGAATGAATCGGATACGCGCTCGTGCAGGGACCCGGCGAGCGCTCGTCGAGGATGCCGTCCCACACATGATCGCCGGCCGCGATCAGCGTGCCGTCGGCGGCAACGCAGCGGTCGGCGAAGGCGGCGGGGCGTGTGCCTGTCGTGAGATAGGTGTCGAGCACTTGCACGGCGTTGAAGATCTCTCGCAGCAGGGCGGCTTCGGAGCCGGCGAACCAGATGACTTGTTTGTCGCCGTCACCGGCATGCCTGTCCTCGTCGCCGTCGTCGGCGTCCTTGCCGCGATCACTTCGAAGACGCGCCCGCGCGGAGAACGACTGCCGGCTATGGTGCATGTCGAGCTCGGGCTCCAGGTACTGCCGCAGGTCGATCACGGGCATGTCGAGCCGGCCGGTGAAGACGTGGCCGGACCGATAGGCGGCGTGCATCGCGCCGAGGTCGCCTGAGCGCCGCGGCGCCGGGTTCGCGGGATTGGTGCGGCAGTCCGCGCTGCGGCGCATGTTCGCGCTGTCGAAGGGATCGGCCAGCGCGTTCCAGTTCACGTAGTCCCGCTGTTCCTTCCAACTGCCGATGCAGGCGTTGATGCGCAGAAATTCCGCGCTCGAGATGCGGCCCTCGCGCAGCGCCTGCAGGCCGTATTGGACGCCGACGTTGTCCCATGGGATTGGCGCGAAACCGTCGGCATCGGTGCCGTAGATGTTGGCGAGATCGTTCCAGTGGGTCCATTTGATCGCGTCGATGACCGCCGCCGGATATCCATAAAATTGCAAGGCCGTGAAGTACTGGGGCGCGGTGAATTTTGGATTGATCACTCCGGGCTCTGCGGTCAGCCATCCATTGATGCATTCGGAGGAGCCCGCGGCGCGCGTCAGCGGGTTGATTTGGGTGTCGCTCGCATTGAGCCCTTCGATCCAGCGGCGGTTGCTCCACAGCGCCCACGGCGAGCGGGGATCGAGCGCCACCTCCTCGCGGAAATACTGCTCCAGGAGATTGCAGTCTCCAATATGGATCGTCTGCGTGATCATGTCGGGGTAGGACAGCAAGGGAATTCCGGCATCCAGCAGGCGGCGGTTGTTCTGTCCGAAGACGTACTGTTGGATCGCGCCGCCCGAGCCGCCGAGGCCGATGGTGTGGCGCGGCGCGCCGTAGGTATCGACAAAATGCCGCTTGACCATCAGCGCGGTCTCTTCCGCGAGGCGCAGGTTGTAATGAACACCGGTTTCGTTGCCGCTCGAGGCCGCGATGGCGTAGCCTTGGCCGAGCAAGGGCGGAAAGATCAAGCGTTCGCTCCCGGACAAGCTGCCGTGCCACAGCGCCCGGCCCTGCTGGTGCCCGATGCCGACCCCGCCGCGCAGCCAGTAGATGAGCTTGCCGTTCCACGCGCTGTTGTCGAGCGCCGCGGGGCTCGCGGTCGACTCCGGGAAGGGCGCGAGCATAGCGATGGTGTAGAGAAAACGGTCGAGCGTGCCCGCTTCGACGCGCACCACGAACGGTCGGGAGACGCCGTCCACGATCACAGTGCGCAGGCCGGGTGGCGGCGCGGTGAAACCGGTGGCGGGATCGAACGGGCGGAACGTGCTGCCGTCGTAGTAGAAATAGTCGACTCGCGTCTTGATGCTGCAATTCTTGCTGTGGCCGACGATACCGCTGCGGTTGTCGCCCGCGACCGCGTAGACGGCATTGCCGATTCCGTCGCGGTTGTCGACGAGCGGCTGCCCAAGCTGCGACTCGGCGGTTTGGCAAATAAAGGGATACTGTTGCGGCCCGGTGAAAATCGGACCGGTCGGTCCGGTGTCGCCGATCCAGAAAGACATGCTCCCCGGTGGCAGCGCCACGTCTCTGGGGAAGACCTTTACCGGCGGGACAGGCTGGGTCGCGCCGGCCAGGGGCGCGAACGAAACCGAGAGCAGCACGGCGAGGAACGTCGAGATTAAGGCCCGCATTGCCTCATTATCATACTGTGGCCTGCCGCCAAAGCGTGGCTCGCGGAAGTGAGCCGATCGGCCTAACTCCGGCAGCGCGCCGCCCAAAGACCACGGTGCCTTCGCAGCGGCTATTCAGCGCAGCGAATGAAGGACGAACAGCGCTGCGCTGAAAACGAGCAGGGCGCCCGCCTGATGCGCGGCGGCAAGGGGAACCGGGACGGCGAGCAACAGGGTCGCTATCCCCAGGGCGATCTGCAGCGCAAGCGCGCTGAGCAGCAAATCGGCCCCGAGCTTCGCGCGCTCCGATACGGCGTTTCGTCGGATGCGCACCCAGAACCAGGGGACGAGGATCGCGAGCAGCCACGCGATCAGCCGGTGATCGAACTGCACGGTCGCGATGTTGCTCGAGAAGTTGAGATACCAGGGCTCGATCGCGAAAATTTCCGGTGGGACGAGACGACCGTTCATGAGCGGGAACGTGTTATAGGCGAGTCCCGCCCGGGTTCCCGCTACCAATCCGCCCGAGAGCACCATCACGAAGATCAACGCAGCGAGCGCGAAGGCAAAGCGGCGCAGCCTCCCGGAAACCGGGCGCGCGCGGGGAAAGAGCAGATCGAAGGCGATCCACAGCATGGCCGCGTAGATCAGGAAGGCGATGCCGAGGTGGGCGGCGAGGCGGAACTGCGACACGCGCGGATTGTCGACCAGGCCCGACTGCACCATGTACCAGCCAAGGGCGCCTTGCGCTGCACCCAGGGCGAGGATCCCGGCGAGCTTCCACGCCAGCGCGCGCGGAATCTTTCCGCGCAATGCAAACCATAGAAGCGGCAGAAAAAAGACCGCGCCGGTCAGCCTGCCGAGAAGCCGGTGGACATATTCCCACCAGAAGATGGTCTTGAAACCGTCGAGGGTCATGCCGGGATTGACGAGCCGGTACTCGGGGGTCCGCTTGTACTTCCCGAAGGTTTCCTGCCATCCGGCCTCGTCGAGCGGGGGCAGGGCGCCCACGATCGGCTGCCACTCGACGATGGACAGGCCCGAGTGAGTGAGCCGCGTGATGCCGCCGACCACGACGATGGCGAACACGAACGCGCAGCACACGAGGAGCCAGGCGCCGACTGCGCGATTATGTGTTGCGAGTTGCATGAACCAATCGATCGATCGGGGATTTCGCCACTGGATGCTCCGCAGGACATGGGTTAAAGTACGGGGCCCGGGCGCACCGCCCGGGTCGCCCCGGTGGCTTCATCCGCAACAGGAGGCTGGCCATGTTTGCGATCGTGTACAAGTCGGATGGCGTTCCGATCTGCGTCCAGATGCCAGGGGTCTCGCCCGACCCGGTCGTCGTCTGGAACTCGGAAAGCGCAGCTAGGGCGTTCATCGAAAGCAAAGGCGGCGGCAAGGAGTTCCAGCCGGTCTCGGTGAACGAGCAAGCGATGGAGAAAATGGCCAAGGCGCTCGGCTGCCCGGTCGAGAAACTCATGGTGGAGCCGTATCCGTCCTAGAGCGATACCTCGACGTTATCGATCAGTCGGGGCCTCCCGAGCTTCGCGGCGCCGAGGACAACGAGGTTGCGATCGGAGGGTGACGGCGGTTGCAGGTCGGATTGCCTCCTGATCGCGACGTAGTCCGCCGCCCACTTCTCGTTGAATTTCGCCAGTGCCTCCCCTTCGAGCTTCGAGTAGTCGCGCCGCCCCGCGAGCAGCGCGGCGCGGACTTCCTGCAGGATCCGGTACAGCCGCGCGGCTTCGGTCCGTTCCACCGGCGTCAGATAGGCGTTCCTCGAGCTGAGCGCGAGCCCGTCCCCGGCGCGCACGGTTTCCGCCGGGATGATCTCCACGGGGAGCGCGAGCTGCTTCACCATGTCCCGCAGTACCACGTACTGCTGGTAGTCCTTCTTGCCGAAGATCGCGGTGTGCGGAGAGACCATGTTGAAGAGCTTCAGCACCACGGTGGCGACGCCGCGGAAGTGCCCGGGCCGGAACGCGCCTTCGAGAATGTGTTGGAGGTCGGAAGGCTCGACTACGAAGGTCTGCGGCTCCGGGTAGATCTCCGCCTCGGTGGGGGCGAACACGACGTCCACGCCCACGTCTTTCATCATTTCCGCATCGGCGTGCAGGGTGCGCGGGTAGCGCTCGAAATCTTCCTTCGGCCCGAACTGGATCCGGTTGACGAATATGCTGACGACGGTGCACGCCGCGCGATGCTTCGCGAGGCGCATCAGCTGGATGTGGCCCGCGTGGAGATTGCCCATGGTCGGGACGAAGACGTTGTCGGGCTCGCGCTGCAGCCGCTCGCGCAGATCCCTCACCGAAGTGACGATGTCCACCGCTCGCCCTAGAAGCTGTGTTCTTCGGTGGGGAAGCTGCCGTCCCGGACTGCGCGCACATAGCGCTCGGCCGCGTCCGCTATGCCCGAAGCTCCCTTCATGAAGTTCCTGACGAAGCGCGCCTTCTTTCCCGGAAACACGTCGAGCATGTCGTGCAGGACCAGCACCTGGCCGGAGCAGCCCGGGCCGGCGCCGATGCCGATGGTGGGGATGCGCAGGCGCTGCGTGACCTGCTCCCCGAGCTTGGCCGGTATGGCTTCGAGCACGATGAGGCCCGCGCCCGCCGCCTCGAGCTCCACGGCGTCCCCGATGAGCTTCTGCTCGGCGTCCTCGCCCTTGCCTTGCACGCGGTAGCCGCCGAACTGGTGCACCGATTGCGGCGTGAGGCCGAGGTGGCCGCACACCGGGACGCCGCGCTGGGTGAGAAATCGTATCGTGTCGGCGAACTCCGCGCCGCCCTCGAGCTTCACCATCTGCGCGCCGGCCGCCATCAATTCGGCCGCACTGCGGAACGCCTGCTGCGGCGATTCCTGATAGCTGCCGAAGGGCATGTCGGTGACGAGGAAGCTGCGCTTGCTGCCGCGCGCGACGCAGCGCGTGTGGTAGGCCATGTCGGCGAGCGTCACCGGCAGCGTGGTGTCGTGCCCTTGCAGCACCATGCCGAGCGAGTCGCCGATGAGGAGGCTGTCGAGACCCGCGGCGTCCAGCATCGCGGCGAAGCTCGCGTCGTAGCAGGTGAGCACGGCTATCTTCACGCCATCGTCGCGCAGCTTCTGCAGCGCCTTGATGGTCAAACGCGTCATCCTAGTCTCCCCAGTTGAAGAACTCGCGGTTGCCGCGCATCGCGCCGACGCGCTCGATCAGCAGCTCGAGGTCGCGATCCTGGCTCACGAAGTTGAGCCTTTCTGAATTCACGATGAGGACGGGGCTCCCGTTGAAATGATAGAAAAAACGGTTGTAGCTGTCCGCGAGCAACGCGAGATACTCACCGGTGATGGGCCGCTCGAATTCTACCGCGCGCCGGCGCACCCGCTCGTACAGGATCTCCGGCTGCGCCTGGAGGTAGATGACGAGATCGGGTTTCGGAGCCTGTGGCTTCAGCGAGTCGTATATCTGTTGATATAGATGCAGCTCGTCCCCCGAGAGAGTCAGGCGCGCGAACAGCGGGTCCTTCTCGAGAAGAAAATCGCAAACGGTGAGCCGGGTGAAGAGATCCATCTGCGCGAGCTCCCGCAGCTGCCCAATCCGCTGGAAAAGGAAGAACAGCTGCGTCGGCAGCGCGAAACGGGACATGTCCTGGTAGAAGCGCGGCAGGAACGGATTCTGCTCCGGACGCTCCAGGACCAGGGTCGAGTTCAGCCGGCCGGCCAGACGC
>WNGD01002956.1_pt1 | contig 17555 bp, 13 predicted proteins | sample 5400671 | NCBI WGS metagenome assembly WNGD01 (sample SAMN13153369, study PRJNA577476) | soil metagenome | isolation source: 40 cm soil or saprolite under grassland replicate 2 | place: USA:California | collected 2016-06-15
CTTCGACGGGAGAACTCGTTCTGATTTCGACGCCCAGGCTCCTCAGAGCGTTGTGCGCTTTGCGCGCGAGCCTCTCATCAAAAGGCATCAGGATGCGTGGGAGCGCCTCGACCAGGATAATGCGAGCATCCTTTGGATTGATATGGCGGAAGTCAGAGACCAGGGTTTTGTGGGACAGACCCCCGATCGCCCCCGCCATCTCGACCCCTGTCGGACCAGCGCCGACCAGCACAAACGTTAACAGCGCCCTACGCTTCTCGGGGTTCGGCTCCTTTTCTGCCCGCTCAAAAGCCAGCAGGATCTCCCGCCGAATAGCGGTCGCCTGGACAATCGATTTGAGGCCAGGGGCGAACTCGGCCCACTCGTTATGCCCAAAGTAGCTATCGCGCGCGCCAGTCGCCAGTATCAAGTAATCATACGGGATGGACTCATTACCCATGAGCACACGCTGGGCCTCGGTATCTACCCCCGTCACCTCGCCCATGATCACTTCGGTATTCTTCTGTTTGCGCAGCACGTTGCGGATAGGTGCAGAGATTTCAGCCGGGGAGAGCACCCCGGTCGCCACCTGGTAGAGCAGAGGTTGAAACAGGTGGTGGTTATTGCGGTCGATCACCGTTACATTGACAGGTGCCTCTCGCAAGGCGCGTGCTGCATTTATGCCGCCAAAGCCTCCTCCAACGATCACGACACGCGGCGTGACCGTAGGAACAGACGCACTGCCAGGCTGGACACTTTGCGATGCGGCCTGCTTTTCACTGGCTGCATTCGTCTTTGTATCAGGTACATCCTTCATAATCAGACCTCCTTTAGACGGAAAAGGCGTCCTTGTTGCTGTCTTTACATCTGCTATCTTGTCCGGGCTGGTTGCTTTGGCGGAGAGACAGGTGCCCCCAGATACTGCCCCTTCGGAGGAGGCGGCAGAAACCGGTCTGCTTTGACGACCCGCTTGAGGGTACTGAAACTAGCCCAACAAACTATACGGATTCTGTAGTAACTGCTTGACCTCTTGGAGAAAGCGTGCGACCGCTGCTCCTGAGAGAATACGATGGTCAGTCGACATAGTCATCGTCATCAGGTCGCGGATCACCGGTTGCCCATCAATGGGGACGAATTGTTTGCGCGTAGCCGCTATCGCCAGAATCGCAGCTTGCGGTGGATTGATGACCGCGATAAAGTTGGAGGCATCCATCATGCCCAGGTTCGAAACCGAGAAGGTCCCTCCTTCCAGATCGGCAGGAGTGAGCTTGTTGTTGCGAGCCTTCGCAACGAGTGCTTTGGATTCGCGGGCAATGGAGCGGACCCCCTTGGTATTGGCATCGCGGATCACCGGCACCACCAGCCCGCTCGGGGCGTCGACGGCCATGCCCACATTGATGTGCTTGTAGCGGACGAACGAATCCTCCTTGAGGGAACTGTTGACCTCGGGGAACTTCTCAAGGGCAAGCGCACAGGCCTTTATGATTAAATCATTGACAGTAACCTTCACTCCTTCTTCGCCAGCCGTCGCGTTGATAATCTGGCGTATGACCAGGATATCGGTCATATCGACCTCGCTGCTGACATAAAAATGCGGAATGGTCTGTTTCGACTCGGTGAGACGGCGTGCGATGAGCATCTGCACGCGTGAGAGCTTCACGATCTCAGCGTCCGGCGGTGGAGCACCTGGTGCTGCTGCTGCCGGGGCTGCCTGTGCCGGAGCGGCAGGTTTGGGTGTCGGAGCGGCAGGAGCGGAAGGAGTGGCAGCATCACCACGTTGTTCAAGCACCTCCTGAATATCATCGCGAACAATGCGGCCACCAGGGCCAGTTCCTTGTACCCGGTGCAGATCGATGTGGTGCTCTTCTGCGATCCGACGGGCCAGTGGCGATGCCTTCACGCCTGCTGTACCGTTACCCGTAGTGGCGCTCTCGCTTTGAGCGTTGACCGCAGGTGCTGGCTGATCTGATTGCGTCGCTGGCGCACTCGCCTGGGAGGAGGCTTTGACGAGCTGCTCTTGTTTGGGAGAGGCTTGCGTGCCCGCGCCAGTGCCAATGATCGCAATCGGCTGACCGATCGGCACAGTTTCGCCTTCGGGCACCAGGATCTGCTCAAGCACCCCGGCGTCGTAGGATTCCAGGTCCATCGTGGCTTTATCCGTCTCGATCTCGCCCAGGATATCGCCTTTGTTGATCGTGTCCCCTGGCTGCTTGAACCAGTGGGCAATTGTGCCCTCTTCCATGGTATCACTGAGTCGGGGCATTGTAATTTCGGGCATTGCGAGATTACCTCCTTCGTCTGGGTACCAGTTCTTGAATAGCATCGATTAACTGTTGCGCTCCGGTCAGGGCCGCTCGTTCCAACGTTTTGGAGTACGGCAGCGGGACCTCAATACTCGCTACGCGTTTGACGGGAGCATCCAGGTCGTCGAACGCCTCTTCCTGCACGCGTGCGACGATCTCCGCACCAATGCCAAATGAAAGCCAATCTTCCTCAAAGACGATCGCGCGGTTCGTTTTCTTGACCGAGTTGATAATGGTCTGGATATCCAGCGGGCGCAGCGAACGGAGGTCAATGACCTCGATACTCAACTGGTTCTCCTGCTCCATGCGCCGTGCAACATCGAGAGCCACTGTCGCCATGCGCGAGTAGCTGATGACGGTCAGATCCGTTCCCTCTCTGGTCACTTTGGCCTGCCCAAAGGGGACCGTGTAGTCGCTCTCGGCAACCTCGCCCTTGATATTATAGAGCGCCAGATTCTCCAGGAAGAACACCGGATTATTATCACGAATCGCTGTACGTAACATTCCTCGCGCATCAGCTGGTGTGGAAGGCGCAATGACCTTGAGTCCGGGGATATGGGCAAACCAGACTTCCAGGTTCTGGGAGTGGGTGGCGGCCAATTGCTGTCCGCCTCCTCCTGGTGTGCGAATGACCATGGGGATGGGACACTGGCCGCCAAACATGTAGTAGATTTTGGCGGCATGGTTGACAATTTCATCCATGGCCAGGATGATGAAATTGATGGTCATGATCTCCACGACGGGACGCAGCCCCAGCATCGCCGCCCCAGTCGCCATGCCCACAAAGCCATTCTCGGCAATCGGAGTATCGACGACGCGCCGGGGACCGAATTCCTTGAGGAGACCCGCCGTGATTTTGTAGGAGCCTTCGAAGTTCCCGATCTCCTCACCCAGCAGGAACACGTTATCATCGCGCAGCAGTTCCTCACGGAGCGTATCATGGAGTGCCTGTCGATAGGTCATCAGTGTCATAACTTACTCCCCTCCTGGCGGTATATCATCTGGTGCATAGATGTAGTCAAAGAGCGTATCCAGTGCTGGATCAGGACTCTGCTCGGCGAACTGGACCGCATGCTCCACCTCTTGTTCCACTTGCTCCTCAATCGCCTCGATTCCCGCGTCATCAATGAGTCCAGCCGCTTTGAGGCGTGCAGCAAACGTGGCAATGGGATCGTGAGCTGCTCGTCCTGCCTTGACCTCCTCCGGACTGCGATAGCGGTCCGGGTCTACCACTGAGTGACCGCGAAAGCGGAAGCTAACGGCCTCAATCAGGCTGGGTTCGTGCTGTTCTCGTGCGAGGGTAGCCGCCCGGCGTACCGCATCGCGTACGGCCAGCACATCGGTGCCGTCCACACGCTCACTGGAGATGTCAAAGGCACAGGCTTTGCGGTAAATGTCGCTGACCGCCGACCCTTTTTCCACCCGCAGCCCCATCCCATACAGGTTGTTGACGACAAAATAAATGATGGGAAGATGATAAATCTTGGCCATATTGAGTGATTCGTAGAAGGGGCCTCCATTGGTCGTCCCCTCGCCCATCTGGCAGGCCACGACTTCATGGGAAGCGCGATAGTTAATGGCAAAGGCTGCCCCGGTCGCCAGCGGGATCTGCCCACCCACAATGGCGTACCCACCCATAAAGTGACGACGAATGTCAAACAAATGCATGGAGCCACCACGTCCGTGCGAGCAGCCCGTCTCCTTGCCAAACAACTCAGCCATGACGGCCTCCGGCGAGATGCCACGGCCAATGGCGTAGCCATGCTCTCGATAGTTCGTGTACACGTAGTCTTCCGGCCCCAGACCCGTGCAGAGACCGACAACTGTCGCTTCTTCGCCGAGATTAAGGTGACAATAGCCTCCTATATGGGCTTTGGTATACATTTCGCCGGTCTTCTCTTCAAAGCGACGAATGAGCGCCATCTCGTGATAATAGTTGATCAACGTATCACCGTCTTCGCCCTCAGGGATGGGAATCGGAGCTTGCTCGTGGACAGACGTCGTTTCCTGCGCATCTGCTTGCTGTTTGCTTTGCATGTCCAAATTACACCTGATCCTTTCTTGCTAAGGGGAGTGACCACGCAATGGCGAAGCCCAACCCCTCTAGCGAGCATGAGATATGAGGATAGTGAGAGAACCCACGTCTTATGATCCTGGAGGTGCCGGCTCAAGGGAATTGGATTCACTTCTTGATCCACAACGAGGGCAGTCTTTCGGTGGCTCCTCGCTATGAACCGCTTCTCCACACACAGGGCAGATCCAACGCATCGCCAGCTCTCTGACCAGGTCGGCACGGCTGACAATCCCAACCAACCGTCCCTGGTCAAGTACGGGTAACCGCTTGATACGCTCATGTATAAGGATATGGCTCACTTCTTCCACGTCAGTTTCTGGTGTCACGCTGATGACTCCACGGGTCATAATCTCACTAACCGTCTGCCCCTTTTTGCTAATGACATCGTACTCGGTCACCACTCCCACCACGGCATGGTGAACGTTGACAACAGGGAGACCGCTAATACGGTGCTGCGAGAGCAGGCGTGCCGCGTGCTGCCTGGTCTGGTTTTCTGTGACCGTAATTATCGTGGTGGTCATAATATCTTCAGTTCTCATGCTTACATCTCTTCCTTACTTCCTTTCAGACAGATGAGCCGGAGGCTAGATGCGACGCATCGTTTCTGTCTGAATAAGGAGCTCACACCTGTGTGTCTACAAGCTCTATATTATCTTTGCCCCCATAGAAGTCCCACCACGGCTTTGCCCCTTGCTTGAGCACCTCATTCAAGGCTTCGATGTTGCGCACCCCCTGATCTTCTAGCCAGCTCCGTAATGCCGCAGCCCCACCGTGCCCATACACGGGAATACCGTCCTGCCATGTCGCCCGTCCACACAAAACTCCGGAGAATGGCGTATCAGCTTCGGCTGCCAGCACCAGCGTCTCGCGGAAGACCTCGTCGCTCACACCGGCACTGAGGTAGATGAATGGTACGTGCGTAGCAGCGGCTGCCTCGCGGAAGTGCTGCTTAGCCTCTTCCCGACTATAGGCGACCTGCCCATCCGGGTTGGCCCTGGAGCCCTCCACATAGCGCATATTGACCGGGACCTCGACTTTCAACACATCCACCCCGTACTGTGGTTTGGTATACTCCTGCATGTATTTCTTCACCTTAGTGGGTTTGACCCGCGCGAACTCGAGGCTGTTCTCATCGCCAATCTCGTCGCTGTAGGCAATCACCTCCAAGAAAAAGGGCACGTCGTAGGCGCGGCATTCGGCCCCCACCCGCTCGATGAAGGCATGTTTTATCGTGTTGATCTGCTCTGTATCGTCGGGATCATAATAAAGCAAGATCTTGATCACGTCGGCCCCCACTTCGATGAGCCGCCGCACTGACCATTCCAGGAGCAGATCAGGTAGCCTCCCTTTGACTGTGGCATCGTAGCCAGTTTTTTCGTACGCCAGAAATACCCCCGTGTTTTTGGCCCGGTGCTTCACCGCTTCGAGCCCGTACTCCGGGTCTAACAAAATCGCACTGGCGTGAGGGGTGAGCACCTCACTCACCAGCACCTTGAACTCGCTCACTTCCGCTTCAGAGGCGTCACTCCCCTTCGCCTTCGCAATGGCTTTGCGCAACGAACCACGCTGATCCATCGCGGCGGCGGCGATGATCCCACGTTCATCAGCAACAGCATTGATTCCATTAAACTTACCGTGAGATATTCGTACTTTGGCTTGTGCTACGGTTGGTTCCATTTGTTCCATTCCTTCTTCCACGATAGGAGGAGCCTGTCCTCTTCCCGCAGAACTAATCGGGTCTAGAATTTAGACTCAACTCTTACAAAGTGCACTCCCTGTCTGCAAACCGTTCGTGACTGGACGAGTCCAAACAAGAGCAAATAAGCGTAGTAAAAACGTATACTATCATCCTCTGGCGTAAAGGGTTGGCACATTATAGAATGCGCTGAACCCGGCGTATCTGTCATTGCATCATGCGTCATCGCCTACTGGCTGCAACTTCACAAAGTTTGTCCGTGCCTGACTTGCAATGGGTAGCCCCCCCATGATCACGACATGCTCGCCCCGTGATACAAGCCCGTCCTCCAGCAGTCTCCGATCGACCCTCGCAATCAGATCTTCCGTCGTATCTCCCATGTCAATGCGATACGGCCACACTCCCCACCAGAGTGCAAGCTGACGATAGACACGCTCCGAAGGAGTATAGGCCAGGATTGGCGTACGTGGTCGATCCGTGGAGATGAGGTGAGCTGAGGCTCCTGAACGGGTGAAGACGACAATGGCTTTCACACTGGTTTCCTCTGCCAACGCGCGAGCGGCATGGCTGACCGCGTGTGCCGAGGTCAGTTGCTGGCACTGCGGCTGACGAGTACTACTAAGGTCATCCTCCATTGCCTGGGCAATGCGTACCATCGTCTGAACCGCCTCCAGAGGATAGTCCCCCGCTGCGGTCTCCGCGCTGAGCATGAGGGCATCTGTTCCATCGAAAATGGCATTGGCAACATCACTGGCCTCGGCTCGTGTCGGGCGGGGATGCGTAATCATGGATTCGAGCATCTGCGTTGCGGTAATGACAGGCAACCCACGATCATTGCAGGCTGCGATGATACGTTTCTGGATAAGCGGCACTTTCTCCAGGGCTATCTCCACTCCCAGGTCGCCTCGCGCGACCATCACACCATCGACCACTCGCTCTTCGCTATTGGTCGCTGGACCGATCGTACAGACAATTTTAGTACGTCGCATCAGTTCTCCTCCCAGGTACTACAAGCGGTATCCCTACAAGCTTTTTTCCGCGAGGAAATGAACAAGATCGGCGACGCGGGAGGAATAGCCCCATTCGTTGTCGTACCAGGCTATGACCTTGACCATGTTGCCACCAAGGACCATCGTCGAGAGGCCATCAACGATAGCAGAGTGTGAGTCACCGCGGAAATCGCTAGAGACCAACGGCTCGTCGCTATACTCGAGAATGCCCTTGAGAGGACCGGTGGCTGCCTGATTGAACGCTTCGTTGAGAGCTTCTCTCGTGGCTTCCTTGCGCACAATGGCCACAAAATCAACGACTGAGACGGTGATGGTGGGTACGCGCAGTGACATGCCATCGAAGCGCCCCTTGAGTTCAGGAATGACCAGTGCGAGCGCACGAGCAGCGCCGGTGGTGGTAGGAATGATATTAACAGCAGCACTACGAGCGCGCCGCAGGTCTTTGTGAACCTGGTCCAGGATGCGCTGGTCGTTGGTATAAGAGTGAATTGTATTCATCAGCCCGCGCTCGATGCCGAACGCGTCATTGAGCACCTTCGCAGTGGGAGCCAGACAATTTGTTGTGCAGGAGGCATTGGAAATAATGTTGTGCACATGTGGATCATACATATCTTCGTTCACGCCGAGCACGATCGTAATGTCTTCACCTTTGGCAGGTGCGGAGATAATGACTTTTTTCGCCCCGCCCTTCAGATGTGCGGCTGCCTTTGGTGCATCAGTGAAGAGACCTGTTGACTCGACCACGATTTCGACGCCGAGCTTACCCCAGGGGATCTGCGCCGGATCACGTTGCGAAATTACTTTGACTGTGTGCCCGTTGACGATGAGAGAGTCAGGGGTTGTCTCAACTTCGCCTGGAAAGCGACCGTAAGTGGAGTCATATTTTAAGAGATGGGCATTGGTCTTAGTATCGGTAAGATCGTTCACGGCAACGACTTCGAGGTCGCCTGGATGGCGTTCCAGTATTGCTTTGAGCGACTGGCGACCGATGCGCCCGAAACCGTTAATGCCTACGCGCGTAACCATAGAAAAGTCCTCCTTGTGTGTTGTCGTTTTCCATAAGAAGTAAGTGTAGCATCCCCAGGGTGCAAATTGTTGGTTAGACAGCCAGATGCAGCGGTTGACTGCCAACCAGGGTACTACCTATAACGCATGAAGCTTGCCCTCGACGTCACTCACCCTGTTGTTGATTTCACCACTGCGTATCCATTGATCTAGAGGTTGAGCAACTCGGAGAGGGGCTGATCGGCTACCGAGAGGAGTGTAGTTGATCATAGAAGCACAAGACAGTACCCAAAAGGAGTAATTCTCGGGTGATTTTCGAAGGGCCTCTGATTCTTCACCGCTGGGGAGCACTCGATCCTCGTATCAGTAACTGTCCCTTCAGGATCACCTGACGAGTGGGACGATTGGGGTCAGCGATGCGTTGCAAGAGCAGCTCAGTCGCTGTCTTGCCGATCTCATAGGTTGGTTGGGCAATGAGGGTAATGGAGGGTTGGACGAGCGACGTCCAGGTGGTTTCGTCAAAAGTGACCAGGGCTATGTCATCAGGAATGGTGAGATTGCTCTCTCGAATGGCTTTCAAGGCTCCCGCCCCCAGCAGATTGTTCGTAGTGAAGATAGCGTCAGGGGGTTCTGCCGCAGCGAGCTGTTTCAATGTCGCTGCGTATCCTGCCTCCAACTTCGGTTGGATATACTTCACCTGTTCGGCTGGTAACGCCAGGCCATGCGCCCTCAAGGCTTTTTCATACCCCGCTCGCCGTTCAAGCCCGGTAGTACTCATCTCCCCGCACAGAGCCGCAATCCTTTGGTAACCATTCTCGATGAGATGTGTAGTGAGGCGATACGCGGCTTCAATGTTATCAAGCACCACGACATCTGCATCGCTGTTCGGGATAGAGCGGTCAATAACCACGAGAGGAAAGTTGAGGTTAGCAGCGGTGAGGTTGGCAATGCTTTGTCGTGTTGGCGAGAAAATCACTCCCGCGACATTTTCATCTCGCTGCAGGTTGAGGTAGATCGCTTCCTTCTCAGGGTCTTCATCCGTATTACACAGGAAGACGCTGAAGCCCTGCTCATAGGCGACATCTTCGACGGCCCTGCTGATCGAGGTAAAAAACGAGTTGCGAACGTCGGATACGATTAAGCCAATGGTATTGGATTGTTGGGAGCGTAGGCTTCGCGCCACCAGATTCGGTCGATATCCTAATCGTCTCACCGCCGCCATCACTCGCTCGCGTACCTCGGAGCGTACATGCAGGCCATTTGAGAGCGCTCGTGACACCGTAGCGGTTGATACCCCGGCGGCTTCGGCGACGTCTTTGATGCTGACCATACAAACTTCTCGCCTCCTGACGATCATAGTAAACTCTTACGGCAACCTCTCTCTTGTCGTCGACCCTCCACACATCTCTCCGTCCCTTGCAAAGGTAGACTCGTTCAAAACCCAAGGCACAGATTAGATTGTTTGTAAACGATACGATCAGAATATAACATGTTTTCCTCAAGTACGCCATTGTCTTTGCGAACGATTTCATTAATGAACGTGCTAAAATCTCTTTATACTTGTAGATTTAGCCTCATTATGGCTTTCCTTGCACGGCTCTGTTACCCAACAGTGTGTTACCTATCAAGGTGACTCTCATTTCCTTTGGGTAACACAGTACCGCAGACGTATACTCATCCTGAGGCCCACTTAGAGGTTGAGATATCGCCAGCGGTTCTTTGTTGCCATGGGCGTTTTTGTCAAAAACTGAACCTGAGAAGCCTTTTCGCACTAAAGGCTTCCAGCTACTCCTTCCGCCTGGTCCTGTACCATCCGTTCTGCCGATCCAGGGTAGTCGGGTTCACACTAAAGGCTTCCGGCTACTCCTTCCGCCTGGTCCTGTACTATCCGTTCTGCCGATCCAAGGTATTCAGGGAAGAAGCGTTCATAGTTCCCCGTCAGCAGTGGCGATGTAATCATGAAATCGGCTGCTGCTCGGTTGCACGCGACGGGAATATTCCATACCACGGCGATCCGTAAGAGGGCCTGTACATCGGACGTATGCGCCTGTGATGTGAGCGGGTCCCAGAAGAAGATCAGCAGATCGATCTCTCCTGCGACAATCTTGGCCCCCATTTGCTGATCTCCACCTAACGGCCCGCTCTGCAACTTGTGAATCTCCATCCCAAGTGTCTGTTCCAGGAGTTTGCCGGTCGTCCCTGTTGCATAGAGTTCATGCTTTCTCAACAGTACTTTATTAAAAAGTGCCCATTCCAGCAGATCGTGCTTTTTCTCATCGTGTGCCACCAGGGCAATATTCTTTGTCATGTTCATGGTTCGTCTCTTCTCTTGCGGTTACGTTCTTCAAAAACTAATTCAATCCACATCTGTATTGTAATCGATTTCAACGTCTTTGTCAAGGGTTCGCACAATAATAAGCCTCTTTTTTGCAGATTTTCTCTCTAAAACCCTTATTGCAAGGGCATTTAGAGGCGTTTCGTCCTCAAAGTGTAAAATCGATTACAAGATTAGAGCAGACCGTGGCTGCCTGGGGTTCTCTCGTAAATAGCCATTTTCATCCTCTTGGATGTCGGTAAGACAGAGTGCTTGCGTTGCAAAAAGTGTCACGGAAGGGATGTGCGAAGAAGCGCCCTTTTGGGGTTCAGCTCAGGCCGTTGCGCTAGATAGATTGGCTTTGCAACGCAACTCATCCTCCCAGGTATCTTAGCAAAAATCACCCGGCAATTACTCCTTTTGGGTACTGTCTTGTTTCCCTTTTGTCAGCTACTCTCCTCAAAGAAGCCAGCGTGCCTGACGAGGCGGAGTCTCTAACATCGTCCATCATGTTTGTGGTATGCTCAAGGTGGCTCAGACCCTGGGCGGATGCCAGACCGAAGCGGCAAGCTATCAGGTTCCGTCTGGGCAAGGGCATAATCAGCGCAGACTAGTTTGACTTAGAGAAGCCGATGGAGGTACTCACATGATTCGAGCGGTAATTTTCGATCTGGACGGGACGCTGGTGGAGACCGAGGAAATCAAAGCGCTCTCCTATGCACAAGCAGCCGTCGAATTGCGCCCCGAACTGAACGCGGCAGAGATCGTCGAGGCGTTTAAAGATGTAGTCGGCCTGGCGCGCCAGGAGGTAGCGATGGCGTTGCTGCAGCGCTTCGGACTGGAGGCAGCGGCTCGTGCTCGCATGGCAGAATTCGGCGTCAGTGAACCCTGGCAGGCCTATGTGCGGGTGCGGCAGCGCATATACGATGCGATGCTTGATGACCCGGAGTTGTTGCGGCAGCAGCAGTGGCCACACAACATTGCCTTGTTGCACGAGGTCCGGCGTCTGGGCTATCCAATCGCTTTAGCGACCATGTCTTACCGCCAGCAGGTGCTGCACGTGTTGGAGGTGCTGGACCTGAGCAATGCTTTCGACTTCGTGGCCTCGCGCGACGATGTCGAACAAGGTAAGGCCGATCCAGAGATCTATCTGCTGACAGCGCGGGCACTGGGAGTGTCTCCAGCAGAATGTTTGGCGATCGAAGATTCGCCTGCCGGAGTGGCGGCAGCATTGGCGGCTGGCGTGGACGTTGTAGCAGTGAGCACACGACTCACACGCCAGCGCTTGCATGAGAGTGGACTCCTGCCGCCTCATCTTATCGTGGACGATCCCGACCTGCTGCCCCAGGTTGTTGCCCAGATCCTCGCTCATAATTAAAGAAAGCAAAGGAAAAAAGCGGCGGGGGATACAAAGCTTGCAATTGGGCGGTTGAGGGTGCCAGCATGGTGACTATCGAGAAACGCAGCGAGGAATTGCTTTCAGCGATGCACGATCTCGCACGCGAGCAGAACTATAGCTCTTTCATATTTATGATTGTCGATATCATCACTGTGCAGTGCCACTTATTGGTCCTGGGTGGTGAACGCGCAGTAGCAGAGGTATTGGGCGTTCCTCTAGAGGCCGATGGGCATTCAGTGATTGTGAAGGGGCTTGTCTCGCGTAAGAAACAGTTAGTGCCGTTACTCCCACGAATACAGGCATTACACACGTAGGGTAACTTCAAATTTTAGCCGACACACAGAGTCCACTGCCTTTTTAGGTGTGGGAAGGAAGCTGATTGTAAATATTCCAATCTGTGTCCGCTGCTACCTCCAGACACACCTCCTCTGGTCTTCTCTAGGGCGTCCTCATTCAGAAAACACTTCACCGCATAGATTGTTGTAAACAATACTCCGATCGTATTGTACATTTCAGTTGTCGCGCTATAAATTGTAAACGATTTCAATTAAGAGCGATCATCACATCACATCACACCGGGCCTGACCACACTTTCAAGAAAATTTTATGCATGATAAAGATTTTAAGAGAAGGAGACACTTGACAAATTTATTGTAATCGTTTACAATATATATACCGCCGGTATTCTTTCCCGTACAGATCTGGCGACACGTACGAGCAGGGATTTGACATGTGCGTGGTCGGCTGCTCTCGAAAGAAGGGGGTCCAAACGTCATTCAGGCTGAACAGTGTGAATGGTTCTCCTTACTCTGTCCTGTTACCCAACAAGTACGAGCGATGAGGACAACCCTGGTAGGTAACACTTTAGTTGGGTAACACAATATTATAAATATATCCTGCAGTCCCACTTAAAGGATGAGATATCGTCGGTGGTTCTGTACTGCTATGGAAGCTTTTGTCAAAGGCTGAGCCTGAAAAGCCATTTCACTGTAAAGGCACTTAGAGCCGGTAGAACTCAGGAGAATAAGATGCCAAAAAGCGCAGGCTATATGCTGGTCTGGTCGTCTTCAAACCAAGCATACGAATTGTATAAGGGTCAGGGGGGTGATGCACTGGACATGATCCCTGGCACTCCTGTCTGGTCGGAGTGGGTGAGCCAGATCCCGTCGTTCGCCTTCCGAGGTCAGAACGGCTCCTATACAGCACGTCAAGAGCGTAAGCAGCGCGGCGGCGGGTACTGGTACGCCTACGCACGAGTCGCGGGGAAACTGACCAAGCACTATCTGGGCAGAGGTGCCGATCTGACTCTGGCTCGCCTGGAGCAGGTCGCACAAGACTTCCAGACTGATCTGCAAGCTGCTCTACACCAGCAGGAAGGAAGAGCATCATCTCGACCCCGGTCTGTTCTCTCCACTGCTCTCGGAGAGAACGTCTTTCTTCCAAACTACCTGAGCGACGCCGTGACCTCGTTGCCGGAGGGCACCGGGCATCGTCACTTCCGCATCGATCACCTGCATGACTCCGCCCGGCTCGAAGGCCGCCGCGACAATGAAGTTGATGGGCAGGAGACAGAGTACGAGAGCGCTGTTGATAATCACAAAACCAGGATGTTACCTGCCGACACCCTGCTTGCCACCAAACTTCACCTTCCGCGCACGCGTCCACATCTGGTGTATCGTCCTCACCTGATCCAGCGACTGCAACAGGGCCTGGATAAGACCTTGATCCTTCTTTCGGCCCCCGCCGGGTTCGGCAAATCCACCTTGCTCGGCGACTGGTTGGCCTCGTGCGCTAGCCCCGTTGCCTGGCTCTCGCTTGAGCCTCGGGACAATGACCCGAGACGCTTCCTTGCCTATCTGCTTGCTGCTTTGCGGACCTCTGACCCTCACATAGATAAGATCGTGCAGGCCCTGCCCCATCTATTGCAACACGCATCACTGGAGAGCGTATTGACGCGACTGATCAACGGCCTGCAGACCGAGATGGCCGGGAGCTACGAACATGTCGTCCTTGTCCTGGACGATTACCACGTCATCACCAACGGGTCAATCCATTACGCGCTCTCCTTCCTCATGGAGCATCTGCCTCCCCACCTGCATCTCGTGCTGGCCACCCGTGAAGATCCGCCGCTCCCGCTGGCCCGCTTGCGTGGCCGGGACGACTTGTTGGAACTGCGGGCCAGCGATCTGTGCTTCACGCACGAGGAAACGGCCACTTATCTCGTGGAGATGATGGGACTCTCGCTATCGGCAGAGGAGCGCGCGCTGCTACAGGCGCGCACGGAAGGCTGGATCACCGGCTTGCACTTGATGGCGCTTTCCCTGCAAGGGTGTGATGATCCGGCAAGCTTCATAGCAACATTCAGCGGCAGCCATCACTACGTCGCGGATTACCTGCTAGACGAGGTCCTGAACCGTCAACCCCAGGCCATCCAGGACTTCCTGGTACAGACCTCCCTGCTGGACCGGCTGAGTGCTCCGTTGTGCGATGCAGTGCGGGCACATAACGACAGCCAGACACAGCTCGGCTTCCTGGAGCAGGCCAATCTGTTCCTGGTCCCTCTCGATGATGAACGGCACTGGTATCGTTACCATCACCTGTTTGCTGAGGCCCTGCGCCAACGTCTGCTGCAGACGGCCCCCACGCTGGTCCCAGACCTACATCAGCGCGCCAGTCGCTGGTTCGAGCAGCACGGGATGTTCGCCGAGGCGATTTCCCATGCTCTAGCGGCTTCTGCGTTTGATGAAGCCGCTGGCCTGATCGAGCAGTACGCCTGGACGTTTGTTATGAAGAATCAGAAGCGGACCGTGTACGAACAACTACGCACCCTGCCTGAGACCCTGATCCTGGCCCACCCTTCACTTCGTCTCCTATATGCCAGTATGTTGATGAACACCCAAAGCCTGACGGAGTCTTCGATGCATCTACAAGCGATCGAGCAAGAGCTGAGCATTGCAGAGGACGCACGCAAGGTGCCAGGACGTCTCCTGCTGGGCCAGGTCATAGTGTGCCGGAGCCTGCTGGCTCGCCTCTGCGGTGAACTGGAGCAGTGTGTAGCCCTCTCGCGGCGAGCGCTGGACCTGTTACCGGAGACGGAAGACGCTCCACTTATCCGCCTGTTGCGTGGTGAAGCCCTGCTTGGTGCTGCGCACTTCTACCTGGTGAGTGGGAATGTGACCGCTGCCAGTGAGCGTGTGCTCTTGGAACTATCTGCATTCGCACATACCTCTGGTGATGGCTTGCTAGCCCTGAACGGACTCAACCTGTTAGCTCGACTCCAGGTTCTGCAGGGGCGGCTCCATCGAGCCGTTGCCACCTATGAAGAAATCGTGCAGGTGATCCCAGAGCCAGAGGAATCCAACGCACTGCTCGACAACCCTACTTATCACTTCGGCGTAAGCGATCTGCTGCGGGAGTGGAACGAACTGGAGGCAGCCGAACAGCACCTGGCGCGAGGCATGGACCTGTTGAGCGACCTGCTCGCTGTCGATGCCGATACGGCCTGGCTGGGCTACGCGACCCAGGCCCGCCTTGAGATGGCGCGCGGGCGGGTTGAGCGGGCGCTCGCAACGCTGGACGGCTTCGAGCGGCTCGCTCAGCAGCGTCACTTCGCCCCGGTGCCCCTGGCCCAATGTGCTGCCTTGCGGGTACAGCTTGAGATGGCGCGAGGTCACCACCAGGCAGCTCGCTCCTGGGCAGAGAGCAGTGGCCTGTCTGCTAACGATGTCCTCAGCTACCTCCACGAACGAGAGTACCTGACCCTGGCGCGGGTCCATATTGCAGAAGAGCGCGTCGGCCCAACCGGTACCGGCCTTTCGGCGATACTGTTCTTGTTGGAACGACTCATTAGCGAAGCGGAGGCCAACATGCGCTTGCATAGCGTGCTTGAAGGACTAGTGCTGCTTGCTCAGGCCTTCGAGGTGCAAGGTGATCGTACCGAGGCTCTGGTCACGCTGAGCCGCCTCCTGGCCCTGGCTGAGCCGGAGGGCTACCTGCGCCTCTTCCTGGATGAAGGTCCACCGATGCTTGCCTTGCTCCATCTGGCGCAGCAGCAAAGCCTGATACCGGGATACGTCGCGAAAATTCTGGCGGCGGCGAGCAAAACGAGATCGACGGATTTCCACCACCAGACTCCCCAGTGCAGTTCGCTGATGGAACCCCTCACGGCGCGTGAGCGCGACGTGCTGCGGCTCGTCCTGGAAGGTGCCTCCAACCGGGAGATCGCCCTTCAGCTAATCCTGAGTGTGAACACGGTCAAGAAACACGTTTTGAACATCTATGGCAAACTGAATGTACAGAACCGTGCTCAGGCTATCGCCAAAGCGCGGATGCTCCATTTGCTGTAAGAGCCAGTGAGCAATGGGATGCCTCCACAGACATACTGCCATCCTACGACTTTGCGCAACGAGGCGCTTTATAACCATCGTTAAGAAAAGGTTTTTAATGGGGATCGACTTTATCCGTTTCCCTGGTAAAATCACCCGAGAATTACTCCCTTTGGGTACTGTCTTGCCCCTCGGCGATCAGCTATTCTTTTTGGAGACATCATCGTGGTACCCTGCCAAGTAGCAAGCGGCAGGGAGCTATTGATGCAGTACACTGGTGATATTTCTACTGTGAAGGGAGGTGAGCGATTTTCTAAAGAGCATACTCCTTCTGCCTTGAGAACCGGGCAGCAGCTACCCCAGACATCGTCATAATGGAAGAGAAGAATGACCTTTCCCTCTTGAGTTCTGTGGAGGCGATTATGATCACAATTGATGAGCGCCTGGTCCGTGTGCAAGCCAGGGCGGCCGATAAGCAGGAGGTTATCCGCCAGGCGGGTCAACTCCTGGTGGATCGTGGCTATATTGAGGCGGGCTATATTGCCAGCATGCTCGGGCGCGAGGAGGTGGCCAATACCTATCTGGGCAACGGCATCTCCATTCCCCACGGGCTGCCTAAAGACCGCGACTTGATCAAGCAGACAGGCATCGCGGTAGTGCAGGTGCCTGCCGGCGTGAGCTGGAATCCCGGGGAAACCGTCTACCTGGTCGTCGGAATTGCCGCCAAATCCGATGAACATATCGAGGTCTTGCGCCGGCTCACACGTGTGTTGGGCGACCAGGAGCAAGTGGCCCACCTGACCCGGACGACCGATCCACGCGATATCATCGAGGCTCTGACCGGGGAGCGTCCTGTTGCGGCTCCCAGGAGCGCCGATCTAGCTGATTACGCACACTTTTTCGATGCGGTGATCCTCAACAAGACCGGACTACATGCACGTCCTGCTGCCACCTTTGTTGACCTGGCCAAGCGCTTTGGGGCCAACGTCAAGGTACGCCGTGGTGAGACCGTGGCTAACGGCAAGAGCCTTCTTTCCCTGCTGCAATTGGGGGCTGAACATGGGGCGGCGGTGCGCGTCTCCGCGGAAGGGTCCGATGCCTCCGCCGCCCTCACTGCCCTGCAGAAGGCCATTGCCAGTGGGCTAGGTGATGAGCCGGAAGAGCAGCTTCCCCCGTCTGCTACCAATGGCTTACATGGCTGGGCTCCGCAGGCGGCAGGGACAACCATCGTCGGTATTGCTGCTTCCGGTGGGCTCGCCATCGGTCCGGTTCGCCAGTATAAGCAACAGTCTGTCCCGGTTGTCCGCGACCAGGCCAGCGACCCCACCGCGGAAGGCAATCGCTTTCAAGAGGCATTGACCGCGGCACAACAGGAGCTTGACCAGTTGCACGAGGAGGTCAAAACCCGCCTGGGCTCGGGCAAAGCGGCTATTTTCCGGGTGCACGCCGA
>WNGD01002958.1_pt1 | contig 17552 bp, 14 predicted proteins | sample 5400671 | NCBI WGS metagenome assembly WNGD01 (sample SAMN13153369, study PRJNA577476) | soil metagenome | isolation source: 40 cm soil or saprolite under grassland replicate 2 | place: USA:California | collected 2016-06-15
CCGCGTAGGGGCGGGGGCGGTGTGGATGTGGGGGGTGGGCCCTTGTGGCCGCCCGTTGCTGGAGCATGCTTGTTCGCCCAAGGAAAACCCTACCCCTGAGAGGGCACTCATCATGGGGGGGAGGGCCGCTCATCATCCACACTAACTAACAACAGCCCACCCGCCACCAGCGGTCCCACCAACAACACCGCCAAACCCCAACCTAAGCCAGCCTGCGTAGCCACCACACCCACCAGCAGAGGTAAAAGGCTGGTGATCGGCGAAAGCAGCGATGTTACACTCAGCACTACTCCCGATCTCTCTGGCTGTGTAGCATATGCCTGTGCCTGAGCGAGTGGATACCAGCTTGACTCGACAAAACTAAACATCGCTAAGAAGACATATTTCAGCACGGGATAGGGTATCAAGAGGAATAGCGTCAGGCTGACGATGCCAAGCCATACATTTCCTCGCAAGAGGCGGATGCCACGTACATAGCGCAGTATCACCGGCAGGCTTGCGCGGCCTATCAGACCACTGATGACGACGATGAGCAGGGTCAAACTTGCCAGACTTGCGCTTAGCCCGACGGCATCATGGAAGTAGAGAACCACAAAAGCTTTGAGTGGCACATCGAGCAAGGGTAAAATCAATGACCAGCGCAGCAAATTGAAATTGAGTACAGCAGCTTTGATGGCGGCAAGGTGTGAGGAGAATGTTGTTTCTCCCGCAGCAGCGGCTGCACGCGGAAAGCGTAGAGCTGCCAACCAGAGAGCGTAGAGCAGAAAGAGAGCGGCACCGAGCAGGAAGAGTGGTCGCCAACTGATACTCAGTGTGTAGGCAGCAGTAACCATGAGCGGGGTAACGAGAAAGCCACTATCACCAACAATCGTCCACCACGCCATCATCGCTTCCTGCTTGCCAGGAGAGTTGTCGATCAGCGACGCCTCGCTCAGCCCGACGAAAGGGCCACCAGCCAAGCCGTGTAGGATTACACCCACCAGCAGCACTATATAGTCAGGAGCAATACCCATGAGAAGCAGACCAAGGCCAGCCACAATTGTCCCACCTGTGATCAACACCCGACGCGACCAGATATCGCCCACCACACCAAAGATGCCATCGCTAACCACATCGGCACCTTCTAACAATGTGAAGAGAAGGCTAACCTGCACATAGTTCAGACCAAGAGCGGCTTTAACGGCAGGAAGGACAGCTGCCAGTAGATTACTAAACCATTCATTAAGAAATTCAACGCCGAGCAGCGAAAGGACGAGTCAACGCTTCGAACGCATTGTGTGCCTCCTGTGAGAATGGGGAATACCCCATAAGCGTGAACTTAAGTTGCCAACCAGTGTCACCCTGAGCGCAGCGAAGGGTCTGGCTCGCTGGGTAACGAGATGCTGAGCGCAGCGAAGCATGACAGGCATTATCTCCAAATATCTGATGGGGAATATCTTGTATTGCCACATAGTTAGTCTTAGGTGTAAGATTATTGTACAAGGTTTACTTGGCACTCACAAGGAGTGCTGGGTGAGGGATGAAGGCAGGACAGATATGCAAATTATTGTAGGTATTCTTGGGCTGGTACTCATTTACATTATTTTACAAGATGCTTTTGAGACCATTGTATTACCCCGGCGTGTCTCACGTCGCATTCGCTTGGCACGCATGTTTTATCGTTCCACGTGGAAAGTGTCGTCATTGATCGCTCGTAAGATTCATTCAGAGGAGCGTAAGGAGTACTTCCTGAGCTTCTATGGTCCACTATCATTGATCCTGCTGCTTGTCGTCTGGGCGATTAGCCTGATCTTCGGTTTTGCTATGCTGCAATGGGCACTTGGTTCAGCCTTTTATGCACCGGAGAAGGTGCCGGATTTTGGCACCGATCTATATATGAGCGGGACAACACTCTTCACGGTTGGCTTTGGAGATGTGACTCCGCGTACCTCTTTAGGGCGCATAGTAGCCGTTACTGAAGCCGGTATGGGTTTTGGTTTTTTTGCCCTTGTCATCGGTTATTTACCAGTGACTTATCAGTCATTTTCACGCCGTGAGGTTGGTATCTCTCTACTCGATGCTCATGCTGGCTCTCCTCCAACTGCACTGGAAATGCTGCGTCGGCATAGCCGCGGGCAGGTGATGGACGAACTGGTCGAACACCTGCATGAATGGGAGAACTGGGCCGCTGACTTGCTTGAAAGCCATCTTTCGTATCCGGTGCTGATGTACTACCGTTCTCAGCATGACCGTCAATCCTGGCTCGCAGCCTTGACGGTTGTTCTCGATGTCAGCGCACTCCTGTACGTTGGCATAGACGATGTGCCAAGGAAACCTGCGTGGTTTACTTTTGCTATTGCCTCGCATGCAGCGGTAGACCTCGCGCAGCTGTTCCCCACGCCTTCCGATGCTTCGCAAATCAGCCGTCTCTCGTCGCCAGAGTTTGCACGATTGAAAGCTATGTTAGCTGAGATAGGTATCAGACTGTATGATGAAGAGACCGCTGAGCAGCGATTAGCTGAACTTCGCCAGAAGTATGAGCCATATGTCATTGCTCTGGCAAGATATCTACAAATGCCGCTACCAGGATGGGTGATAGAGCCAGAAGAGGCTACTGCTGACGACTGGCAAACCAGCGCCTGGGATCATCAGAGAAAACCGTTGGTTCGTCATTCCTAGCCGGATGTACGTCATTTTTGGGCATGGCTGGGGCAAGCCCAGCCACTACTATTTACGTGGTATAGTAGTGGCTGGGCTTGCCCCAGCCATGTTCGCCACTCGCGCTCCATGCAAAAAATGAACCGCACCCTCTTAGCCTATCTCCCGCTTATGCCAGTCCGTCAACTGCTGATAGGCATGTACAATACGGAGTACGGTTGCTTCCTCGAAGGCTTTGCCGACCACTTGCAGGCCGATAGGCAGGCCGGAAGCGGTGAAGCCGCCAGGAAATGAGCAGGCTGGTAGTCCGGTAAGATTAAAGGGCATGGTCAGGCGAAGGAAGGCCACGGTCGCGTTCTCGGTGATGCCTTCGATACTGATATCCTGATCTATCTGTTCGTAAGTGATGGCGGGCAGTGGCAGCGTGGGAAGCAAGAAGGCATCCACATGCTGGAGCACGCTACGCACAGTATTGGAGAAGATGCGGCGCTCGTATTGCGCTTGTAGATAGTCCACAGCCGTGATCCGTTGCCCATGGAGCAGACGTCCACGTGTGCGCTCAGTATAGGCATCGAGACTTTCGGTGAGCCAGCCTTTTTGCATATGTGCCAGTGATGCTTCCGGCATCTGGATGGTACGGTACATATCCATAGTTGGGCGTGGTAGTTCGATATTGCTTATCTTGGCTCCTTCTTCTTGCAGAACGAGAGAAACGGCTTTCCATGCTTGCCGCACTTCAGGGTCAAGCGGGCCAACGAAGGCATCGTCGGGGAGACCAATTTTCAATCCCTGTAACGACAGGGGGCCGCGTCCTTCCGGGCCATTGATAAGCAGGGCCGAAGAGCGGCTGGGTGGGCCGGAGATGCTGTTAGGGTCGCGTGGATCATAACCAGCAATGGCATCAAACAGGATAGCGCAATCCTCTGCGCTACGTGCCATCGGCCCCACATGGTCGAGCGACCAGCTTAAGGGAATAACGCCATGGCAACTCACGCGCCCATAGGTAGGCTTAAAGCCCGTGATACCACAGCAGGCCGAAGGTATGCGAATGGAGCCACCAGTATCGCTACCAATCGCGCCCAGGCACATGCCAGTTACAACTGCCGCTGCTGATCCCCCACTGGAGCCGCCTGTTGTCCGTGTAGTGTCCCAGGGATTGCGCGTTGGCGGCGAGTAGGGGCCATAGGCAAACTCGTATGTAGCAGTTTTTCCGATGATGATTGCTCCCATTTTGCGCAACTGCTCAACCACCGTGGCATCCTCAGGTGCAATATAATCGGAAAGTACTTTCGAGCCCCCCGTCATCTGCACACCTTTGACGGCAATTATATCCTTAATGGCGATAGGAATGCCGTGTAATTGGCTACGATAGAGGCCAGTGCGCAACTCGCGCTCAGCCTGTTCCGCATCTTGGAGCGCCTGTTCGCGCATCACTTTAATAAATGCCTGAATTTCATTATCCTGGCTGTCAATACGTTCAAGCGTCTCGATCACCAGTTCGCTAGGCGTAATCAAGCCCGCATGTATCTCTTCGGCAGCTTCACGTATGGAAGTGTAAGGCATAGTTAGTAACTCTCTTCATAGCTTCGCGGCAGCTAATTCTTCCTTTAAAGCACGCAGGTTGCGGTTCTGCTCACGCAATGCAGTGATGTAGCTCGTCCATGCCTCCTTCTCGCCGAGCTTCTCATACAAAGCTCGCATCTTGGCGAGGTACTTGCAGGCTGCCTGATAGTTCTCGCGGCCTCGCATAGCGATCAGTCGTTCGGCATACTGCTGATACAGCTCAATCGCCTCACGTGGTCGCAGCTCTTCGGCGGCTCCGGCGACTTCAAGGGCGATGTTACTACCGTATCCGTAATATCCATAGCCAGTATTGTAGATGTAGCCGTGGATGTCCTTCTTGGCTATGCCCTTCAACAGTTGCAAGGCGTGGTCGATGTCACCTTCGTCCAGGGCGATCTGGATCAAGAGCGTGGTGTTTTTGGCTTGCTCCAGGAAAGCGAGCAACTCCGGTCGCAGGCTCTCCCAGCGATCGAGCTGCTTGGCGAGATCGCGTAGTTCCTGGTAACGCTTGAGGAAGGGCTGCGTGTGGAAGAGTTCTTCATCTATCTCCAATTCAGCAACGCGACTCCCTTTGTTCCGATAGTATTTTTGGAGCCATTCCAAGATGTGCAAGGCTGGTTTCTCCTGGGTGCGTGCTTTCACCAAGTTCTCGGCCACGGCATCCTGCCCATGCTGAATGAAGAGGTCGACCAGTCTGAGGAGCCCATGATCGTCAACCCTCTGTGTTTCCTGCGCCGCTTCGTCAATGCGCCCAAGCGTCAAGAGCCGATCAATCAAGTCAGAGGTGCGCCCGGTCTCGCGGCAGATACGCAGGTAGGCTTCATCGTCGAGACTATCTTGCTCCAGGTCCAGCAAGAACTTGCCATAGGCTTGGCGCCCTGAGCCAGCGATCACTTCTTCTTTATCGGCCAGTGCTTCGCGAATCCAGGCTGCTATCGTCTGTCGTTCCAGCGGTGTGCTATATCTGACGAGCTGATCTGCTGCGTTGGCAGCGAAACCATGGCTGTTGTCGGCATACACGTCACGTTCGTAGATGGCAAACAACACTTCGATGATCTTCTCACGCGCTACTCGATCCGTGCGCTTGTCCGCCAAACAGTTGCCCAGGGTTGCAATACACTCTCCGACAAGCTCTTCCAATCCCTCTTCTTCTGGATAGTATCCTTCTTCCTCATAATCCTCGTCATACTCGGCTTCTTCATCATAGTAGAGGTGGGATTGCTCGAAAATCTCTGTCACCAAGGCTTCATAAATCGTGGCGGCACCGAGATAGTCTTGTTGCAGCGTAAGGCTATCAGCCGTCTTTTTCACCGCGAGAAGTTCCTGGGCAATGCGCGGCGTATGGTGTTGAAAAGCGTCAGAAACTTGATGGCGGTAGGTCGCCGGGTTCACCGAGAGGATCTTCTGAGCAGGGCGTAGCAGATAGCCGTCGGGGTGGCGCACCCAGAACTGCCGCATATGCCAGGGGTAGTCGGCGAGCGGACGCACGATCTCTGCCTGGGCCTGCTGGGCCTGGCTATAGACAGCATCGACGTTGTCGACGAGGAGGGCAATCTCCACACCACTGCCGCGTTGTCCAGGTGGCAGTAGGTGGGGATGCTCGCTTTCCCAATATGGTGCATTGTCTGCCGCCAGTTGGATAGAGGTCTCCCCGCGAGACAATTCAGCATATTCGTCTTCCTCACGGGCCACGACGCGAAAACCAAGGACGTTCTCAAACCATTGAATGGATTGTTCAAAGTCGCTCACGCAAATCTCAACCCAGCTTGTTTGACTCATGATGCCCTCCAATTAGCTTATTGCGCTGAGTGTACCGAATATCAATGCAGAAGTCAAGACATTTTGCACCTTGACGGCACCTGCAAAAAAACCTATAATATTCATGAAATCGAATATAAGAATGTATCAGAAAAGAGGAGATCAAGCCATGAAACGTGAGCAAGAGTTACTCTTATCCAAAGAAGTACTGATGCACGAAGCGGAACAAGCCTTCCGGCAGGTCTATCCTACCTTTGAGAGAACCATCCGCCTGGATGAACTGCGGGTGACAGAGTATGGCCGCCTGGACAAACTGGGACACATCTATCTCGACTACACGGGCGGTGGACTGTATGCCGAGTGCCAACTTCGCGAGCACTTTGACTTGCTCAGTCACCACGTGTTTGGGAATCCCCATTCGCTTAACCCCACCTCACGAGCCATGACCGAACTGGTCGAACAAGCACGTGCTTCGGTGCTCGACTTTTTTCATGCCTCACCCAGCGAATACACCGTCATCTTCACTTGCAATGCCACACATGCCCTCAAGTTGGTTGGTGAAGCCTATCCATTCCAACCTGGTGGGCAGTTTCTGTTGCTCTTCGATAATCACAACTCTGTCAACGGCATTCGCGAGTTTGCGCGTGCCAAAGGTGCATCGTTCAGCTATCTGCCGGTGATGCCCCCAGAACTTCGTGTGGATGAGTCACATCTTCACTCGTTCCTGGAGAGTGGCAGCGACAGGAAAGGCCTCCCTCACTTATTTGCCTATCCAGCCCAGTCGAATTTCACCGGAGTGCAACATCCACTGGAGTGGATCGAAGAGGCACAGAGGAGGGGCTGGGATGTCCTGCTAGACGCTGCTGCCTTCGTGCCAACCAACCACCTGGACCTCTCCAGATGGCATCCCGATTTTGTCCCTCTTTCGTTCTACAAAATGTTCGGCTACCCGACAGGTGTCGGCTGTCTTCTCGCACGCAAATCCACCCTTGTCAAATTGCAGCGCCCGTGGTTTGCTGGCGGTACGGTCTGGGGCATCTCCGTGCAAGGTGATGGCTATGTCATGCTCGAAGGCGGAGAAGCGTTTGAAGACGGAACACTCAATTATCTTCATCTCCCTGCCGTGGAAATCGGCCTCAAACACCTCACCTCTATTGGCATGGAAACCATTCACGAACGGATCAGGTGTTTGACAAGCTGGTTACTCGATGCTCTCTTGTCGCTACGCCATCGCAACGGAAATCCCCTGATACAACTCTATGGCCCGCGCAATTGCCACATGCGGGGGGGAACGCTTGCCCTCAATTTTCTCACTCCTGACGGGACCATTATTGATGAGCGTGTGGTTGAGCAAAGAGCGAGCAAGTTCTGCCTCTCCTTGCGCACAGGCTGCTTTTGCAACCCTGGTGCTGGCGAAGCTGCCTTCAATCTCTCGCAAGAAGCCCTACAGAGACTTTTCAAAGGGGAAGGGCGAGGAACGCTCCCAAAGCTCTTCAAAGGGGAAGAGGGTATGAGCTGGGACAAGTTTCTCACCAGCCTGGGCATGCAGAGCGGAGGTGCGGTGCGGGTCTCGCTTGGCCTGGTCACAAACTTCGCTGACGTATACCATCTAGTGCAGTTTGCACAAACCTTCCTGGATACCTTCCCAGATGAAAGCGATTTGTCACCCAGACAGCACTGTTGATGGGGGAAAATAGAATGATGAAAAGATTTTTTAACGTTTTCCGTTCTGGGTTTCTAATTTTTCTTTTCAGCTTGCCGATCATGTTTGCACAAACTTTTCATTTCTTGGCTTTTCCTCATGCTTCCGTGGTCGGTGCTTATCCACCGACCAATGGTACGCAACATTACTTTTACTCGTTTACGGATGGAAATATGTATGTGTATGATATCGATAATAAATTTAATTTGGTGTATAGTACTGGACAGCCAACTTCTACCGGCATCCGTGGGATGGTCGCCAACCCGACCGACGGGATGCTGTATATCGCGTATGGGGGAGCAGGGGGGAGTACTGGGAATGGCGGATTACTCAAGTATAACTTACTAACCAATACGGTTGTGTGGACTAAAGCATACAACTTTGGTATAGACAGTCCCGGCATTACCCCTAACAGGAAAACTATTTACCTGGCAGGCGGGGAATTCTCCGGCAATAACTTATGGTATGTGATTGATACCCGCACAGGAAATGTGATTACCACTATTGCCGCCGGTACCGGACCTCATAATACCATTGTCAGTTTAAACGGACAACATGTCTATATGGGCGCTCGATATACACCCTATGACTACGTCGTTTCTACAGTAACACACACGATCATCAAGAAAATTGGGCCACTCAAAAGCGGGGGACGACCATTTACTATTAATGGAACTGAAACCTACGCATTCACGACACAAGAAGGTTACCTTGGATTTCAAGTAAGTAATATCACTACAGGGCAAGTCATGTATACGGTTCCAGTTACCGGTTTTAGCAATCAAGGATCAATGCTTATCCCTGATCATGGTATTTCTTTATCTCCTGATGAAAAGGAAATTTATCTCATTGATGGCGTAAATTCCTACGTACACGTTTTTGACGTCACCGGATTACCAAAAACAGCTCCAAAACAAGTTGCCGATATTAAACTCAGCCGACCCATTGCAGGGCAAAGCGAGTCCAGTTGTGCCTATGACTGCGGCAAAGAAGGATGGATGCTACACAGTTCGAGTGGACGATATGTTTTTGTGGGAGACACAGGAGATGTCATTGACACGAGGACACGTCAAATCGTTGCGAATATATCGACACTGCAGAATACCCGGAAGTATATTGAAATTGATTGGCGGAATGGACGACCAAGTTTCACTACGAATAGATACGGTTTAGGTTATGTGACAAGCTAAAGCTATAGCAACCACATTATGTTATTCCTCCAGTTGGGTTATGAAGTTCAGAATAGACGCAACAAGAGACATTCCCATGGAAGATGTATAGGAGCCTAAAAAAACTTGCACACCGGGTTAACTCAGTCTGGCTTCTATATCTTCTTGCTGCGATCCTTGGTAGTGGCACAATCGAGAAGGATAGCTCATCAGAGTACAGAAAACCACTTCCACCAATTGAGGAAAGGCATCATCTCCCTGGAAGACAAGAACCGATCCTTCTTGATTGTACCACTACCCATTTTTGTTTCCGGCAGAGACTAGGAAAGAAGCACTGTTGTGTTTGCTTTACCTGAGCATATGGCCTATACTTTCCAGAGAAAAAGTCCTCTAAATTTCCATCACATCACTCTCTCTGGAGGGGTTGATCCATGGACACACCTGAGAACATACCGATGCAAACGGAGGTCTCTCAAGCCCCCGACCAGAACAATACTGGTCCTGCTGCCGCCATGAGACGGCCGCACAGGGCCGTCCCGCTCCGTCGAGTCACACCGTGGTATCAGGCTGCCCATCGTTGGTTGCTGGCAAACACCTTTGCGCCAGGCTTTCTTCCCGGTCCCTGGTCTCGTCCTATCTTTGGCTATCTGGCGGCCACCCTGCTCCAGCTCGTGGTGGTCATCGGCACGTTTGGCCTTATCCTGGTCTCTCCCGCGTTCCGCTTTCCCGCGGGACCGCTCATCCTGGTCGTCCTGCTGATAGCCCTCGGCTGGGGCACGGGCCCCAGTATCGTTGCCACCCTTGTCGGCGCGGTTCTGCTCATCTTCTTTCTGGTACCCCCCGCCTTCTCCCTCGTCATTCCGCAAGAGGAGGATGCCATTGGCCTGATCGTGTACCTGGTCGTTGGTCTCACGGTTGGCATCCTTGCCAGCCAGGCGCAGCGGGCACGTCATGCGGCAGAGGTACTCTCCACGCGCCTGGAAACCATCGTGGAAGCCATTCCCGATCCCCTGGTTAGGTATGATCGAGATGGCAGAGCCGTCCATTTCAATCGTGTGGCACGGGCAATTGTGCCCGCCGAGCAGCAGGGCCTTGCCCTTGCAGAGATGCCACAGCAATTGCACCTGCGTACTCTATATGGTGAGCAGCTTCCCCTGGATGCCCTGCCGCTGGCACGTGCGTTGCGAGGAGAGACCGTGACCGGTGTCGAGTTGGTCTATCAGACCCTCGTGGGCCAGCAGCGTGTCGTCTCGATCAGTGCCGCCCCTTTGCGTTCACCACTGCACGGCACCATCGAAGGAGCCGTGACGATCACCCACGATCTGTCCGAGGTACGCCGGGCGGAGCATTTTGCCGACGAGCGGGCGAGCCAGCTCGAAGCGATCTTTGAGGTGATGACCGACGGGGTCAACGTGTATGACAGCGAGGGGCGGATTGTCCAGATGAATGCCGCTGCTCGTGCCTTCTTTGCACGGGTGATCCCCTCTGGTCCTCTTGAGCAGCCGATGCACGAACGGGTCTCGCACATCGCCTTGTTCGATGAGAGCGGCCAGCCTCTTCCTGTAGAGCAGACACCCGTCTTTCGCATCCTGCAGGGAGAGGTGCTTGCCAATGAAGCCTCTGTCGATCTGATGGTGCGTACACTTATGGACGAGACCATCTGGCTCAACGTGAGCGGTGCTCCCCTACGCGATCATGAGGGGCATATTGTTGGGGGAGTCGCCATCTTGCACGACATCACCGAGCGCAGGCGGGTCGAGGAGGCCTTACGCGCAAGCGAAGAGCGTTACCGCACCATTGTCCAGACGGCCAACGAAGGCATCTGGCTGCTTGACCCTGAGGCACGCACCTTGTACACGAATGAGCGCCTGGCGCAGATCCTGGGCTACACGCCGGAGGAGATGCGTGGACACACCGTTCTGGAGTTCGTCTTCCCTGAAGATGCCGAAGCAGGCAGGGCAAGGATCGGTAGCAACCTGCTCGGCAATTTTGAGCAGTTTGACTTCCGCTTTCGCCGCAAAGATGGCAGTTCCCTGTACACCCTGGCCTGCACCAGTCCGGTGCGCGATGGCGCAGGCACCATTGTGGGAGCCCTCGGCATGTTTACCGATCTGACGGAACGCAAACGGGCGGCAGATCACGAGTTCTTCCTGGCCGAGGTCAGCAAACTCCTGGCCTCCACCTTGGATTATCAGGAGACCCTTGCCACGATCGCCCATCTGGTAGTTCCCCAACTGGCCGATTGGTTTGCCGTGGACCTGGTGAATACAGCAGGGCAGTTTGAACTGGTTGAGGTCGACCATGCTGACCCGGAGAAGGTGCGCTGGGCCAAAGCCTTGCGGGAAAAATTTCCTGTTGATCCCAATGCCCCCGGCGGCTCTGCGCACGTCTTCCGTACGGGACAAGCCGTCTGCTACCCGCACATTACGGATGAAATGCTCGCTGGCACGGCCAGAAGCGAAGAGGAACTGGCCCTTCTCAGGCAGGTTGGCTCAATGTCAGCCATGATCGTGCCGCTGGTCGCTCGTGGGAAACCCATTGGCGTGGTCACGTTCGTGTCTTCAGAATCGGGCAGACACTACGATGAGCGAGATCTCGCCCTGGCAGAGGAAGTTGGGCGTCGCGCCGGGATCGCCCTCGATAACGCCCGGCTCTATCAGGCGATGCGGCAAGCACGCGATCAACTGGATATCATCCTGCAAGGCGTTGCCGATGGCATCATCGTCTATGACCGCAGCAGCCAGATCATCTACGCCAATGAGGCGGCTGCCCAGATGACCGGCTTCGCCTCCGTCCAGGCGATGCTGGAAACCCCACCGCTTGGGATTGTCTCCAAGTATGAGATCATCGATGAACAGGGGCGCCCCTTTCCCTTTGCCCGGCTTACCCACCGTCGTGTGTTTGCCGGAGAACAGACTGCCCAGGACACCATTGGCTACTACAATAAGGCCACCGGGCGACCCGAACGCTGGTCGCAGGTGACCTCGTGTCCGGTCTATGACGAGCAGGGGAAGGTAGTCTACGTCATCACGATCATCCATGACCTGACCGAGCGCGTGCTGGCCGAGCGGCGCAAAGACGGGTTCATCAGCATGGCGAGCCATGAACTCAAAACCCCTGTGACGAGCCTGAAGGGGTTTACGCACCTCCTGCAACGCCGCCTGGCAAAACACGGAGATGAGCAAGGGCAGCATTTCCTTGCCAGAATGGATGCCCAACTCGACAGGCTCGCCAAACTCATCAGCGAGTTGCTGGACATCTCCAGAATCCAGGCAGACAAACTCAACCTTCAAGTTGAGCCGGTTGACCTGGATGCGCTCGTCGACGAAACAGTCGAAAATGTGCAGGCGACCACCTCGACTCACCAACTTCTCAGAGAAGGAAGAGCAGACGCACAGGTCATGGGCGATAAAGATCGTCTGGGGCAGGTCGTGATCAATCTGCTCACCAATGCCATCAAGTATTCACCGCATGCCGACAGGGTCCTGATCCGTCTCTCACGAGACCAGCAGCAGGCCATCGTGAGTGTGCAAGACTTTGGCATCGGCATTGATGAAGCTGAGCAGCAGAAGATCTTTGAGCGGTTCTATCAAGTCAGCGATCCAGAGGGAAGAACGTATCCCGGACTAGGCATTGGTCTCTATCTCTCTCATGACATCGTTGAACGGCATCATGGCCGCTTGTGGGTAGAGAGCCGAGAAGGCGAAGGAGCAACCTTTTCTCTGGCGTTACCTCTCTTCCAACAAGAGCAAGAGAGGAGCATGTTGAAGCAAGGAGGAGGCAAGGAGAGGTAGAGCGGAACTTGCAAGACGCATGGACACTATGGACGCGACAGGATATAATGTGACTGTGAGTTTTCTGCACCCTCTTGAGTAGCAGGAAACAGGATTGTCCATCTCAGACCAGTGATGAAGAAAGGGGTGACCTATGTATGCGCTGACACGGCTTGGCAAACCTCTTTGGGGCAAGAGTGGAGAGATCATACGACAAGCGAGAGAGAGCTTGTTGCCCACACTCTCCAAACTACCGGGCTTTGTATCCTATGACATCATAAGCCTACCGGATGGCACGCTGTTGGCCACGACTCTTTTTGACACAAGGGAAGCAGCAGACCAAGCCAATCGGTCGTTTGTTATCTGGGTGCGGGAGCAAGAGCTAGCATCGCTTTTTATGCAGCCACCCGAACCGATGGTGGGCCAGGTGTTCGTTCATGTCACGAAGCGAGAGGAAGAGACGTTCCTGCTTGAGCCACCTGCGGGTGAGGGGCGGTGAGGCACTCAGGCTGCGAGACCCTCAATACGTATTTGTAAGCTAAAAGAGCTTGATAGCTTCATGCTACCAAGCTCGTGGTTTCCTTTGCGGGGGGCATTAGAAACTACTCGCCCTCCTTAAGGAATACAGAAGGAATACAGCTGAGTCATTAGACCCACTCGTGCCCATTGGGGCACTGGTGAAGACCTGCATGCCCCGCCGTATACTCGCAGGTTTGCTGGCAAGTGGGGCACTTGGCTGTGCAGCCCTCGGTAGCAAAGACCTCGTGAACGACGGCGAGATCTCCCTTGTCCTCTTCAAAAGAACGACTGACGACGCTCACATTTTCTTCGTTTGACATGGAAGAGACTCCTTTCTTTCTCTCTTCGTACTGAGGTGTGCTGTCGCACATTTTGTTGCCTCATAAAGAATTATATCTCATAATCGCGAGGACGGCTTGAGTATCTCAGGTGAGGATGCCTTATTCCTCTTCGCTGTGACTGGACTCTTCACCGATCATTGGTTGGCCACAGTTGAAGCAGTAGCGGAAGTAGCCAGGGCAACGTGCGCCACAGGAGGTGCAGGTAAGTCCTGGCTCTTCTTCAGCAAGCAGTGCTGTTGCTTCTGATGGCACTGGCGGAATGACAGGTGCAGGTGCCTCTTCTTGCTCTTGTTGATGCTGACGAAGCGCCCGCAGCGTCTCTGTGCGTACCTGCTCCAGTTGGAGGCCCAGGCTCTTTAAGACATCGGCAGCGATTCCTTCGCCTTCGCGTATGAGGCCTAAGAGGAGATGCTCTGTCCCAATAAAGCGATGATTGAGGCGATGTGCTTCATCTACGGCAAGCTCAATCACTTTTTTCGCACGCGGGGTAAATCCCATCTCACCGCGAACGATACGCCCACCACGCCCGATGATTGCTTCAACGGCATGACGGACTTGGTCTACTTCAATCCCCAGGTTGCTGAGCACATGAGCGGCAACACCCTCCCCTTCGCGTAACAGGCCCAGAAGAAGATGCTCCGTGCCGATGTAGTTATGCTGGAAGCGCTGTGCTTCTTGCTGTGCCAGTGTCAGGACGTGGCGGGCTCGTTTCGTGAAGCGGTCGAATTTCGTGGAGCGGTCGAAATAGTCAACAAGCTCCGTTGGAGTAATGTGTTTTCCCTGGAGTACCTTTCGTAACAACTGAGTGAACTGATCGAGCGGATTGTTCAGATTGGTGCTTGATGCGTCTTGCGAATGAGCAGAAATCCGCTGCCGCTGAAGGTAATCCTGAAGATCGGATGGCGCAAAGCGGTAATCGGCACCGATGCGATAGGCGGAGAGCTCGCCTTTATTGACCAGACGGCGGACGGTGACGGGATCAATATGGAGTAACTCCGCTATTTCCTCAGAAGTCATGAGATGTTCCATGATAGCCTCTCTTTCGTACTAAAAAGTACTATATATTACTATGAGGACTATATACCACTATCAAATACTATATACTACTTTTGGTAAAAATGCAACCTTTCTCTTGTTAAGACCTTGCGATCTATGGCACATTGTGTAGTATCAGGCCATATAGCATTGACTTTTAGCTGATGAGAGTATCTTTCATAAGAAGAGAGAGAAAGCTAGGATGATCAACCTCAAACAGTTCGATGTCTGGTTCGTTACGGGAAGCCAACATCTGTACGGTCCTGCAACGCTCTGAAATCTTCTTTCGGTCAAGTCTGAACAGCTTCATTTCATACACCCGGTTGTCTTTTAGAATGAGAATCAAGTATAATGGCTCAAAGTCCAGAGCCATCCCCAAGGGAAAGATAACGTGGCGAGGTGGGTAATGCAAACCACTTCATGATCTTGTTGGGGGCATGATTACTTCCAGAATGGAGCGAGTACATGAAGAAAGATTGGATTGCACAGATTTGCGACCGCATAGAGCAGCAAGTAAAGAGCCTAAAGGGGGATAATACGACCATTATTTGTGCTTCTGGCATCAGCCCTTCTGGTCCTGTGCATCTGGGAAACCTGCGTGAAGTGATGACTGTCCATATGATCACTGAGGAGTTGCTACAGCGAGGGCGACGGGTAGAGCATTTACACTTCTGGGAAGATTATGATCGCTTGCGCAGAATCCCAGCTGGCGTCTCGCCCGACTTCGAGCAATACTTGGGCTATCCACTCGCAGATGTCCCTGATCCATTCGGTGAGTACGAATCGTATGCTGTGCGCTATATGAGCGATTTCATCGCTGGGCTAGAGCAGCTCGACATCTTTCCTCGCTATATTCGCCAATCCATTGAATATCGTGAGAAGCGCACCTATACGGAGCAAATTAAAGAGGCGATGATACACCGTTTTGAAATCTTTGATATCTTAGCCGACTATCAGACCCGCGAGGTGGGGTAGTGGCTCAGCCGTATCATGAGGAGAGGCCTGCTCCTGAGCACCACCGTGTTGAGGGCAGCATTAGGAGGACCAGGATGTCGATCAGCTACACCAATCGCAAAGGCGTGACTTATACGCTCTACCGGGGACAGACCAAGACTGGCAAGCCACGCTATTACTTTGGTCGCGCGGATCAGAGTCAAGGTGAACCGGTTACGGAGCTCCCACCCGGCTTCACGATCAGCGAGAGCGTCAACGGCGTGGTCTCCCTGGTCAAAGACCGCCCCTCACTGATCCAGTCAGAGGAGGTGGCGACCATTGAGGCCGCGGTGCAGCAGCACCCGCAGGGGCGCGGGTATCGGGTCGGCATCAAGCACGACCGGATCGAGATCTACGAGCAAGTCGGCCCCGATTACGACGCTCTGTTCAGCGAGCTGCAGATGGCCGGTCTGTCGAGCCCGGGTCTCGCCGAGCGGTTGCAGGCCGAGGAGGAGCGCTACGCCCACTACACACCGGTCTTGCGCTTCATCCTCCTCGATCCCAGGCAGCGGGAGTTCGGCGCGGAGCGGATGTGCTACCGAGGGAGTATCGACGGCTGGTTGGAGCTGGCGCAAACGGGACCCGTGGCGAAGTTGGCCCATGCGCTCATTCCCACCTTGGACACCGATCAGTTCTATGAACTCTGGTGAGTTCTCAACCAACCAGACCTTGGAGGTGCTCTGAACATCTCGTCGAAAATCATCAACGGTCGTAATTATATATTTCTCCTCGTGCTTAGCGGGGAAAATGGGAGCCAAAAATGTCATGACCCCTTTTTTGCAACACAACCGATTTCAAAGTGAAACCTATATTCGCTATAGTACGTAATTCTATATACCAGCGGAAGAAAAAGGATCACTTCTCATGACAGAGCAGCACCCGTTTAAAAGGCGCGATTTCCAATTCTGGTATCGTTCTTCTGTGCGTACGTTGGTATTTGCGGTATTCCTCTAGCTATCACGACCTTAAGGAGACAGTACCCGTGAGAGATATTCTCGTTGGCTGCGGCCAGATTACGTGGATCAGGTTTACGTCGAACGGGCCCGAGCGGCTGACGCCCGAGGAGCAGGTTCTGACCGAGATCGCGCAAGCGGGCTACGATGGTGCGCCCGCGAGCCCCGAGCGGGACCGCTCCGCGCAGGAGACCATCGAGCTCTACAGTCGATACGGTCTGCGACCGGCGCCAGGGTATATTGGTACGGCGTTCTGGAACAAAGAGCGGCGTGACGAGATCCTGGAGCGGGTACGACGACACGCGTCCTTTGCGCGTGCGGTCGGCTGCACCGAGCTTTATGTCGCACCGGGTGGCTTTGACTACGTGACACGCAGCGGTCGGCCACGCCGTGAACTGGCAGGACATGTGCGCCCGGAAGACAGCCTGACGGACGAGGAGTTCCAGATCTTCGCTGAGACGCTGAATATGGTCGGCGCGATCACGCTCACTGAAGGCGTACGCAGTTGCTTTCATAATCATGTCGGCACCGTTATCGAAACACGCGAGGAGATCGACCGCTTGCTCATGCTCACCGATCCCGATCTGGTCTTTCTTGGTCCTGACACCGGCCACCTGGCCTGGGCTGGCGTCGATCCGGTTGCCTTTTGCCGTGACTACGCCAAACGTATCAAGACGCTACACCTCAAGGACATCGCTTCCGACGTGCGTGACCGTGGGCGGGACGCTGGCTGGGATTACAGCACTTTCTCGCAACAAGGCATCTTTGTCGAGCTGGGCGAAGGCTGTGTTTCCTTCCCGGCAATCTTTGACATCCTGCGTGCGGTGGACTTCTCGGGCTGGCTCATCGTGGAGACGGATGTCACTCAAAAGCCAACCGCGTACGAAAGTGTGACGATAAGCCGAGCTTATCTTCGCAGCCTGGGGGTGTGAGAGGAGTATATTCCTATGGCGCAGTTTCGTGTCGGTATCATCGGCTGCGGCCGCCCGTGGAAGTCGCAGGGCGCCTCAGGTTTCGGGATGGCCCACTTCCATGCCCATGGCTACACCGTCTCGGCTGATACCACGATCGTCGCACTGGCCGATATCAACCTGGATAACGCACGTGCG
>WNGD01002961.1_pt1 | contig 17543 bp, 17 predicted proteins | sample 5400671 | NCBI WGS metagenome assembly WNGD01 (sample SAMN13153369, study PRJNA577476) | soil metagenome | isolation source: 40 cm soil or saprolite under grassland replicate 2 | place: USA:California | collected 2016-06-15
CATCGCTCGTGGCGAACACGTCTGGCTTGCCGTTCACCGGCAGCGGAGAGGGCGTCACGCCGAACGTGGATGAACCGCAGGAACGGGTGGCTACCCGTTCGCGACCGGCCACCGGTTCGAGCGGCGCGCCGAACAGACCCCGCTGTCGGTCCACCCGACGACGCTCGGGTCGAGCACCTCCATCAACGCCGCCAGGTCGCCGTCCGTGGAAGCCGTGATGAAACGATCCGCGATCCGCCCGAGCTCCGCCGCATCGACCTGGAAAGCGGCCGGGGCGGTCTCGTCCTTGATCCGTCGTCGGGCCCGGCTCGCCTAGTGTGCCGGCTCGCCTCCACCGGCCGCGTGGCGGATCACGCAAGCGAAAGAGCGAACGCTTCGGCGATCGAGCGCATCTCCTCGCGCTCCCACAACATCTCGAGACTGCCCCTGAACGCGTGGAACCAGAGGAGAACGGGCCCCGTCGCCAACCGTGTGGTACGCGATCGAGAGGATATGCCTACCCCCAACGGATCCCGGGTGACGCTACGTCGATCCCGGACGCGCCAGGCGGACCGGGATGTCCAGGGAGACCACGGTGACCACCGTTGTGACCGGCGGGAATGCATAACCGATGCCTCACATCGGCGATGAGTTCTTTGGAACTCTACGCTCCGAGAAGTGAGCGAGGACCGCAGCCTGCGCAACATCGTCAGGACCGCGTGGGATGACCTCGCCACCTTCTGGGACGAGCGTATGGAGGCCGGGGCAACCTGGCAGCGGCACCTGATCCAACCGGCGGTTGAGCGGCTGCTTCGGCTTCAGCCCGGGGACCGCATCCTGGAGATCGCCTGCGGGAACGGGGAGTTCTCGCGGCGGATCTCAGAGCTCGGCGGGGACGTTCTGGCGACCGACTTCAGCGAGGCCATGCTCGAGCGAGCTCGTTCACATGGAGGCGACGTCGAGTATCGCTCCGCGGATGCGACGCACGAAGAGGAACTCCTGGCGCTCGGGGACCCCAGGTCGTTCGATGCGGTCGTGAGCAACATGGCGATCATGGACATGGAGTCCATCGAGCCGATGGTGGCGGCCGTGTCACACCTCCTGAAGCCGACCGGCCGCTTCGTCTTCTCGACCCTTCATCCCGCATTCAACTCAGGAGATGCGAGGCCCACGGTCGAGCTCGATCCGGAAGGCAGCACGACCGAGGTCTACTCGGTCAGGGTGTCCTCGTACGGTCGCACGTTCACGGGCAAGGGCGTCGCCATCCCCGGTCAGCCCGTCGAACAGTGGTACTTCCATCGTCCCCTCTGGATGATCCTGGAACCGTTCTTCGAGCACGGGTTCGCGATGGATGCGCTCGAGGAGCCACTGGTCGATCTCGATCACGGGAAGCCAGGAACGCCGATGCACGTCTACACGCAGCTGCCGGGCGTTCTCGTCGCCAGGACGCGTCGCATAACCTGAGGACGATTCGCTCCGAGCGATCCGCGACTGCACGGTGGCTCTTCTTGCTCACATCTTGCTCACGACAGGACGATATGCGCGGGCACAGGACGACACCAGACGACACGGGACGACACGTAGAACCGGATCCCGTGCGTAGCGCGAGCAACCTTAGGATCCGGTGGCCGAGAGGCCGTGGGAGTTCGAGTCTCCCCTCTCGCACGGTGGAGCCACGCGGCTCCCTTCGGTTGCTTGCCTATGGATCGTAGTGGATCGTTCCTGAAAGCTGCACCCCACTCGCCCCGGCCGGCCGGACATTCGAGACCGCGCCGTGCACGGTACCGGTCAGTTCTCCGGTCGCATCCTGGAACAGCCCCGTCCCTCCGACCACCGTGTCCGTGAGCGATCCGAATACGCCCTCCACCGGATACGTGTGACAAGAGCCGAGACAGTTGCCGCTCGACGTCTCCTCCATCGTCAGCATGCCTTGCGCGAGGGCGATGGTTCGGATGTCACAGATGCCCCCGCATCCAGCCCCGAAGGCGATCATCTCGGTCGCCTGACCGAACGGGATCACCTCGCCGCTCCCGCAGAAGCCATCCGGGAAGACCGGGCACCCGGTGATGTAGTCCGGATGAGCGGTCTCCGCGAATGTCATCTTCACCGAGACCGTGGTGCTTGCGGCCGCTGGAGAGGCGGTCGCGACGCCTCCGATGATCGTCATTACGGTGAGCAAACCGACCACACCCGTTGATGGCTTCATATAGGTTCTCCTCCTGTCTCTGTATGGAGGAGCCCCACGGCTAGGCAAGCGTTGAGGCGGTGGGCAGGATGTGATCTGAAAGATTCGATCTCGTGGGCTCGCCTAAACGACGCGAGCGTGAACGGACTTCTTCGATGGGGATGAGTTCGCGCCTCCGGCTCGTTGCTGGGACGGGCGGACGGGTTGCAGGACCCGCTGACGCCCCTTCCTTCGACGCGTTCTTCGAGGAAGAGGCCCAGCCGCTCTTCCGGCGCATGTGTCTGGTGACCGGCGATCGGAGCGAAGCGGAGGAGATCATGCAGGACGCGTTCCTTGCGCTCTTCGAGCGCTGGGATCGGATCCAGTCGATCGAGGACCCGGTGGGATACCTCTACCGAACCGCCTTCAACCGCTGGAAACGGTTGTCTCGCCGCGCCGCACGGCAGCTCCGAGCACTCACCGACACCGTCGATCGTCGCGACGAGTTCGCCGGTGTCGACGATCGCGACGCCGTTGACCGCGGGCTGGCGGCTCTGACGCCTCGCCAACGCGCCGCGATCGTTCTCACCGAGGTGCTGGGCTACACCTCACCCGAGGCGGCGGGGATGCTCGGTGTGCGCGACGTGACGGTCCGGGCTCTTGCGTCGCAGGGACGCGCAACCCTTCGCAAGGTGCTGGAGGGGAACGATGAGTGAGCTCCGAGAGCGTCTCGTCCGACGAAGCGAGCGGTTCGACCTGCCCCGCGACGCCTTAGGACGGATGTTCGAGCGCGGGGCTCGCCTCCAACGGCGACGCCGTCTCGCCGCGGGCATCCTCGCACTCACGATCGGTGTAGCCGGAACCGTGCTCGCGTTCTCATCGCTGCGCGGGGTGGGACCGACGCCCGCGAACCATACGACGTCTAGTCCTACCGGCGGTTCGATACCAGACGGCACCTACTGGACGCCGCCCATCACCCGCGACCAGATCACGGCTACGCTGAGGCGCGAGGGCTTCACCCGGCGACAAGCGAAGGAGCTCTACTTCGATCCCCTCACGATCCCGTTCGACAAGTGGATCCAGCAAGGCCTCGTGATCCAAGACGGCTTCTGGTTCCAGACGGCCAGGAACTCCGCCGGCCAGGAAGAGGCGGGCTGGGGGGGCGAGTTCCACGTCGTCGATCCGCATCGGGTGCAAGCGACCGACAACGTTTGCACGATCACGTACGGGTTCTCTGTCTCCGGAGACACCGTTTCGCTGCGGGTGATCCACGAGGTCGGTCCGCCCGCCGACTGCAAGATGGACGTGATTCCCCAGACCGCCATCTACGAATCGGCGTCGTTCATCGCCGCATCAGCGACGCCATCCCCGCCAGCCTGACCGCTCGTCGCTTGCTCCACGTCTTGCTCACGACAGAGCGACATGCGCGGGCACTTGGCGACACCAGACGACATTCGGACGACACGTGGACCCGACTCTCGTCCGTAGCGCGGGCAACCTTAGGATCCGGTAGCCGAGAGGCCGTGGGAATTCGAGTCTCCCCTCTCGCACCCCTGGGTGGTCGCGCTATCAGCGAGCCGGAACGAGCGCCGAGCGGAAGATCCCTTGCGGGTCGAACCGCTCGCGTGCTCTCCGCCAATCGTCGACGGTACCCGCGAAGTGCGACCGCCAGCCGAGTCCGTCGACCTCTCCCAGCCAATCCGCTTTGTACCGAGTGGCCCCGGCCTTGACCAACAGATCGCTCACCCGAGCATGGACGTTGAGAGCATCCTTCACGGCGTCACGTGGGATCTGGGGATACATGACGCTGAAGAACGCGACGTCGTCCGATCGAGGGAGGGCCAGCAGCGGCGGAGCCTCGCGTCGGTCGAAGAGGAACCCGCCCCGGTATCCGTCGCCGAGCGCCGGCGGAAGCGCATCGAGCACATCAGGCAACACCTCAGCCAAGGCATGTCGATCGACGAACGCCGAGACATAGGGGTGGGCCTGTTCCCACGCCCCGGTCCGGCGCATCATCTCGAAACGTGCGTCATGACGAGCGGGGAAGAACTCGATCGCGTCATCTTCGGTAGCAAGGATCCGGTAGGGCGCCACTTCATCGGGCAGCTCTGGCGGACTCCCATCGAACTCGATCGCTACGTGAAGCGGGAAGAACCAATGTACGAAGCCGGAACGATGCCCGCGGAGGCCACGGAGGCCCTGCGGAGCGGCAGAGCAGAACCCTTCGAGTGCGTCGACCCCGGCATCTGCGAGGAGTCGTTGATCGTCGAGCCAGCGGCGATGGTCGTCGTAGAGGAGATAGAAGGTTCGGACGTGTGGTCGGATCCTCCTCAGCCGGAGCTGAGCCGACACGATCACGCCGCACACGCCGAGTCCTCCGATCGCGGCCCCCAATAGCTCAGGCTCAACCATCCGCGAGCATCGATGCAACACGCCGTCACCGGTGACGACGTCGAGTTCGACCACGTTGGCGGCGATCGCTCCGTAGAGATGGCTGCTCGGACCTACGCCGCCACCAACGCCGAGCAGACCACCCACGGAGAGGTCGAGCAGGTTCGTGAGCGGGCGCGGGAGGAGTCCGGAAGGAAGCGTGGCTCCGACGAGCTGACGGAGGGTTGCCCCCGCTCCGCAGCGGATCGTCATCTTCTCAGTGTCAACCGGGCCCACTCGATCAAGACGGGAGAGGTCAACAACGATCGAGCCCCTCGGCACCGCTTGACCGCCCGCGCTGTGACCGTTCCCGCGGAGCGTCAGATACCACCCCGATGAGATCGCCGCGTGGACCGCCTCGATGACCTCGTCGCCGGATGTCGGTATGATCACTCCGAGTGGATCCCCGTGGACCACGTGCCCGAAATCCTCAGAGACGCCAGAGAGCGCCGCGTCCGATCGATCGACGCTTATCGGCACCGGTCCGAACCTCCAGATCGTGTCTACCGCTGCAGCGCATGGTAGCCCCGGGAGAGACGATTCTGGCTGGGCCGCCGGAAGCCCTCCGGGATTGCGGGACACCACGTCTTGCTCACGTCTTGCTCACGACAGGACGACACAGGTGCCGAAATGGGCTTCTTGCTCACACTTGCTCACAGACGGGGCCATCACTCGCTGCGGCTCGCACGTGTGGGCACCATCGCGATCCTCCCGAGACCAGCCTCTCCAGCGAGGTTCGTCGTCTGTCGGACCAGCTCGAGGAACCGCGTCCAGTCCTCGTCCGTGAATCGGTCACGCGGCCCTATGACGCGTATGCCTTTCGAACGAGCGCGGCGGTCCACGACTCGGCGCCGGGCGGCACGAGTACTGCCTTCTTCTCGTTCAGGGTTTCAGCGATGTCCTCGAAGGACAGGTTGGGCTCCTTTTCGGGCATCGCACGGATCCTGTTGCGCCAGCCGTAGTCGGTGTTGTTGCAGAGACATGCGCGAGACGCACGTTCCACGGATCGAGGTGCCCCCCATCCGTCTTGAGCTGAGGGTAGTGGTTGGGATTCGGTGCCCATTTTCGGGAGCGGCGTCGTCTTCGGGCGACGCTCGAAGTGAAGGCGTCCCCGTGGGCAGTAACACGTCGGCATCTCGCATCTCAACTCAGGAAGCTGCACGTGCTCGGCCATCTTGCGGAGCACCCCGCCGACCCCGAGATCAACAAGCTGCTGCGCGAGGCCGGTGTTCATCGCTGGCTCACTGGCTGCCATATCCCCTCCTTCACGCAAACTCGGCACAGGAATCGGTCGATCTCGTCCATCAGCCGTCCACGCCGAGAACGGCGGCCACGTACTTGAGCTTCTCGGGGTTGGCGATGCCGTGGAGCCGGGTGATGACGCCGCCGCTCGTCTCGAGCGCGATCACGCTGAACAGCCGGCCACTACGGGAGACGAGGACGCCCGGTTCGCCGTTAACGGGCAGAGGCGAGAGCGTGACGCGGTAGTTGTGCACGAACCGTAGGAACTGAGTCGCCACCCGGTCTCGCCCGACGAGCGGCTCGGGCGGGGCCCCGAAGAGACCAGCGCTGTCGGTCCATCCGACCACGTTCGGGTCGAGCACTTCCATCAAGGCGTCCATGTCGCCGACGGTGGCGGCGGCGATGAACCTATCGGCGATCCGACCGAGCTCGTTCGGATCGACATCGAACCTGGCAGGACCGGTCTCGTCCTCGATCCGCCTCCGGGCTCGGCTCGCGAGCTGCCGGCACGCCTCGACCGAGCGACCCACGATCTTCGCGACGGCGTCGAACGAGAAACCGAACACATCGTGCAAGACGAACGTGGCGCGTTCGGCGGGGGTGAGCCGCTCGAGCACGACCAACAAGGCCATCCGGACGCTGTCGTCGAGCGTGATCCGATCGGCGGGATCGTCCGTCTCGCCCTCGATCACGGGCTCCGGGAGCCACGGTCCGACGTAGGACTCTCGTCTCGACCGGGCCGATCGCAGTTGGTCGAGGCAGAGCCGGGTCGCCACCACCACCAGCCATCCGCGGACGTCCTGGATCTGATCGGCGTCCTGCTTCAGGAGGCGGGCGAACGTCTCCTGCACGACGTCCTCGGCGTCGCTTATGCTCCCCAGCATCCGGTACGCCACGTCGAGCACGTACCGTCGGTGCTCGCGCCACGCGTCGGCGAACGCGGCGTCATCTTGCTTCATCGTTTCCCCCTGCTCACGCCATCCGACGTCGCAGCCGCCCGGAACGTGACACGCGCCGCCCAGGTCAGGCCGGTTTCCCGAGCGTTGCCATGTGCTCCGCCTCCCGGAAGTCGGCGACGGTGCCCATGAGCTTCTCGGCGCCGCTCACGCGGTTCATCGTCGAGCCCACCCACGGGAACAGATCCATCAGCGCCTTCATGAAGCGGCCGGGGCCGGGCATCACGACGATCTCCGCCTTGTCCTTCTCGATCGCGCGGATGACAGCCTTCGCGACCTTCTGCGGGCTGACCATGAGGGTGGTACTTGCCTTCATGCCGGTCTCGTCGAGGGTTCGTTGGCCGAGCCCCGCCTCCTTGACGGCGCCCAGGATCACCGCCGAAGCCGAGACGCCTTCCCTCCGGTAGTCGTTCCGAAGGACGCGGCCGAAGGCGATCAGCCCGTCCTTGCTCGCGGCGTAAGCTTCCGTGAAGGGGAAGCCGGTTCGGCCTGCGAGAGAGGAGATGTTGACGATCCGGCCATAGCCCCGCTCGAGCATCTGCGGGAGCAGCAGACGGGTGAGCTCGATCGGCGTGATGAGGTCGACGCGGAGGACCCGCTCGATCTCCTCGGTATCGAGATCGACGAACCGCCGCTGCAGCTCGACGGCCGCGTTGTTCACCAACAGGTCCACCGCGCCTAGCTCCGCTGCGGCCGCCGCGGAGACGTGGTCGGCGGCTCGGGGTCCGGCGAGGTCGATCGCGGCGACCGCCACCTTGTTCTCCGGGGTCCGCAGCTCCTTCGCCAGGTGAACCAGCTCTGGCTCGGACCTGGCCACCAGAAGCAGGTCCGCGCCTCCCGCTGCGAGCGCCCGGGCGATGTGGACTCCGACCCCTCGCGATGCCCCTGTCACGATTGCCTTCTTCCCCTCCACCTCAAACACCCCTTCCTGACGTGCCGCCCGTGAGTGAGCGGTCGAGCTCGTAACCGTTTGCACTGCTCACGAAGACGACGGCACAGCGCTCCTGATCGTGACGAGCTCATGGAGATGAAGCCTGGGGCGAACACGACGACCGGGACGGTCATCCCAGGTCTCCTTCCTGGCCCGAGCTCTAAGGAGGCTGTCGCCGCGTCGTTCATGCCGGACGGGCACAGCGTCATCGTCGTGTCGGATTCGGGGTCGGGATGGATCTGGGACGTGGATCCGTCGGACTGGGAGACACGGGCCTGCGAGGTTGCTGGACGGAGCCTGACACGGCAGGAGTGGCAGGAGTTCCTGCCCGACCGGGCGTACCACGCGACCTGCGGTTCTTGACGGATCTCCGACCCGTAGCCGTTCCGTAGCCGTTCCCGCATCCGTTCCGAAGTGGGCCCGGAGCACCCTCCACGTGCACTTCGCAGTGAACGCGGCGGACCTGTGGACCGGAGCCCACATCCCCGATGGCTGCCGGCCCAAGTACGGGTGCCAGCATGGGGGAGGAACCACGAACACGGATCCCCTGAACGGAAGCCACATCCCGACGGCTGCCGGATCAAGTTCGGGTGCCAACCCGATGCCGGCAAGTTTAGAGGGGCCGGCATCGTGAACGGGATCCCTCGGATCGTATAAGGAGGACTGATCCGCGAGCCGGGCCAGGGTGGCCTCAGCGATCGCTGGACGGCGATCGGTTCAGAAGACGAAGCCGAACCAGGGCGACGGATCCGAGGCGAACATCGCGTCTGCTCGTGCGAGCGCATTCGGCGCCAGCTCTCGGATCTGCTGAGTGCGCGCGAGCTGGCCGAACGGGTTGCCTCCCAGGTAGGCGGCGCCGAGACCATCCACCCCGCACGACATATCCGGCTCCGAGTCGGTGCGACGGCACGTCCCTTCCCCGCCCTCGACGACCAGCTCATAGCGACCTGCGGTTGCCGGCCGGAACGCGTCGTCGACCTCGAAGACCAACCGGCCGTCGGCCGCGTACCTCCGACCTTGCAGAGACTCCGGGATGTCGATCAAGCGGACCCAGAGACCGTCGGACAGCATGAACTTCAGCCGGCGGGGCTCGGCGATGAGCCACAGGAGTTCCTCGTCGGCAGGGCGATCCCAGGCCTTCACGGTGGCGACGAGGTCCACGTCGAGCAGGTAGCGCCAGAGCGCCGCGATCGCCGACGGGGTCGACGCGATCAGATGCTCCACCTTGAGCTCGTTCTGAGGCACGCCATGCGTCCAGTCGTGTTTGACCTTGTAGACGGCATATCCGTCGGCCACGCCGTCGTCGCCCTCATGGAGCGCGAAGAACAGCGGCTCGTCCTCGTCCCGCTTCCGCTCGTGGAAGAGCCACGTCCACCAGTTGTCGTCGACCGCGATCATGCCGGGACGGGATGCGGCCACGGCATCGTAGACCGGTCGCATCGCCGGCAATGCCTCGTCGCGAAGAAGGGCTCGGACGCGCCCGCCCGTCGCGGGGCCGGGCACGAACTCGGATCGATCGGTGGAGATGTCCAGCTCGGCGCAGAACGAAGCCATCCCGTACCCGAAGCGGCCGTAGATCGGGGACTCCGAAGCCCAGAGGTACGCCAGCGGTTCGTCCCGCTCAGCGGCTTGATCGAGGAGCGTTCCCATCAGCCGCGTGTTGATCCCTCGCCTGCGGTGCGATGGAAGCACGCCCACCGCGGTGATCCCCGGGGCCGGGATCGAGCGCCCTCCTGGGACGGTGAGTCGGGTCGAGCATGCCGCCGCCGTGCCGACGATGACGTCTCCGTCGAACGCGGCGAAGTACCGGTCGGGCTCGGCGATCAGTCGCTCCTGTTCGAGCTCCTCCTCTCGGAACCGGCCGTGGAAGGCGCGCTCCAACGCCTGGATGTATATCGAGAGCTCGTCCGGAGCGATCGAGCGGATCGTCAGGTCATCCATCGCTCGGGCAGCCTACCGAAGCGCTCCTCCTCTTCTGACGTCGTCGGTGGCTGACGGACCTGGCGTTTTGACCGGCCGACCGTGCGACGTTGAAAGAAGCGCGTCGACCGATCCGAGCCTGGTCGACCGAACCGAAGGAGGGCCCGTGAAACGCATCTTCGTAGCGGTCGCGGCGTTGGGGTTTGCGCCGGCTCTGGGCATCGTCACCTCGTCGCAGGTCATCGCCGCGGCCGGGCACTTGCGTGATCAGTGGAACCGCACACGCCGACACCTTGAACGGCATGGCGTCGACGGCAACGACACGGTCAACGGCGGGCCCGGCCTCGATCACTACCAGGCAGATCCGGGCGACTTCCACCGCTTCGCCGAAGTTCGGGCCCTGCATCCGCGAATGAGCGATGCATCGGGATCTCCCGGTGCCATGACCGGTCCGGCCGCCTGGAGCCGCGCATCCGACGTCGGGCGATCCTGCGGTGGCGTGATGAGCACCGGATGACCATCTGACACGATCTCGGCAGGGATCAAGCGTCCGGAGATCGATCCATCGGGTGCCACGACGACCTCGGCGACCGCGGTCGCCGAGGTCGTCGACGTGACGCGAGGCCACACCAAGTTGCCCAGGCTGTAGAAGATCGGGCGGCCTCGGTAGGTCTCCATCGGCTGAAGCGCGTGGGGGTGCGATCCGAAGATCACGTCCGCGCCTGCGTCGATCATCCGGTGGGCCTGTTGGACCTGATACGCCCTGGGCCGCGCGTCGAGCTCGACGCCCCAATGCATCATGACGACGACGAGGTCCGAGGAAGCCGCCGCGTCCCGGACCGCCTGCAATGCGAGCGCGAAGTCATGACCCGCGGCCGTCCCGGGCGTATCGGGACCGGCGACCTCCTCCACCGGGTCGATCACTTCGTCGATCCCGAGGACGCCGACCGTCCAACCCTCCGTCTGGAAGCTCGACGCATGGAGCGCGTCGCGCTGATCGTTGCCGGCGCCGACGGCGGCGATCCCGGCGGCCCGGATCGCGCTCAGAGAATCCACCAGACCGGCGGGTCCGTCGTCGTATGCGTGGTTGTTCGCTTGGCTCGCGACGTCGACGCCAGCGCGACGGGCCGCCGGGAGAGCCTGCGGGTCGCACCGGAACGTGAACGCCTTGAGCACCGGATCGACCACGTCGGTCGCCGGACATTCCAGGTTCACCACGGTGAGGTCGTCGCGGCGGAACAACCCGCCCAACCCACTCCAAGCCCATCCGTAGCCGAGCGTGCGGAACGCGGGGATCTGCGAGGGATCGAGGCTCACGTCACCGGTCCCGTGGATCACGAGGGTCCCCCTCGCTCGCGTGTCGTGCGCTCTCGTCGACGTGACCGCGCACGAGGCGAGGGCGAGCAGCACGCTCGCCCCCGCCACCCATCGCAGCCCTTTCTGGGACCTACCCATGACGACGCGCACCGTTCTCATCCCTGTCGCGCTCAGCACGCCGAGATGGCGATCTTCTGCGTGATGCCTTCGACCTTGCCGGCGACGACCGAAACGTCGTAATAGAACGTGTCGGTCAACGGCGTGGTCGCGTTTCGAAGCTCCGTGAGACCGACCCGCCGGTTCGGCTCCATGCACACACCCATGAACTTGATCTGGACGTCACGGGCGACCGGGAGCGTCCGCAGCAGCGGGTTCTCATTGCGGATGTAGACGGGGTCGTACCGCACGTCCCTCCAGGGCACGCCGTCCTCGATCGCCGCCTGGTGCGCGGCGCCCCCGAAGAAGGTCTGGAGGACATCGACGGTGACCGTGGCACCTTGGACGTCGACGGCACGGACGAACGTCGGGTAGACCCCATCGGCCAGCGCCGTCGGGTCCGACGTGGGCTCAGCCGTTGGAGACGATCGCGCAGGAGTCACGGACGGCGACACGGTGTGCGTGACGGTCGCGCGAACGAGTGGCGAGGCCGACGTGAACGGTACGGTCGGATCCTGTCGCATCCGCAGCGAGGACGATCCACCCGCGAGCGCCGCATAACCGCCGGTGACACCGACCGCCAACGCGAGCGCCCCCGAGCCGAACAGGACGATGCCGCGACGAACTCGCAGGGTCTTCGCCCGATCGATCTGTGGGTCCTTCATGATGCCGCCTCCTCCGTAGGGCTCGGCGACGGCCCCCATGGGCCCCGCTCGATCCCATCGAGACGATCATCCGAGGCGGGCGGTCGCGATCCCATCGCTGGAGAGCGACGCTTCCGTCGTGCGGGGGTAGGTTTCCGTCACCATGAGTGACATCCCGGGACCGGATCCGGCCGGCGATCGCCCTCAGCGCGAGGGGGACGATCATCTCGAGATGTGGGTCGGGAGCACGCGAGACCGGATCCCCCTTCGGGGCGACGGGATCACGATCGGTCTGGCGCCAACGAACGACGTTCCGCTTCCCTTCGACCGAACGGTCTCGCGCATGCATTGCGTCCTCGAGCGGGTCGCCTCGCGATGGTGCGTCCGCGATCTGTCATCGAGGAACGGAACCTTCGTGAACGGGGAGCGAGTCTGGGGCGCGCTCCCCCTCCGCCCCGGAGATGAGATCCGGGTGGGGACCGTACGGTTCGTCGCTCGCTTGAACGACGGCGGCGTCCTCGGCGAGGAAACGGTCGGCGCCGAGACGGGACCCCCTCTCACCAGACGGGAGCACGAGGTGCTCGTCGCGCTCTGCAGCCCGATGTTCTCGGGTGATGTCTTTCGCGAGCCGGCCTCCACGCGGCAGATCGCAACCGAGCTCGTGGTCACCGAGGCGGCCGTCAAGCAGCACCTCTCCCGGCTGTACGACAAGTTCGGGATCTTCGAGCAAGAGGGCCGCCGTGGCCGCCTGGCCAACGAGGCGATCCGGCTCGGGGCGGTGAGCACCGCCGAGATCCTCGGGCGCAAGCCCCGCGGCGGGTAGCGCGGTCCGAGGGCACGGACGCAGGGTTATCCCGTCGAGGATGATGGAGGGGTGGACCCCGACCCGATCGTGGGAACGGACGTCGCCGGCTACGCGATCGAGTCGGTGCTCGGGCGCGGCGCGATGGGCGTCGTGTACGTGGCGCGTCAGCCGTCGCCCGAGCGCCGGGTGGCCCTGAAGTTGATCGCCCCGGCCTTCGCCGGCGACGAGATGTTCCGGCGGCGGTTCCTCCGCGAGGCGACGGCCGCCGCCGCCATCGAGCACCCGCACATCCTCCCTGTGTACGCCGCAGGAGAGTCGAACGGCATCTTGTTCATCGCGATGCGGCTGGTCGACGGGCCGGACCTCCGCGAGATCCTCCGCGGATCAGGAGTGCTTCCACTCGAACGGGTGGTGTCGATCGTCGGGCAGGTGGGCGAAGCGCTCGATGCCGCGCACGCTCGCGGCCTTGTCCACCGGGACGTGAAGCCAGGGAACGTCCTCGTCACCCGTCAGATCGACGCCGAGGACACGGACTTCTGCTACCTGACCGACTTCGGCGTCAGCACCTGGACCGCCTCATCGGCCGCGACGATCACGTTAACGGGCAAGATGGTTGGGACGGCGAACTACGTGGCACCCGAGTTGATCGAGGGCGGGCACGTCGACGGCAGCAGCGATCAGTACTCGCTGGGATGCGTGCTGTACGAGTGCCTCACGGGCAGGGCGCCGTTCGGCGCCCGTCAGTCGGCGGCCATCCTCTACGCGCACATCCACGAGCGGGCGCCGGCCCCCAGCTCGATCCGCCCTGACCTTCCGCCGGGCATAGATGCGGTGACGGACCGGGTGCTCAGGAAGGCGCCCGGGGAGCGCTACGCGTCGTGCCGCGAATTGACGCAGGACCTCCGCGCGACGCTGGCCGGTACGGCCGCGACGCCGGCGAGGGTCCCGCTCGCGACGATGCCAGCCAGAGCACCGACCTCCCGACCGCGCGGTCGAGCGACGTGGATCACGGTGGCTGTCGTGGCGACGGCGCTCGTCGTCGCCGTGGGGGGACTCGCGTTCCTCAGCATCCACCGTCGGGGGCCCGCGCAGGGCGCCTCGTCGTCGGTCGCTTCGCCTCTGCTGATCCGGGAAGGCGTCCAAGTGACCGCGAGCAACACGGCGCCGTCCTCGACCGACGCTGCCGGGAACCCGGTCACCTATGTGCCGACGAACGCGATCGACGGCAACGTGCAGACCGCATGGCGGACGCCCGGCGACGGGCACGATCAATGGGTCACGCTGATCTTCGACAACCCGATCGACGTCACCCGGATCGGCTTGATCCCCGGGTACGCGAAGACCGATCCCCAAACGGGTGCGAACCGGTTCCTTCAGGACCGGATCATCAAGGCGGTCGCCTACCAGATCCCAGGACTCCCGAACACGACGCAGACCTTCAAGCCGCTCCCCGTCCCCCAGTTCGTGCAGCTGCGCGCCACGACGTCTCGGGTCACGGTCAAGATCCTCGCCACAACGGCGGCACACGGGCTCGACTACACAGCGATCTCCGAGATCTACGTATACGGGTATCAGCAGTAGCGCGAGCTCCTCGACCTCAGGCTCGAGACCCCCACCACCGAGCAACCTTGGATCCGATGGCCGAGAGGCCGTGGGAGTTCGAGCCCCCCTCTCGCACCCCTTCTGAGAAGCGCTGCAACCCGGCGAGGAAAAGTCCCCTGCCTCGGGCTCGGGCCCAGGCGGCCGCCTCCGTTGAGGAAGGTCAGCGATCAGGATCCTTCGTGTACCAGACGTCGCCACAGCAGTAGAGCGAAGAGCCATCGGATTCGCCCCAGATCACGTTGGCGATCCCGGTCGAGCTAACCGCGAGGCCGAAGTAGTCACCGTCGGTGAACGTGTACCCGTCCGCGACCTTGTACTGAGCGCCGGATCTGAGGGTCGAACTGCCACCCGATGGTCTTGCAGGCTGTCGCACAAACGAAGCTCTCACGACCGAAGGTTGCCCCACGGTCGGTGGAGCGCAGCAACAGGACGCTTGTGCCGGGGCAGTTCTGACAGGCCTTGGCGTTGATGCCGGTGATCAACTGGTAGATGCGGTTCGCGTGATCGGGGTCGACCACACCGGTCGGCTCCCAATAGCTCTGGTGCTTGGGATCGATGTCGGATCCCGCCGGGCGTTCGCCGTCGAAGCGGGCCGCGGCCGAAGCCGTCACAGCAACCACAGCTGCCATGGCGAGATATCCACGTTCGCTCCATCTCGCCAGACATCCGGCCTGAGATAGGTTCCCAGCGTGCGCGTCCGCCTCCACCTCCGAAGGATGCTCGTGCCCGCTTGTCTCAGCGTCCTCGTCGTCGTTGCCGCGATCGGCGGGAGGGATGCCCTCGTCTCGCGCCGTCGGGTGCCCCCCTCGGTCACCATCAGCGTTCGGGTGCGAGGCGCCACCGTCGTTGTCCCGGAGGGCACGAACTTCGGAGACCTCATCCATCTGGAAGGCCTGCGCCCAAAGCAGGGGAGGTTGCTCGACGTCGAAGGCAAGGCGCTCGCCGGCCACAACGAATCAGGCGCGGTGTTGCTCGACGGACATCTCTCTTCCCTCAAGACTCCGCTCGCTCCAGGTGACCGGATCAGGGTCATCGACGGCACGGACCGGACGGAGGCAACCACCGCGGTTCGAGAACGCGACAGGTCATGGGCGCCGGGCGATCCCCAATTCTCCCTGTCGGTGGCTCGCCACGACGAGGTGATCACGAAGGGAGCCGTCAGCGGTGAGGTGGCGGGCATACGCTTCGTACCGACCGGACGGGTCAAGACGCCGAGGGCGGTGGCGCTCACCTTCGACGACGGGCCGTCGGCCACGTATACCCCGCAGATCCTTCGGCTGCTGCATCGCGACCACGTTCCCGCGACGTTCTTCGTGATCGGACAGCTCGCCGAGCGCTACCCGAACCTCGTGCGCGCGGAGATCCGATCAGGGATGAGCGTCGGGAACCACTCCTGGGACCACCCCAGTAGCCCTCCCTTCGACCAGCTGGAGCCTCTCCGCGTGCGTTCGGAGATCTCAGCGACGGATGCCGAGTTGGATCGCCTCGGTGACCACGTCCACCTGTTCCGGCCGCCGGGCGGGGCCTTCGATCCCGCCCTAGTCGCATTCGCACATGCCGAGGGCTTGCGCGTCGTTCTGTGGGACGTGGACCCCCGAGACTGGGCCCCGGGAGCGAGCGCGAGGCAGATCGCTCGAGCGGTCCTCGCAGGCATCAAGCCCGGAGCCATCGTCGAGCTGCACGACGGAGGAGGCGATCGGTCCACGACGGTCGCGGCCCTTCCGAAGATCATCCGGGGGATCCGCGGAAGGGGCCTTCGCCTCCGAGCCATCCGTTGATGCGATCGATGTCCTCATAGAGATCGGCACCCGTCGTGAGGCGGCAGGTCCGCGGCGCCCGGTCCGTGATCGAAGCTACCGATCGTGCTCGATCGACCGAGTCACCGATCCACGGCACGCTCTCGATCGCGTTGGTGTGTATCGCTCGCCATCGGTATGCTCGGCCCAGGTCTCCACGAGAGGAGGAAGCTCATGGCGAGTCGCACAGTCATCCTCGTGGGGTTGGTGTCCCTGACGGCGGCTTTGTCACTCCCGACGCCGGCCAGCGCGGTGTCCGCCGAGAGCAAGGTAACCGTGGGCAGCCCTGCCACCCCGTATCTCCCCAACGGCTCCAACGAGCCTGCGCTCGCAATGGACGCGAGCAACCCAGCGGTGTTGGCTGCCGGTGCGAACGACCTCGTCGACAGCTCCCCGTGCAGGGGCAGCAACTGCGACCTAACCCCTGACATCGGCATCTCAGGGGTCTACTTCTCGTTCGACAGCGGCGCCACCTGGACGCAGCCGACTTATACAGGCCTGACGGCGCAGAACGGCACGACCCACATCGGGGACATCCACACGCTCCCCAACTACTTCGAGCACGGGATGTCCTCCCACGGCGACCCGGCGCTCGCCTTCGGGCCGAAGCCCGGCCCGAACGGGTTCTCGTGGTCGAACGGCTCCCGCCTCTACTACGCCAACCTGGCCTTCAACCTCAGCACCTCGTCCGGCTTCAAGGGCACTTCGGCAGCCGCCGTCTCGCGCACCGACAACGTGGAGGCCGCCGCGGCCGGTGACCAGAGCGCCTGGATGAACCCGGTGATCGCGAGCCGCCAGAGTTCCGCGCTGTTGACCGACAAGGAGGACATCTGGGCTGACAACGCGTCCTCGAGCCGCTTCTTCGGCAACGTCTACGTCTGCAACGTCGCCTTCCGCAGCAGCAACTTCCTCCCCGAGCCGCTGATCGTCGACTCCTCCACTGACGGTGGCAGCACGTGGCGCCAGCGCCAGCTCAGCGCCGCCACCAACAACGCCCAGACCAGCGGGCGCCAGGGCTGCGCGATCCGGACCGACAGCGAGGGTGTCGTCTACGTCGTCTGGGAAGGCGCCGACATCAAGACCCGCCAGAGCGTCTTCTTCCTGGCTCGCTCGTTCAACGGCGGCGACACCTTCGAGAGGCCCCGGGCGATCGCCACCGTGCACGACGTCGGGGTGTTCGACCCGGTGTCGGGACGGATCGTCTTCGACGGGTTCGCGGGGACCCGTACCGACAGCTTCCCCAGCCTCGGCATCGCCAACGGCGCCCCGACCGGGGCCGACGCCACCGACACCATGGTGCTCACCTGGACCGACGCAGCCGATGGGCTCAACCACGAGCGGGCGCTCGTGCAGACCTCGGCCGACCACGGGGTGAACTGGTCGACGCCGGTGAACGCCGCTCAGGCGAGCGACCGGCCGGACAACCCAGCGATCGCCATCTCGCCCGACGGCGCCGACGTGTACCTGGTCTACAACGGCTACCTGGACCCGTTCCAGACGACCACGGCCAACCCGCGCCGGATGCAGGGGGTCGCCCGCCACGCGGACGTCGGACCTGGCGGTGCGCTCGGCAACTTCACGACGCTGCACCGGGGAGCGGT
>WNGD01002965.1_pt1 | contig 17538 bp, 18 predicted proteins | sample 5400671 | NCBI WGS metagenome assembly WNGD01 (sample SAMN13153369, study PRJNA577476) | soil metagenome | isolation source: 40 cm soil or saprolite under grassland replicate 2 | place: USA:California | collected 2016-06-15
GGCGATCTCGTCGGGGTTCGTCCACAACCGGTTCTGCAGATCCTCATGGTTGATGTCGACGCCGGTGTCGATCACGGCGACCACTGCGGGCCCGTGTACGGACTGCGTGTCCCATGCGTCGGATGCGTGGACGTCCGCGCCCGCGGTCCCCTGCCGAGTCGTCCTGAAACCGCCGCCCTGATTCGTCATATCGTGCAGCTGGCCCGTGTTGTTGAGCGCCCACTGCTCGACGAAGAGTGGGTCGTTCGGGATGGCTGCGACGCTGGCGATCCGATCCGGCTCGGCGAATCGGACCAACGGAGACCGTTGGTAGCGACGGATCGCCGCGGCGACGGACGTTCCTCTGCGGACCCGAACGACGTCGACGTTCATCCCCGACGTCGGGGAGATCGTCCGGGCGCCGAGCCGCGCGTTCAGAGCCCGGGTCGCCCGACGCGGGGCATCGTCCTTCCAGACCACCACGACGTGACCGGGGACGAACCGAGCGACGCCCGATCCCCACGGGACCTTGGGGTTCTCGGCGGTGTGCGGTCTCGCCCCGGACGGTCGGCTGACCGGCTGGGCAGAACCCGCAGACGCCGATGAGCCAACGAACGACAACGAGACCACGATCGCTACCGGGAGGGTGAGTCCGAACCGGGCACGCACTACGAGCTCCTTCGCTTCGGGTCAACGGTCGGCAGATCGCCGCGGCCGAGCGAGGTCGCGGGCGGCGATCCGATCGGGCACGGCTCAGGCGGACGCAACAACCTAGCATGCCGACAAGCGCAACGGGCCGACCTCCTTCGGTCCGTTCGAATGGTTCGCGCGGACCGTGTAACGCCTGGGCGCCATCGGACCACCAGGCATCCGTCGCGACAGGATCCGAGCACCTGATCGGGCCGAGATGCCCGTCGAGGAGATCAAGGAGGTAGGCACCGATGCATCTGCATGCACGGATCGCGGGAACGATCGGCATGATCGCGCTGATCACGGCCGGTCTCGCTGGGACGGCGCAGGTCGCCGACGCAGCGAACGGCGTGGTGGGTCATGTCTATGTGAACGACAACACCGCGGGTACCAACACGATCGGCGCGTTCGATGAGCACGCCGACGGAAGCTTGACGGCTATGCAGGGATCGCCCTTCGCAGCGGGCGGCGCCGGCACCGGCACGGTCGTCGGTTCGCAGGGGTCGCTCCAGGCGAGCAGCGACGGTCGTTACCTGCTCGCGGCCGACGCCGGGAGCAACCAGATCTCGGTGGTGCGTGTGCGTCCCGACGGCACGTTGACCCCGGCGCAAGGCAGCCCGGTGGCCTCCGGCGGCATCGAGCCGGTGAGCATCGCCGTCCACGGCGGGCTCGTGTACGTCGCCAACGAGGGGAACGGCACGACCGTGAGCAACTACAGCGGCTTCCGGCTGAACAGCGGAGGGCACCTGACCCCGATCGCCGGATCCACGATCCCGCTGTCGGCAACCGCGAACCCCGGCGACATCCTGTTCAACACCACGGGCAACAACCTGGTGGGCATCGAGGTCGGCACGACCGATCCCAGCACCTTCCTGATCGACAGCTTCGTCGTGGGTAAGGACGGGCGCCTGACCCCCGCTTCCGGTTCTCCCTTCGCGGCGGAGGCCGCCGGTCCGTTCGGCAGCGAGTTCTCACCGACCGACCCGGGACATCTCTATGTCTCGAACGCGCACGGCGGCGCGGGGAACGGTTCGGTGTCGGCGTTCTCGGTCGCCGAGGACGGTGCCCTAGGATCGATCGGCGCCTCGCCGTACGCCGACGGACAGACGGCTCCCTGCTGGGTCGAGATCTCCCACGATGGCCGGTATCTGTTCGCGGTCAACACGGGCAGCACGACGATCTCGAGCTACCAGATCCAGACCGACGGTTCACTGGTGCACCTGTCGGACACGGCGTTCAGCAGCGGCACCGGCATCCGGCCGTTCGACGCTCGCTTGGACGTGGCGGGGAACAACCTCTACGTCGTGGACGCGGCGCTCGACGCGGTCAGCGGCTTCGCAGTCGACGGTGGCAGCCTGACGGAGCTCACGTCCTCGCCGGCATCGCTGCCGGCGGGCGCGACGCCCTTCGGCATCGTCGTCACCGAGGCTTAGGACGACACCGGGCAGACGAGAGGGCCGCGGGCCTCCGGCTCGCGGCCCTCTCTCGTTGGGCTGCCCTCAAGCGCGGCGGGGGCGGCGACCGAAACAAGTACCTGGCCGTACGTCGGATCTTTTCCGACTCGCTTTGAACCGGTCTCACCATCAAGGGGCGATACTTGGCGAACGCACGAGCGACCCGGTGATCGGAGGCTGGAAACGATGAAGAGGGCATCTCGTTCCGTTGCAAGCATCCTCGGGGTTGCGTTGATCATGTGTGTGGCGACGGGCGGAGCGTCGGCCGTCACCGCGACCGTCGTGCGACCGGGGTCGCTCCACGGATGGATACCTTTCGATGGTGTCGGTCCGAACGGGCGTTGGGTCACCGGTCCGGGGACGGCCCCGCTCGGTCGCGGGAGTGCGCAGCTGAAGGCCTCCACCTCCGATGCTCTCGAGTACGACTACACGTCGCCGACCCATGACCTTTCGACGTTCGTCGCCACCTACCAGGGCTTCGGCTCGTCGCCCGCGGTCTTCGGGATCCTGACGGACGCGAACGTCGGGCCCGGCAACTTCCAGGACCTGTTCCTCGTTCCCTCGGGCGCTCCCGGGTGGCACCCCTACGACGCTACGAGCGCGACGACGTGGACCTGGGATTGCGATGGCGACGGCACGTTCGAAGGCGGACCGGGTTCGATCGCCGATTTCGGGACGGCCTGCGATCCAACAGCCAAGGTGGCCGCGGTGGCGCTGATCGCCAACGGCGCCGACACCTATGTGGACGACGTGGTGCTCGGGCCGAGCGGCTCGACGAAGACGTACAACATGGAGCCCCCGGTCGTGTCCGTCCTCGACAAGAAGAAGCTCGAAGGGGACGTCGGCAAGACGACGATGTCGTTCAAGGTCAAGCTGTCGGGTCGCAACGACGACCCGATCCATGTGAACTTCGCCACCGCGAACGGGACGGCGGTCGCCGGGAGGGACTACGTGGCGAGGAGGGGCACCCTGAAGATCCCTGCGGGCGCCCCGTACGGCATCATCAAGATCGCGATCATCGGGGACACGAAGAACGAGCCGAACCAGCGATTCAAGCTCAAGCTGAGTGCTCCGAAGAACGCGATGTTCGGCCGCCGGGTCGCGATCGGGACCATCATCGACGACGACTGAGCCTGGTTACGCGGCCGGCATCGCGATCACGAGCTTGCCGACCGTGTGCTGGTTGGTGAAGTCGGTCAGCGCCTGTGCAGCGTCGGCAAGGGCGTATGTTCGACGGATCGCGGCCTTGAGCTTCCCCTCTTCGACCATGGACGCGAGCGCACCCAGATGGGAGGGGTCGCCGCCGGCGTTCTGCACCTCCACGCCGCCGATCTCGGTCGCGTCGCCCGCTCCGCCGAGCGCCGACGCGGCCCGTCCGCCGGCGCGAACGAGACCTGCGAGCGCTCCGAACTGCCCGGGATCACGGTTGACGAGGTCGATGAGCGCGTCGATCCCATCCGGATGGCGCTCGCGCACGGCAGCGACCACATCGTTCGAATAATCGACGGTCTCGGCGGCGCCCAACGCCGTCACGATGTCCTCGTCGCCGGGCTTGACCGAAGCGATCACGTGCGCGCCGCGCGCGGCCGCGAGCTGGATCGCGAACGTCCCGACGCCGCCCGTGGCGCCGACGATGAGCACCGTCGCCCCGCTCGAGGGATCGATCGCCTCCACGGCGCTCATCGCCGTCGTACCTGCGACCCCCAGCGTCCCCGCCTGCTGGTCGTCGACCGCCGCCGGGGTGAGTGCCAGCGCCGGCGCCAGCGGCGTGGAGAGCTCGGCGAACGTTCCGTCGTGCACGGCTCCCTTCTGACCGATCATGCCGAAGACGCGATCGCCTGCTTGGAACCCCTCGACGCCGTCGCCGAGAGCCTCGACGACGCCCGCGACGTCCTGTCCGAGCACCGCGGGGAACTCGTGGGCCATGAAGTCCTTCGCCATGCCCATCGCGACGAACGTGTCGTAGGCGTTCACGGAAGCAGCGTGGACCCGGACGAGCACCTCTCCGGCCGCCGGCTGCGGCGGGGGAACGTCGATGACCACGGGTGGGCGGTCGAAACCTTCGAGCGCCAACGCCTTGATCGTCGTGTCGCTTTCCATGACGGGTCCCTCCTCCGTGTTTCGAAGTACGCCAGAGCCTTCTCCGTTCCGACGTCCGAGGAGTCGATGCTATTCCGGCAGCGGGGGAGAGGTTCGCGTCAGTCGACGCGATCGGCGAGCGCGTCGGCTTCGATCCGCATCGCCAGATGCTCGGTGACCAGATGCTCGAGCTCGTCGCTCGGGAGCGGCTTCGCGAAAAGGAAACCCTGGCCGAGGTCGCACTGCATGGCGATGAGCTGCTCCAACTGGTCCGCTCGCTCGATCCCCTCGGCGACGGGCTTGAGGTTCAGGATGGACGCGAGCTCGATCACGGCCGCGGTGAGCGCGGAGGACTCGCCGCCTTCGGTCACGCCGTCGATGAAGGACTTGTCCACCTTCAAGATGTCGACGGGGAAGCGGCGGACGTAGTTGAGGGACGAGTATCCGGTGCCGAAGTCGTCGATCGCGAGCTGGACGCCGAGCGTCTTCAGCTCCTTGAGGCGTCCGATCGCGAGATCCATGTCGTGGATCATCACGGACTCGGTGATCTCGAGCACCAACTTGCCGGGGTCCAGGCCGCTCGCCGCGAGCGCTTCGCGGACCTCGTCGACGATCTCCGGACGGGCGATCTGCCGTGCCGAGAGGTTCACCGCCATGTGGAGATCGAGGACACCGAAGCTCTCCTCCAACCGGGCGGCGTAACTGCACGCCTCCATCAGGACCCACCGTCCGATCGGCACGATCAGCCCGGTCTCCTCGGCGAGGGGGATGAAATCGAGCGGCGGGATGATCCCCTTCTCCGGATCGAACCAACGGATCAGTGCTTCGACGCCCGTGATCTTGCCGGTCGGGAGCTCGATCACGGGCTGATAGAAGAGGCGGAACTCGTCGTGATCGATCGCGCGCTGCATGGCGGCCCGCAGCTCCAAGCGGCGGAGGGCGGTGTCGTGCATCGCGGGCTCGAAGAGTTGATACCGCGCCTTGCCGCCCTCCTTGGCCATGTACATGGCCACGTCCGCGTTCCGCAGGAGCTCATCGGCGCTGCTCACGGGCGCGTCGGGATCCGCGACCGAGATCCCGATGCTCGCACGGGCATACACCTCGGTCCCGTCGAGGTCGAAGGGCTCCTCCAACGTCTCGAGGATCCGACCCGCGACGTCGGCCGCGGTCAGGCCCTCTTCGCCGCCGTCCTCCAGGAGCACCCCGAACTCGTCGCCGCCCAGGCGCGCCGCCGTGTCGGCGGTGCGGAGACGGCCGACGAGCCTCCCGGCAAGCGCCACCAGGAGCTGGTCGCCGGCCGCGTGCCCGAGCGAGTCGTTGATCGTCTTGAAGTCGTCGAGGTCCATGAACAGGACGGCCACGGGGTTCCCGTCTCGCGTCTGGCGCTCCAGCGCGTGGCTCACCCGATCCTGGAACAGCGCGCGATTGGCGAGGCCGGTGATCTGATCGTGGAACGCCTGATGCGACAGCTGCTCCTCGAACTGCTTGCGCTCGGAGATGTCGCGGGTGTTCAGCACGATGCCCTTCACGTTCGGGTCTCTCAACAGGTTCGTGCGAAGCGTCTCGACGAAGAGATCGGTTCCGTTCCGGTGACGCACGCGATATTCCGTCAGCCCGACGTGACCCTCGCCGTCCGCCATCGCGGTCAGGAACGAGAGCGCTCGGGTTCGATCCTCGGGCGCGATCAGCTCGGCGAACCGGCGCCCCTCGAGCTCCTCCGGTTCGAACCCCAGCACCCGATGTGCCGATGGGCTCGCGTAGCGGATCGTCGTGTCGGGTTCCGTCACCATGACGACGTCCGACGAGTTCTTCACGAGCGATGCGAAGCGCGTCTGGCTCTGCTGGATCAGGAGGTCTTCGGTCAAGGCGGCGCTCTCAAGCGCGAGGGCGACCTGTGCGGAGAGCGCCTGGAGCGAGTCGGCGTCCTGTCGCGAGAGCTCCTCGACGGCCGAGACGACCAGGAGCCCGCGGAGCTCGTCGCGCATGAACAAGGGTGCGACGAACAATGACCGGTGCTCCTCCGGCAGCCGGAGCATGTCGGCGATGTCGTCTCGGAGCGTGACCTGGTAGGCGTGGCGCCCCTCGAGGCGTTCCCGCTTCCACGCCTCGAACTCGGACAGCCGGACGACCGTTCCGATCGCGACGTCCTCGCCGCCCGGCGCCGCGACGACCACCAGCTCGCCGGGGACGTCCTGCTGCTCGAAGATCCTCACGGAGACGTCCTCGCCGGCCAGCGCGAGGACGGCGCGGCCGGCCGCCGCGTGGATGCTGTCCCGGTTCGTGGCCGTGACGAGGTCCATCCCGGCTTCGCGGAGCGCCTGCTCATGTCGGACGTACTGTTGCTGCCGCTGCATCAGGCCCCACATCCTGATCACGACGAGGATGAAGAGAAGGACCGTCGCGGCGATCAGGATCGGCAGGTCGGTGCTGTCGCCCTTCGCGCCTTCGTACGCGATGAGGACCGGAGCCATCAGGGAGGCGCCGGCCAGCACGAGCAGCCGTCCGCGGGTGAGCTTCGTTTCGACGTCGGCGACCGGTTCGGACAGCTCGCGCATCGACGGATGGAGGGCGGCCGCACCGAACAGCACGTAGAAGGCGATCCACCCGGCCTCCAGGTATCCGCTCCCGGGCTGATAGCCCGCGTCGGTGTAGAGGTTCATCCACGCGTAGAAGGCGTCCGTGATGAACAGGGCGACGATCGCGGCGACGATGAGCCGGAACGCCATCGGTTTGCGACCGGCGCCGACCGCCAATCGGAGGGCGCCGCCCAGGAGCAGCAGGTCGGCGAGCGGATACGCCATCGAGGTGAGCTTCACGGAGAGCGGCACGTCCTGGGCGTAGGCCTGCGGCGAGATCAGGATCACCCACGAGACAACGCCGATGCCGATCGACAGCATCAACGCATCCACGAAGCTCGAGCGGTCGCGGCTGGGGTCGCGGGCGTGGATCAACAGCAAGATGCCGGCGATCAAGAAGACGTAGACCGCGAGGTAGAACCCGTCGGCCCATCCCGGGAACGGGGTCAGGCCATCGGCATCGAAGGGGAAGATCGCCGGCGCGATCGAATGGAACTTGTCGTAGTTGTACGAGACGACGTCGCCCAGGATGAACGTGAACATCCCGAGCGCGAACATGATCCAGGGCAGTCGCTTCTCGGGCCTCCAGGTCCGGAGCGCCACGACGATCACCACGGGCGACGAGAGCCCGATGACGTTGATCACGTAGCTGAGGTGCCCCGTGACGAAATAGCCGAGCGTCGCAACCGAGGCGACCGCCACGTAGACGAGCCACAGCCTGGTCCTCATGACCTTCTCTATCGGCCGGCGGCGACCGGGGATGAGCCGCATCCCAGAGGAACCGAGCCGAGTTACCCCGTTTCGGGTAGCCCGCGGTCGGCGGGCCTCGGTGAGCCCCGTCGGGTCAGGCCCTGGTCGGTTGGAGCTGTTCGAGCTGGAACCGCTCCTTCAGCGAGGTCAGGACCGCGATCAGCTCTTCGATCTCGTCGTCCCCGTTGGCCGCCGTCACCTGGATGCGGAACCCCACCTCGCTCTTGGGCGCCAGCGGGTAGGCGGCCATCGTGACGTAGATCCCGTGCTCGAAGAGGTACCGGCCAACGTCGTCGATGGCCTCGTGGTTGGCGAGCGGGATCTCGATGATCGGATGTCCCGACGTGTTCGGCGTGTGGATCCCGAGGTCGCGCATGGCGTCCAGCACCCGCTTGGTCTTCCGCCACACGTCCAGACGCACGAGGTCTCCCCGCCTCCGGTTCACCTCGAGCCCGGCGAGCGTGGTCGCGAGCGACGCGACCGGCGACGGACCCGAGTACAGGTACGGAGGGGCGAGCACCTTCAAGGCGTCCTTCAGGGGCGTCGTGAGCGAGATGAACGCGAGCAGCGAGGAATAGGACTTCGAGAAGCCGGCGACGAGCACCGCATCGTCGTAGGGCACGCCGAGGTGCCGGAAAACGCTGTTGCCCCCGGTGCCGTAGTCGGAGAGCTCATCGGGTGAGCGCTCGCCGATAAGGCCGAAGCCGTGCGCGTCATCTACGTAGAGCAGGCAGTGGTGTTCCGTCGCCAGGCGGGAGAAGGCGGCCAGGTCGGGCGCGTTCCCGGTCATGGAGTTGACACCGTCCATCGCGATCACGCGCGGCGACGGGTACATCGCGTCGTCGAGCAGCTCGGCCAGGTGCTCGGGGTCGTTGTGCCGGAACCGGACGATCGAAGCCCCGTGGCCTGCCGCGTACATCGCACCGTCGTACATCGTCTTGTGCGCCCGGCCGTCCAGGAAGATGGTCCCGTCGCCGACCAGCACCGGGATCACCGAGGTGTGGATGTGGGTGATCGTCGGAAGCACGAGCACGTCCGGCGCGTGCAGGAGGTCGGTCATCTGCTCCTCGATCTCGGGGTACATCCTGGGGTTGCCGAGGAGCCGCGACCAGGACGGGTGCGTTCCCCACTTCGCGAGGTATTCGGGGACGGAAGCGATGATCTCCTCATCGAGGTCGAAGCCGAGGTAGTTGCAGCTGGCGAAGTCCGCGAGCCACCGATCGCCGATGCGGATCCTGCGGCCCCGTTGCTCTTCGATGATCGCGTCCATCATGGGATGGGTGTTCGTGAGCCGGGTGAGGTCCGAGACCGTCAGCGCCCACCGGTCCAGCCACCCGTCGTCCTGTCGGCGGCGCGGTTTGCCGTTCGGCGAAGGGAGGGCAGCGTCTGTCGTCGCGCTGAGCGCAGGTGTGAGCGGGGCGCGCGGCGGCCCTGCAGGAACGGTTCGTCCCATGGTGCTAGTCCATCGGGAGCCGAACTGGGCACCTTGAGGTCCCGGCGTATGCTCCGCGGATGCCTGGGCGTCCGCGGGTGGGGATCCAGCTTCCGGAAGCCGAACGGAGGGTCCCGATCGCGGAGTACCTCGCCATGGCCCGGGCGGCGGAAGCGGTGGGGTTCGACTCGATCTGGGTGGGCGATCACCTGGTGTATCGCGACGAGGGGCCGGAGCGAGGGCCCCTCGAAGCGTTCACGCTGCTCGCCGCGATCGCCGTCGCCACGACCGAGATCCGCCTCGGCCCGCTCGTCGCCTGCACGGCGTTCCGGCACCCGCCGGTCCTCGCGAAGATGGCCGCAACACTCGACGAGATCAGCGGCGGCCGGCTCACGCTCGGCCTCGGCGCCGGGTGGAACCGAGCCGAGTTCGAGGCGTTCGGACTCCCGTTCGAGGGGCGGGCCGCGCGATCGATCGAGGCGTTCCGGATCGTGCACGAGCTGCTCGCGGGAGAGCGCCTGACGTTCGAGGGGGACTGGTACAGGACGAACGACGCGGTCCTGTTGCCCCGGATGTCCCGCCGCGTGCCGCTGATGATCGGGAGCACCGGTGCGCGCATCCTGGAGGCGACCGTGCCCACGGTGGACGCATGGAACGTCTGGGGGCCGTGGTGCGGGAACGATCCGGCGGGCTTTGCGCAGGAGAGCGAACGAGTCACGCGCATCGCTCGAGCCCTCGGGAGGGATCCCGAGGCCATCGCGCGAAGCGTCTGCGTGTTCACCGCGATCGAGCTCGAGCCTGGGGAGGAGCCCGTGGAGGAAGGCGCACCTCCGCTCACCGGCTCGATGGCCGACATCGCCCGCGGACTCCGGGCGTTCGCGGAGGCCGGCGCCGACGAGGTGATCGTGATCCCGAGCCCGAACACCGAACGCGCGATCCGCGCGCTCGGTGAGGCGCTCGCATCGCTGCCAGCGTGAACAAACGGCTGCAACCTCGCGCGGGTGGTAGGCGTCTACCACGCATGAGCCGACTCGCAACGCGAGAGGATGCGAACGTGACCGAGGCAGAGGGCGGCCGTCTCGCCGAGCTCTACGTTCGACACGCGGCGGAGGCGGCCCGCCTGGCATACCTGCTGACCGGGGATCGCCAGCTCGCCGAAGACCTGGTCCAGGATGCGTTCGTCAGGCTCGCCGGACGACTGGTGCACCTCCGGGATGCCGGTGCCTTCGACGCGTACCTGCGCAGGACTGTCGTCAACCTGGCCAATTCCCACTTCCGCAGGAAACGGGTCGAGCGGATGTACCTCAGCCGCTCGGCGGCGGAGCCCCCCGTGTTCGGCCACGAGCCGGACACCGGCCGCCGCGACGAGCTCTGGAACGGCCTCCAGCGGCTGCCGGTCCGGCAGCGCACGGCCATCGTGCTCCGCATCTACGAGGACCTCACGGAGCAACGGGTGGCCGAGATCTTGGGATGCCGTCCCGGGACGGTGCGATCCCTCGTCTCTCGGGGCCTCGCCGAGATGCGCGTCCACGTGAGGAGTGACGGTGATGGATGACGATCTGACCGACCTGGAAGAGGTGCTCAGGGATCGCGCCGCCGAGGTCCCGTACGCCCGAGACGTCCCCCCGACGATGCTCGTGCGGGCTCGGCGAAGGGTCGCGCGGAACGTCTTCGCGTCCTTGCTGGGAGCCGTGGTGATCGTTGCCGGTGCCTCGGCGGGGCTCGCCAACCTCGGGGTGCTCCATGGCTCCGGCACCGTGCTTCCGCGGGGCTCCGGTGCCACAGCGCCGCCGTCGACCGCCTGTGCGGCGCCGGACCTGCGGGCCAAGGTTTCGCTCGAGGGAGCGATGGGATCGGCCGAAGGGTCGATCGACCTCACGAACGTCGGCGGAGCGACCTGCACCCTCTCGGGTCGACCGACCGTGTCCATCTGGAGCCCGCAGGGACAGGAGGTGCCCGTCCAGGTCAGTGAGGGCGAGCCGCAGTGGCGGGCGAACGTGAAGTCCCAGCCGCAAGGGTGGCCGGTCGTCACCCTGCAGCCGGGATCCGCGGCATCCGTTCGTGTCCGGTGGTCGAACGCCTGTCCGCAACTGTCCGACCCGGTGTCCTGGAGGATCGATCTTGGGAACGGCGCCGGGACCATGGACGCATCCAGTGCCGACGCGAGCTTCGTGCCTCCCTGCAACGGGCCCACCCAGCCGTCCACGCTCGAGGTCGGGCCGTTCGAACCCAGCGCCGGCGCCTGAGCCGGCTCTCACGAACAGAAGGAGGAACAGCCATGGAACGGATCCGCACATCCCTGCTCGGCGCCACGGTGGCGGCGATCGTCGCCCTCGCGGCATTCCCCGCTGTCTCCGGGGCGCTCCAGACCGCCTCCCGGCCGCCGAGCTGTCTGCGGAACCAGCTCGGTGTTCGATCGAACGGCATCAATGGCGCCGCAGGCACGATCCACGGGGCCTGGGTCTTCAAGAACGTCTCGGCGAGGGCCTGCGATCTCGATGGGTATCCCGGCCTGCAGCTCTACGGTCGCGGCGGACGTCCGATCCCCACCACCGTCAAGCGGAACCTCCCACCGGCGCCCAGCCACGTGAAGCTGGTGCCCGGCGGATCCGCAACCTTCTACTCGAGCTACAGCGACGTCTCCTCAGGTCCACGGGCCTGCCCGACGTCGGCGGTGATCGCGATCACGCCCCCGAACGCCACCGCGTCCCTGTTCATCCCGGCTCGCCTGCAAGCGTGTCGCGGCATCGTGCACGTCTCCGCGGTGCTCGGCGGCGTCCACCACGCGTAGTCCGATCGTCCGCTCGTCGAAGATGCATCGAAGCGCCACCGCGCCGTCATACACTCCCGCCGAGAGGAGGGAGGGCGCCGTGGAGCCAGAGGTCGAGCGGATCCTGCACGAGCAGCGTCGCTATTACGAAGACCGAGCTCCCGAGTACGACAACGTCTGGTACCGGCGCGGCATCTACGACCTGGGGAGCGAGGGCAACGCGCGGTGGTTCGAGGAAACCGCCCGCCTCGAGGCCGCGGTCGACGATCTCGACATCTCGGGCGTGGTGCTCGAGCTCGCCTGTGGAACGGGGTTGTTCACCCGTCACCTCGCGCCCCGAGCGCGACGGCTGATCGCCGTCGATTCGGCCGCCGCTGCGCTCGCCATCAACCGCGAGCGAGTCGCCGACCCGCGGGTCGAGTACGTTCACGCCGACCTGTTCAGCTGGGAGCCGCCCCATGGATTGCGGTTCGATGTGATCTTCTTCGCCTTCCTCGTGTCGCACATCCTGCCCGAGGGGTTCCTGACCTTCTGGGACCGGCTCACGAGGTGGCTGGCGCCCGACGGACTCGTGTTCTTCTGCGATGACGTGGCCGGAGCCGAGGTTCGCCGCTCGAGCCCGGGAGAGGACATCATCGGAGGCCCGGACTTCGCGCACCGGCGTCGGCTGAGCGACGGGCGGGAGTACACGATCGTGAAGATCCTCTACCGGCCGGAGGAACTTCGCGAGCTCCTCACCGCGCGAGGTTGGAGCGCAGACATCCGGACCACCGGCGATGAGTTCTTCTACGGGGTCGCGCGCCACCCCTAGGGTCAGGCCCCCGTGCGGGGACGCACGGATTGACCCTGCTGCACGGCGGTGAGAGGCTGACGACCTCAGGAGTCTTCGATCTGTCGGCCTGGCTCAGGCCGGATGATCTTCGCTGAGCTCGACCTCGGTGGCTCCCGGAAGGGGACGTTCCAGGTGTCGAGCACCGTCGAGGTCGACCGCGAGCGCCGCACGATCGTCCTTCGCGGCGAGATCGATATGGCCAATGCCGGCGAGCTCCGCACGGCGATCGCGGAGGCCGATTGGATGAACGGCGGGCCCCTGGAGGTCGACCTGTCCGATCTGCATTTCATCGACTCGTCGGGGATCGGTGCGTTGTTGTCCGCGACCGAACGGGGGCACAGCCTCGTCCTGCGTGCGCCGACCGCGCCCGTCCGACGGGTGTTCGAGGTGCTGAGCCTCGACACCGCGGCCGGGATCGAGATCGCCTGAGGGCACGCGCCTCGGGACGTGCCGAGGGGGAACCAGGGATCGCCCGTTGGCGAGCGCCGTCGATTGGGTAGAACGCTCTCGATGGCGAACGGGTTCTTCGAGGACGCGGAGACCTCGGGTGAACGGGGACGCATCGAGCGTCCCCGGCGCGGTTCGGATGGCGATGCGGCGCAAGAGCACGTTCGGAGCCCGCAACGACTGCTGGCGGAGACCGTGGGCACGTTCCTGCTGGTGCTCGGGGCTGCCGGAGCCGTCGTGGTCGACGAGGTCAGCCAGGGGCAGATCGGTCGTGAAGCCGAGGTGACGGTGCCGGGGTTGACGGTGCTGGCGGTGATCCTGTCGATGGGAGCGATCTCTGGCGCGCATCTGAACCCGGCCGTGACGGTGGCCTTCGCCGTGCGCGGCGACTTCCCGTGGGCCCGTGTGCCGGGGTACGTCCTCGCTCAGCTGAGCGGTGCGGTCGCGGCCTGCTGGCTCCTTCGGGCGATGTTCGGCACGGTCGGCGGCTTGGGGGCGACCGTTCCGGGTCCCGGTGTCGGCGACGCACCGGCGGTCGTGACGGAGCTGGTCCTCACCACCGGCCTGATCAGCGTGATCATCGGGACGGCGTCGGACGGTCGGAACGTCGGCGGGCTCTCGGCCGTTGCGGTTGGGGGATACGTCGCCCTCGCCGGGTTGTGGTCGAGCCCGCTCACGGATGCCTCGATGAACCCGGCCCGCTCGCTGGGGCCGGAGATCGTCTCGGGGGACTTCGGGTCCTCCTGGTGGATCTACGTCGTCGGCCCGTTCGCCGGGGGCCTGGTTGCCGTGGTGTTGGCGTACCTCTTGCGCGGCCCGGGGGGCGAAGAGCCGGCGAAGGAGGCTGCGCAGGGTTCGGAGACCGAACCCAAGGGCGCCTGACCGACTCAGGTGACGTCGGGTGCCGCCGACCCCGATCTCCTCGTGGGTGGAGGGTCATCCGGCGAGGACGAGCGCCGCGCCGAGGACCACGACCCCGATCGCCAGGAGATGCAGGGCGCTGATGCCGAACGCGTGGTTCGTGAAGATCACGAGCACGCCGAGGATGATTGCGACGACGGCGAGGATCCGTCGGATCATGGGTTTCGCTCCCTCCCTTAGGGTCTCGGCCTTCGTCATTCCCCGGATCGACTCGGTCGAATCACGAGAGCCACCAACGGGGGTTCGCTTCCGCTCCGATGGGTAGGTGAGGAGAAGGCGACGGGCGGTGATCGGAGATGGGCCAACATAGCGTGGCCTCCGCGGAAGGGGCGACTTGGCGATTGGAGCTGAGCGTCCCCCCGGAGCTCAACGCGCTGCAAGACGTTCGACGATCCTTCGACGCGTTCGGATTGCCGGCCGACGTCCGGGACGACGCTCGCCTCCTGGTCACCGAGCTCGTCTCGAACAGCATCCGACATGCGGCATTGCGGGCGGATGAGCGGATCCACATCGTTGCCGGATGGACGGGCCGGCGTCTCAAGGTCGTCGTCCGAGACCGAGACCGCGATCGATCACTCGCGGTCGCGGGAAGCATCAGACCCGTTCCCGGAGCGGAATCGGGCTGGGGCCTGTTCATCGTCGACCAGCTGGCGAGCCGCTGGGGAGCCGTGCACGACGGAGGAGCCGGCTACTGGTTCGAACTCGATGCGTCGCCGGCTCGCGAGCGCGACGAGTCGTCGGGACGGACTTAGGACCGCGGATCCTCTTCTTCGGCGACCGTGGCGGGTGTCCCTTCCCGCTTCCGGACGACGACGAACCGTTCGGTCGTGCGAACCGGCTCCTCCACCTCGGGCCTGATGTGCGCGTGGTCCACGGCGAACGTGCGAGGGTCGGCCCGAACGGATTCGTACTCGCGGAGGGAGATCGCGATCAGGCTCGAGCAATCCGGACGTCCGCATTCACAGACCATCCGAAGGTAGTCCCCGGGGTCGGTTGGGCGAGCGTCCTCGATCCCCTCGTTGATCTCGCGGGAAACCGCCTCATTGCGGGCTATCCGTGCTTCACGCTCGCTCATCGGGGTCCCGGCGGAACGCGATCCCTACTTCTTCTTCTTGGTCACCTTACGGGTTGTCTTGCCGACGACGTCTTGCACCGTGCCCTTGCTCTTCTGCATCGCGCCCTTGGCTTCGAGGCTCCGGTTCTTCGTCACCCGGCCGACCTCCTTCTTCACGCTGCCGACCGCCTTGTTCCTCTTCCCCTTCGCCTGCATCTTGCTCCCGGCCATGGTGTCACCTCCCCGTCGTTGTATCGAACCTTCCCTCACGTCGCGACCGCCAAACGCGGATCGGTTCCCTACACAGCGGCGGGCTCGCCGACCGAACGACGGCCGGCGATCCCTTCGCGGGACGCCGACGCTCCCGCGCGCACCGCCTCCAGCTGCGCCGCCACCGCTCCTCCGTAGAGCAGCGCCACGGAGGCTACGAACGACCAGATCCCCAGCGCGATGATCCCGGCCAACGGCCCGTACGTCTGCCCGAACGAGGAGCTGAACCGGAAGAACAGGCTCAGGGCGACGGTCGAGATCGTCCAGAGGACGACGGCGACGAACGATCCGAAGGCGAGCCACGACCAGGCCGGCTGACGGCGATGCGGCGCCGAACGGTAGAGCAGCGCCGTGGCGGCCATCGCCAGGACGAGTCCGAGGGGCCATCGGATCACGCCCCAGATCTGGACCGACGTCGATGAACCGAGCGACGCGGCGACGGAGCGACCCACCCCGAGCGTGATGAAGGCGCCCACGATCAACAGGCCGGCGGTGATCGTCAAGACGAACGCATGACCGTACTTGTTGATCGTTAGGCGGTCTTGTTCGATCCCGTAGATCCTGTTGAGCCCACGTTCGAGCTGCCCCATGAGGATGGTGCCGGAGATCAGCACGGCGACCAGCCCGAGGATCAGCGCCGTGGAGCGAGGTGGCGCGCCGGCCTGGTGAGCCTGGTCGACGGCCTGCGTGAGGAGCTTGCCCGCCGGACCCGGCGCTGCACTGTGGAGCGTGCCGACGATCAGGTCGCTGAGGTTCCCTTGGCCGAGCGCGCTCGCCAGACCGAGCACGATGACGATCCCCTGGATGACGATCAACCCCGACAGGAACGCCATGCTGCGGGCGTGACTCGTCCCGTCGGCGGCTCGGAAGCGCCGGAACGCGTCTGCCGCCAAACGGAGCCTGCCCGTGGTCCCCAGGGTTTCCCAGGCGTCGTCACCGGAGAGCTCCCACGTCTCTGGGACCGCGGCCGCGGTGCTCATGTCCTGTCACCCGCCACGCAGACGGGGACCGCTGCGGGTTCGACGGAAACCCGGAAGCGCTTCTTCGGCTTGCGGTCGCCGCCGTCGAGCTCGTAGGGACGCTTCTTGTCGAGCCGGATGTCGAACACACGTCCCGATGTCACATGCACGAACGGCGAGCCCTCCGGATCGCCGACGATCGATCGTCCGAGCGTGCGACCCCAATCCAGGAGTCCCTTCGCGGTCACGACGCCGATCTCGAGCTTGCCGTCATCAGGCCGCGCGTGGGGGAATAGGGAAAGACCTCCGAGGACGGTCCCGACGTTCCCGAGGAGGACGCAACTCGCCTTCCCAGAGAACCACCGCCGCCCGTCGACGCGGACCTGCACCGTGAAGAGTTGCTCGCCGAGATGTCTGGCGCCCGTCCAGATGTACCCCAGTTTCCCCGCGCGCTCCTTCAGTCCATCTCCCATGTCGCGGATCATCAGCGCGTCGAGCCCTGCCCCGGCCATCACCACGAAGCGCTCACCGTTCATCAGACCGACGTCGAGCATCCGCCGTGCCCCGTGCAAGCCGATGTGAACGGCACCCTCGATTTCGCTCGGGATGCCGAGGTTCCGCGCCAAGAGGTTCGCCGTGCCGGCCGGGACGATGGCGATCGCGGTGGCCGTCGTGGCGAGGGCGTCGATGCAACGCTGGAGCATCCCGTCGCCACCCCAGACGAAGAGGAGATCCGTGCCGTCGGCGATCGCCTCCTTGACCTTCTTCGGTGCTTGCTTGCTCTTCGAGACCTCGTACCAGCGGGGTGCGTCGACCCCTTCCCTGGCGAGGACCGCGCGGAACGCCGGCAGGCCTCCTCCGAGCGACTTCCCGGTGTGGGCGAGAACGCCGACGGACGTCACGTACGAGCCTCCGAGCGTTCGCGGGGTCTGGGTGCGACGACGCGTCGAGGACGGCGGCGATCGGCGACCATGGCAGTCGCGCGAACGGCGAGGAGCGCGAAGCTGATGGCCCCCAAACCGAGAACGACGCTCGCGAGCACGTCGGTGGGGTGATGCATGCCGCGGTACACGCGGGACAGGCCGACGTAGATCGGGAGTAGGACGGCGACGATCCAGATCGGGATCGTGATGGCGGCGCGACGGACGCGTGAGGAGATCACCATCGCCAGACCGACGTACGTGACGATCGCCGCGCCGGTGTGACCCGAGGGGAAGCTGGACGTCACCGGGATGGGATCGAGGGGGACGATCGCCGGGCGCGGCCGATCGATGACCGTGGTCGTCGCCAGGAACGCCGTGAACTCGATGAACAGCCCCATCCCG
>WNGD01011341.1_pt1 | contig 17529 bp, 18 predicted proteins | sample 5400671 | NCBI WGS metagenome assembly WNGD01 (sample SAMN13153369, study PRJNA577476) | soil metagenome | isolation source: 40 cm soil or saprolite under grassland replicate 2 | place: USA:California | collected 2016-06-15
GTCGCGACGCGCCGCTACATGAGCGTCGAGTCGATCGCGAAAGCGCTCACCAACCCGATCGACGAGCCCGAGGAGGTGATCGCGATCCCGGCGGCCGCGTAGACGTCAGGCGAGGATGACGCGCTCAGCCTCGTACACCTATCTAGGGATCGTGGCCTCGGCTAGTACGGCGGTGGTCGCGAGAGGTGACTTGTCGGGGTGCTGCCCATACCTATCTCGGCGCGCGGGGTGACCGCGGGCAGGTTGTCGAGTCGGGAAAGCAGAAGCGGACGGCTCATTCCACAGCAGGAGCCGCGGCGCTGCCGGCTCAGGTGTAGGAGGGAACGCGTCAAGCCTCGATCGCCGTGTCAGGCGGCGGCGAGCTCGAGCTCGCGCAGGACGTGGTAGGCGCGCTTGCCGATCTTGCGGGCGACGCTCAGCCTGGCGACCGTGGTGTCGCGACGGTCGCGCACCGCCTGGTAGAGCTCGAGGTCGGGGGCGTTGGGCCGATTCGCATGGACGGCCGCTTCGACCAGTGCCCAGCGCAGCTGTGGCGAGCCGGCCTTGGCGAGATGGCCGCGACGGCGCGTCTCGCCCGACTCGTCGACGACCGGGTCGAGCCCGGCCAGGCGGGTGATCTGCTTGGCGCGGCGGAAGCGGCACGCCTCGCCGATCTCGGCGAGCAGATGGCAGGCGAGGATCGGGCCGATCCCGTAGATCGATTGCAGCGCCTGACAGCGTGCGTCGCCGCGGGCGAAGCGGCGTAGCTCGGCGTCGACCGTGTCCAGCTGCACCTCGAGCGCAGCGATGATCGCAAGCAGCGAGTCGACCTGCAGCCGCGCATGCGCGTCCAGCCGTAGCGCCGCGACCCAGCGCATGCCCTCCGGTGTGAGCAGCCGCGACTTCGCGCACGGCCAGCCCTCATGGAGAAGGAACGCGTGGAGCCGCTGTCCCCAGCGGCGCTGGTCCTCGGCCAGCGTCTTGCGCAGCCGGGTGCGATCACGCAAACGCTGGATCTCCTCCGGCGGGATCCACGACTCCGGCAACATCTCCTTCGCCAACAGCCGCGCCAACCAGCGCGCATCGAGACGATCCGTCTTGGCGCTGCGCCGCCGACCGAGCAGCGCCCGCGCCTGCACGGGCTCAGCCAGACGCACATCGAAGCCGCGCGCCGAGAGCTCACGCCAGACCCAGCGCCAGCCCGTCGTCGCCTCGATAGCCACCGCCGCGACCCGGCCCTGCCACTCCTCAGCCCAGCGAGCGAGACTCTCCCGGTCGGCCGAGAAACGCGCCTCGACCACCTCGCCCCCCTCCGGATCGAGCACCGCCGCCTGGAACGCGTGCTTGTGGATGTCGATCGCTGCGTACAGCATCACGGACCTCCTCTCGTAGACAGAGGCCCGATCGTCCTCAACGCTCAGGACAGAGCCCTATGACATCCACTTGACGGGACGTGGCCCGCGTCGGCCCGGGCGAGCAAGGCGTCCACGTCAGCCTTGCTGGGAACTACGTGGCCGATGCTGAACTCGCCGGTCTTCAGGGGCCCGAACGCGACATTCGCGTCCTTCGCAAGCTCCGGGCGCGGATAGAGGGCGAGAATGAGCCCGTTTTGCAGGTGGAACATCGCCACGGCCCCGGAGGGGCTGGTGGCGTCACCGGTGAACTCGGTGCCGATCACACCAGGCGAGTCGAGTCCGAGGCCGTCGCGGTAGAACTCGAGCGCCCGCTCGAGGTCGCTGACCGCCAGGGTGATCACGTCTATGCGAGGTTCCAATCTGTTTCCTCCGGTTGAGGGGTTACCTGGCCGCGCATGATCGCAGGCAAAACCGCTAACGACGCCCTCGTCCCGCGGCATTCAGAAAACACGCTGTGCTTTCGATCGCGAGTGGTGAGATGATGGGATGCGTCAGAGCTCGTCCCGAACGATTCGGGAGATCTCGATGACGCCGCCTACGACGTGATGACGAACGGCGACAGGCTGGCCGAGGCACGACTGACTCGACGGACGCTGCTCGCGCGTGCGGCCGCCGCCGGCGGCGTGCTCGGGCTCACGGGCCTCGGTCGCGCCGCTCCGGCGCAAGCTTCCGGGTGGGCGCCGACGCGGGCGTACGCAGGCGAGGCTGCCTTCCGCTGGTTCGACCTGGCTCTCGAGCTGGTGAGGGCGACGCCCGGCTTCAGCCCGCCGGTCGCCTCGCGCGCGTTCGGCTACGCGGGGGTCGCGCTTTACGAGGCGGTTGCGCCGGGAATGCCGAAGCGTCGGAGCCTGGCGGGGCAGCTGAACGGGTTCGGCGCCGTCCCCGGCGCCGCCGATGCTTCCTACCACTGGCCGACCGTCGCCAACAGCGCGCTCGCGTCGATGCTGCGATCGCTGTTCCCGACGGCACCGGCTGAGAAGGCCGCCGCGATCGACGAGCTCGAGCATCTGCTCGGCGAGAGCGGCCGCGCGGTGCCTCCACCCGGCATCTACCGCCGCTCGGTCGCGCGCGGCGCAGCCGTCGCCGACCACGTCTTCGAGTGGTCCCGAAGCGACGGCGGCGACGAGGCGTTCCTGCGCAATTTCCCGCCCTACGCACCGTCGAGCGGACCCGGATCGTGGGTGCCGACACCTCCGGGATTTCTCCCCGCTCTCCAGCCCTACTGGGGAGCGAACCGTCCGTTCTCGCTTCCGCGCGGGGACGCGGCCGATCCCGGGCCACCGCTGGCCTATTCGGAGGACCGCGACTCGACGTTCTATCTCGAGGCGCGCGAGTGCTACCTGGCGGCGACTCATCTGACGTCCGACCAGGAGGCCGTCGCCCGCTTCTGGTCCGACGACCCGGGGCAGACGGCGACACCGCCGGGACACTCGCTCTCGATCCTCACGCAGGTAGCGCGATCGCTCGATATCGACCTCGGCCGCGCGGCGGAGGCCTACGCCAAGGTTGGCATCGCCGTCGCCGACGCCTTCATCGCCTGCTGGAGCACGAAGTACCGCTACAACCTGTTGCGGCCGGTGACCTACATTCGCAGCCTCGTCGACGGAGCGTGGACGCCGCTCCTCGTCACACCTCCGTTCCCCGAGTACACCTCGGGTCACTCGGTGCAGTCGGCAGCGGCCGCCGAGGCGCTGACTGCGCTCTTCGGCGACGTCGCGTTCGTCGATCGCACGCACGAGCGCCGCGGTCTTCCGGCCCGCTCGTTCCGCTCCTTCCGCGAAGCCGCCGAGGAAGCCGCCGTCTCGCGCCTGTACGGCGGCATCCACTTCCGATCCGCGATCGAGCGCGGGCTCGAACAGGGGCGCGCGATCGGCCGGCGGGCGGCGGCACTGACGACCGGCTGACCGAGGCATACGCCGCCTGCCCGGTCAAGCGGCATCATCTTCGCGACCGGCACCGATCTCTACGCGCGTCACGTCGGGCGATACACGGACGCTCGCTCAGCGCCTGATCGAGCACGTGGGCCTGCGCGCGGGCGATCGAGCCCTCGACGTCGGTTGTGGGCCGGGTGCAGCGCTCGCGGCCTTTGCAGCCCGACTCGGCACCGAGAACGTCGCCGGCGTCGATCCTTCCGAGCCGTTCGTCGAGATGGCCCGGAGCCGGGTCCCCGGCGCCGACGTCCGGGTCGCCGCCGCGGAGGCGGTTCCGTTCGACGACGACTCGTTCGACGTCGTCGTCTCGCAGCTCGTGCTCAACTTCATGACCGACACGCCGGCCGGCGTGGCCGAGATGTGTCGCACCGCCCGCCGCACGATCGCTTCCTGCGTGTGGGACTACGCGGGAGAGATGGAGATGCTGCGCGTGTTCTGGGATGCCGCCCTCGAGATCGATCCGGACGCGCCCGACGAGGGCCGCGTCATGCGCTGGTGCTCACCCGCGGAGCTCGAGGAGCTCTGGAAACGAGCCGGGCTCCGAGAGGTCGAGGTCGGGGAGCTGGTGGTCCGCGCCGAGTACGACGACTTCGACGACTATTGGGCGCCCTTCCGGGCCGGAATTGCCCCTTCGGGCGCCTACTGCGCATCCGTCCGCGCGGCTCGGCAGGAGGCGCTCCGCCAGGCCTGCTACCGGCTCACCTGCCCGACCAGCTGGATGATCCGCAGTGCCAGCTGCAACGTCTTCTCGCCCTCGTCGCGCTCGGGGGTGAAGGTCGCGAGGGTGGCAGCGCGAATGCGAAACCGTTCGGATGCCGCGCAAATCGCGTGCTCGGCGTCCGCGAGCGAGAGGCCGCCCGGGACCGGGTCGTCGGCGACGCCCGGCGCAACGGTTGGATCGAAGCCGTCGAGATCGACGTGGAGGTAGATCTCGGCGACGCGTCGGCTGAGCTCGTCCAGAGCACCGAGCACGTCTCCCTGTGGCTTGCCGTCGCGCTACTCCACCACCTGGACGGCCGACCGCTCGAGGCGTTCCCGTTCTGCCTTCGGTGAGAGGTCGCGCACGCCGAGCATGACGATTGCCGCTTCGCCGATCGGCGTGCTGTCGCCGATCTGCGCCCAGTAGCTCTGGTAGCAGTGGCCCGCGATCACGGCCGCGGACATACCGGGGAAGAAACCGCTGACCGTCGACTCCGGTGTGTTGAAGTCCGCGTGGGCGTCGATCCACACGACGCCGCACCGCGAGTGGTCGAAGCCGCCGAGAACGCCCATGCAGGCGACGCACGAGCCCGCCAGGACGAGCGGGAGCTGCTCGGCGGCGATCGACTTCTCGACGGTTGCCGCGAGGCGCCTGTTGACGGCCGCCGTCGAGCTCGCGGTATCCCGGAACGAGCCGCCGCGCTCGACGCGCTCCACGGTCACGGCGATCCCCGCGCTCGCCAGAAGCGCTTCTGCGCCGGCGTCGAGCAGCCGCCGCGGGCCCTCGGCGGCCCTGTGACGGTCGTCGCCGGCCATGGACGGAACCTCGATCAGACAGACGTCCATCGCTCGACCGCCCCCGCGCGCCGCGAAGGGGCACTAGACGTGCTCGTGCCGGCTCGAGAACGTCTCGTCGGCGTAGGTGGCCGAGTGGCGGAGCAAGCCGAGGGGGCCGGGCTCGTAGTGGCCCATCCGCCAGAGCGCGGGCGAGTAGACGTGGATCGAGGTCGCCGCCCGTCCACCCCCGTGCCTGAGGCCGTGTATCGAGGACGGGTCGAAGTGCCAGACCGTGCCCGCGCGCCGCTTCCGGGTCCGCTCCCGGACCCGGCCGGTCTTGTCGCGGTAGAGGTAGTCCTCGGCGAGGGTGCCCTCGACGACGTAGACGGCGCCGCTCGAGACGTCGTGGTCGTGGTAGCCCGTGTCCTGGGCGTTGAGCCAGCAGATCAGCCAGACGTCGAGGTTCGGGTCGCGATAGAGCTGGTGGAAGTACCGCTCGTTCGGATCGTGGCGGACGTACTTCGCCCAGAATCTCGGCATCGTCCCGAGCGTGGTGGCCAGCTCGGCGAGCTGCTCCCGGTCGAGCGTCGACTCCGGCGGCACGCGCCTCTTGATCCAGTCCGCGAGCGAGGTCATCCGATCAGATACGTCGGATTCTCATCGCAAACGGCAGCCACGACGGCGCCGCCAAACGTCCGCAGTTCGCGCAGCATCGTCCTCGAGTCCATCACCGGTGCATCGCTCCCATAGACGATACGTCCGACGCCGAAAGTTGCAAGACACAGCTCGAGCGCGCGCCGCCCGTAGGTCGCCGTGTCGAAGTAGACGTCCGCCCCGAGTGCGGCCCGGACGTCGAGGCCCCGGCCCGCGAGCCGCTCCAACTGGAAGGGCGCACCGCCGGCCAGGATCGCGAAGACGACGGGGAGCCGCGGCCATCGCTCCGCACCCGCTGCGAGCCAGGCGGCATAGGCCGCCTGCATCTGCGCCACGTAGTCGACTCCGGGAGCCCACCATGCGGGCGCCCCCGGCCGTGATCGCGCGGGGCCCGGATGGACGAACAGGAACGATCCGCGCCGCTCGAGCTCGTCCAGGAGCGGCGCCTCGCCGTCGAGCTCGAGCAGCCTGGCCGCTGCGAGGGACGCGCCGGCGAAGCCCTCGAGCGCCGCGCCGGCGGCAAGCGGACGGATCCGTCCGCCGGCCCGCTCGCTCAGCTCGAGGACGCCCTCGTGGTAGGCGTCGACGAGCTCGACGGGCAGCGGATCGGCGAGCGTCGGCTGCAGCGAGACGACCGCGACCGCAATCCCGTCGCGGTCGAGCTCGGCGAGCCGCCGCTCCAATCCGTGCGCGTCGAGATCCACCTCGAAGCGCCCCTCCTCGAGCTCGAGCACGGAGCCGTCGAGCCGGGGCGGCGCGCTGCGGCGGCGGAGCGCGGCGACGAGCGCCTCGGGCCAGAGATGCTGGTGGACGTCGACCGCGGGCACGCGGAGATCATCTCGCGCTAGCGTCCGCCCCGTGAGCGTGATCGTCCAGAAGTACGGCGGCACCTCGGTCGCCGACCCGGAGCGGATCAAGCGCGTCGCGCGGCGCGTCGTCTCGGCGGCGGAGGCCGGCCGCCAGGTCTGCGTCGTCGTCTCGGCGATGGGCGACACGACCGACCGGCTGCTCGACCTCGCCGTCCGGGTCTCGCCCAGGCCTCATCCCCGCGAGCAGGACATGCTCCTCACCGCCGGCGAGCGTGTCTCGATCGCCCTCCTCTCGATGGCGATCATCGACCTAGGGCGAGACGCGATCTCGTTCACCGGCTCGCAGGCGGGGATCGTTACCGACACGTCCCACGGAAAGGCGCGCATCGTCGAGATGCGGTCGGGACGCGTCCAGGACGCGCTCGCCGCGGACAAGATCGTGATCGTCGCGGGCTTTCAGGGCGTCTCGACCGACTTCGACGTGACGACGCTCGGGCGCGGCGGCTCAGACACCACCGCGGTCGCGCTCGCGGCGGCGCTCGGCGCGGAGGCGTGCGAGATCTATACCGACGTCGACGGCGTCTTCACCGCCGATCCGCGAGTCGTGCCTAACGCGCGCAAGCGGGCCGCGCTCACCTACGAGGAGATGCTCGAGCTCGCGGCGAGCGGCGCGCGGGTGCTGATGCTGCGGTCGGTCGAGTACGCTCGGAACCACGGCGTTCCCATCCACGTCCGCTCGTCGTTCGGCGACAGCGAGGGGACGTGGATCCTGAAGGAGGAGGACGTGCTCGAGCGCGCGATCATCTCCGGAATCGCACACGACACCTCCGAGGCGAAGGTGACGATCCTCGGCGTCCCCGACCGCCCCGGAATCGCGGCGCGGGTCTTCCGGCCGCTCGCGGACGCGGGGATCAACATCGACATGATCGTCCAGAACGTCTCGGCGGCCGGGCACACGGACATCTCGTTCACACTGCCGAAGGAGTACCTGGACCACGCCGAGCCGATCCTGCGCGACGTCGCGACTCAGGTGGGAGCGAGCGGCTTCACGTGCGATCCGGACATCGCCAAGGTCTCGCTGATCGGCGCGGGGATGAAGAGCCATCCGGGAGTCGCGGCCGACCTGTTCGAGGCGCTGGCGGAGGCCGGGATCAACATCGAGATCATCTCGACGTCGTCGATCCGGGTCTCGTGCGTCGTCCGCGCGGCCGCCGTCGAGCAGGCGATCCGCGTGCTGCACGAGACGTTCGGGCTCGCGGACGCCTAGAGCAGCGACTGCGCCATCGTCACGGCGCGGAGCCGGTTCGCGGCGTCGAGGGCCGCGACCTTGTACGCCTCGGCCAGCGTCGGGTAGTTGAAGACCGTCTCGACGAGGTAGTCGACCGTCCCGCCGAGCCCCATCACCGCCTGGCCGATGTGGACGAGCTCTGTGGCGCCGGCGCCGAAGGCGTGGACGCCGAGGATCGTCCGGTCGGTCGGCGAGACGAGCAGCTTCACCATCCCGTGGCTCTCGCCGAGGATGTGGCCACGCGCGAGCTCGCGGTAGTGCGCGATCCCGACCTCGTACGGGACCGCCGCTTCAGTCAGCTCGTGCTCGGTCTTGCCGACGTAGCTGATCTCGGGGATCGCGTAGATGCCGTACGGGAGCAGGTCGCGCATCGAGCGCACCTCGATCCCGAAGGCGTCGCAGGCGGCGAGCCGGCCCTGCTCGCCCGAGGTGGCCGCGAGGCTCGGGAAGCCGATCACGTCGCCGACCGCGTAGATGTGGCCGGCGGCAGTGCGGTAGCGCTCGTCGACGGCGATCCGACCGCGCCGATCCGCCTCGAGGCCCGCGTTCCCGAGGTCGAGCAGGTCGGTCGCGCCCTGGCGGCCGGCCGAGTAGAAGACGACGTCCGCCGGGATCTGCTTACCGCTCTCGAGCGAGGTGAGCGTGCCCTCGTCGGTCGTCCGGACGGCGATGACGCGCTCGCCGAAGCGGAAGACGACGCCGAGGTCGCGCAGGTGGTACCGCAGCGCCTCGACGACCTCGTGGTCGCAGAAGTCGAGCAGCTCACGGCGCTCGTCCACGACCGTCACCTTCGTGCCGAGGGCCGCGAACATCGACGCGAACTCGATTCCGATCACGCCCGCGCCGACGACGAGGAGCGTGCTCGGGATGCGGTCGAGGCGCAGGACGATGTCGTCGGAGTCGAGCACGGTCCGCCCGTCGAACTCGATCTCGGAGGGGCGCGCGGGCTCGGAGCCGGTGGCGATCACGATCGCGTCGGCTGTGACCCTCCGATCCGCGCCGTCGTGCCCGGCGATCGCGAGCGTGTGCGGATCGACGAAGGACACCGTCCCGTCGAGCAGCACGACGTGGTTTCGCAGCAGCTGGTCACGGATCACGTCCCGCTCCCGCTCGACGACCTGACGCGTCCGGAGCGCGAGGTCGTCGATCGAGATCTCGTCCTTGAGCCGGTAGGCCTGCCCGTAGATCGCGCGCTGGTTGAGCCCGGTCAGGTAGCACCCGGCCACTCGCGCCGCGGGTCCGGCGAGGCGCTCGCTCAGCTCCCGCAGCCGCCTCCGAGCCTCGGGGTCGTAAGCCTGGGCGTGCGCTCGCCCCTCGACCAGGCGGTTGAAGTAGCGGCCGGTGACGCCTTCGAGCTCGGGTGCGACGACGAGGCGTGTCGTCGCGCGGACACCCGTCTCGAGGGAGTCGATCGGGGTCGCGCCCGCGGAAAGCACCATCTTCGTCGGCATGTAGGTGCCTGGGTGGAGGCAGTTCGCCGTCACACGGCTGTCCTGCAGCTCCTCGGCCAGGTCGAAGGTGGACATGACGAGCGCGAGCTTGCTCTGGCAGTAGGCCTGCACGCCGTCGTAGCCGCGCTCGAGCATCACGTCGTCGAAATCGATCGGCGCCTGTCCGGCCGAGCTGACGTTCACGATCCGTGCCGGCTCCGACGAGACGAGCAAGGGCTCGAGCAACCGGGTAAGCAGAAACGGCGCCAGGTAGTTGACGGCGAAGCGCAGCTCGTAGCCGTCCGCACTCTCTATGCGCCGCCCGTCGCCGGGCAGGGTCGTACCGATCCCGGCGTTGTTGACGAGGACGTCCAGCCGCCCGTGCTCAGCGCCGAAGCGCTCGGCGAGGTCGCGCACCTCCGCGAGCGAGGCCAGGTCGGCGCGGTACCAGCCGAGCCGGTCATTCCCCGTCTCCTCGCGGATCTCGGCCAACGTCTGCTCGCCCCGGGCGTCGTCGCGGCCGTGCACGAGGACGTTTGCGCCGGCCCTCGCCAGCTCGGTGGCGACGGCCCTGCCGAGCCCGTCGGTCGCACCGGTGACGAGGATCGTCGTCACGCCGCTTCTCCGAAGCCATCGACGTCGCGGCCGCGGATGGTGGCGGCGAGTCGCCGCCGGGTGCGCTCGAGCTCGGCCGTGTGGGCGGCGACCTCGTTAGACGCGGCGCCGCGCTCGGCGAGCAGGTCCCGGACGAGAACGAGCCCTCGCGCTTGCAGCAGGAGGTCGTCGATCTCGCGTCCGAGCAGAAGGGCGCGGTCGTTGTCTTGGACGGAAGTAATGCTCATCAGGCTGCCTCCTCCAGAGGTTCGGTGATTTCCGGACTGACAGGTTCGACCTCGACACGGCGCGGCTGCGTCTCGATGAACGTCGCGGCGACGAGCACGCCGACGATCGCGAGCCCGGTCAGGACGTAGAACGAGGCGTGGAAGCCGTGTGTGAGCGACGTGATTCCGGACCCGTGGCCGGCGTAGCTGGATGCAATCGTGCTCACCGCGGCGAGGCCGAGCGCGCCGCCGATCTGCCGGCTCGTGTTGATGAGCCCGGACGCGATGCCGGCGTCGCCACGGCTGACTCCCGTCAGACCGGCGATGGTCGCGGGAATGAACGAGAGGGCCAGGCCGACGCCGCTGACCACGAGCGCGGGGAACAGGTCCCAGAAGTAGTGCCCGCGGACCGGGAGCCGCGTGAGCAGCGAGAGCCCGAGCGCGCTGAGGAGCAGGCCGGCGGCGAGGACCCAACGAGCGCCGAACCGGGTCACGAGTGTCTGCGCGACGTTCGAGAAGACGACGATCGTCAGCGTGATCGCGGCGAAACCGGCGCCCGTCTCGATCGCGGAGTAGTGAAGGACCTGCTGCATGTAGAGCGTCAGCAGGAAGAACTGCGAGAACGCGATAGCGGCGATCACGAGGAACGTCGCATTCGCGGCCGCGACGTTCCGCACGCGGAAGATCCGCATCGGAAGGAGCGGTGCGGCCGACCTCAGCTCGATCGCGACGAAGGCGACGATCAGCGCCGCCGAACCGGCGAGGAGCGCGACCGCGGACGGATGGCTCCAGCCGTGCTGCGTGGCGCGGGTCAGCGCGTAGACGAACAGCATCAAGCCGGCGGTCACGGAGAGCGCACCGGCGACGTCGAAGTGGCGATGAGGGAGCTCGGACCGGCTCTCGCGCAGGAGCCACGGCGTGAATGCGATCACGGCCGCACCGACGGGGACATTGATGAAGAAGATCCACGACCAGCTCAGGTACGAGGTCAGCAGACCTCCGAGGAGCACCCCGGCCGCGCCGCCGCTCCCGGACGCAGCGCCCCAGATGCCGAGAGCGATGTTGCGCTCGCGGCCCTCGGCGAACGTCGTCATCAGGATCGAGAGCGCCGCCGGTGTAAGCAGCGCCCCGCCGAGCCCCTGGACGGCGCGGAAGGCGATCAGCCAGCCCTCCGACCCTGCCAGGCCGCAGAGAAGCGAGCTCGCGGCGAAGAGCGCGAGTCCCAGGACGAAGAGGCGCCGGCGGCCGAAGATGTCGGCAAGCCTGCCGCCGAGCAGCAGGAAGCCTCCGAAGAAGATCGCATACGCGCTGATCACCCATTGCAGGCTCTCCTGCGAGAAGTGCAGGTCGCTCTCGATCGACGGCAGCGCCACGTTCACGATCGCGATGTCGAGGATGACCATGAACTGCGCGGCGACGATGACGCCGAGAGCGAGCCACCGTCTGTTTCCCTGTTCGGTTCCGATCGAGGCGTTCGTCACTCATGGCCTCCCTAGATCGTTGATTTTTGCCACGATAGCATCTACAAACGCTGGGGCGAGCTACACTTATTCCCGATGAGTATTCAAGACCCCCAGACACCCGTTACCGCTCCAAGGCCGGGCCCCCCCAAGGAGCTCCTGTCGAGCGACGCCTTCCTGCTCAAGCGGCTCGGCTTCGCGATCAAGGAGCGGACGATGGAGGCTTTCGAGGAGATCGGCCTGAGCCCGTACCACCATGCCGTTCTCGCGCTGCTCGACGAGGATCCCCGCGAGACCCAGGCGATGATCGCCGACGCGCTCGGCTACGACCGCAGCCATCTCGTCGGCGTGCTCGACGAGCTCGAGGAACGCGGTCTGATCGAGCGGCGGCGCGACCCGAGCGATCGCCGCCGACATGTCGTCACCCTCACTCCCGCGGGCAGGAAGGGCCTGGCCAAGGTCCGGGCGGTCGCCAAGCGTGTGGAAGACGAGTTCTTCGCTCCACTGGACGCCGCGGAGCGCGAGGCGCTGCACGCGTTGCTGCTGCGGCTGGCGAGCCACCACGACCCGCGGTACGCGGCGGTCGAACGCTCCGACAGCGTGTAGCGGCCGACCAACTCCGATTGCCGGGGCTTGTCGAGGTGCGACACTGGCGCCGTGCCAGGCCACTTCGCGGCGTTCCTCGGCGTGTCCGTGCTCGTGATCGTCACGCCCGGCCCGGACACGGCGCTGACGATCCGGAACGCGCTGCTCGGCGGGCGGCGGGGCGGATCCTCCACCGCGGTCGGCGTGGCCGTCGGACAGGCGACGTGGACGCTCGCCGCGAGCGCGGGTGTGGCCGCGCTGCTGCGCGCCTCCGCCCCCGTGTTCTCCGCCGTCAGGCTCGCGGGCGCCGCGTACCTCGTCTTTCTCGGGGCTCAGACGCTCTTCGGGGCGCTTCGCTCGAGGCGCCGGCACGCGGCGGCGGCCGGATCCGCGCCGGCCAGGCGCCTGCGCGCCCCGCAGGCCTTCCGCCAGGGCCTGCTCAGCAACCTCGGCAATCCGAAGATGGCGGTCTTCTTCACCAGCCTGCTGCCGCAGTTCGGAAGCTCGTTCGGGACACTGCTCGGGCTTGGGCTCGTGTTCTGCCTGATGACGCTCGTCTGGCTCACGGCGTACGGCCTCGCGGTCGCGAAGGCCGGCGACGTCCTGCGCCGGCCGCGGATCCGGCGCATCCTCGACGCCGTCACCGGCGCCGTCCTCGTCGCCTTCGGCCTGCGTCTCGCGGCCGAACGCTCCTAGCTATTCGAACAGGGTCACCGTCGCGAGGATCACGTAGAGCGCGATCAGCGCGAAGCCCTCGAAGGCGGCCGCCTCGCCGTCGCCGGTGATCTGCCAGACCGACAGCGCGGTCAACGCGAGCGCCGCGCCGTAGACCGGCGCGAGCTCGAACGTGAGCGGCTTCGCAAAGAGGAGCGAGACGAGCACGAGCAGCGGGAAGAGGAAGACGGCCACCTGCGAGACGGAGTTCTTGACGACGGAGATCGCCAGGTCGGCCTGGCCCTTCGCGGCGAGCACGACCCCCGCCACGTTCTCGACGGCGTTCCCCGCGATCGCCACGACGACGAGACCTGCGAAGGCGTCCGAGAGGTTGAGCCGGTCCATCGACGGCGAGAGCGCGGCGATGAACCAATCGCTGACGAAGGCGGCGCCGACGCCTGCGGCGGCGAGGACGGCGGCGGCGGTCGGCACGGCCACGCGGGGTTCCGCGGGCAGCTCCTCGCCGCGTCCGCCGGTGCGGATGTAGGGCACGAGCCACGCGACGTAGACGACGAGCAGGCAGGCGCTGCCGACGATCGAGATCGCCTTCACGTGGTGCGAGGCGAGGTCGGCCGACCGGACCGAGGTTCCGATCAGGACGATGATGAAGACGGATAGCAGGAGGAGCGTCGCCGTGTCGTTCGGCAATCGCTTCTGAAACCGCATCACGCCGTCCTCGGCGATGCGCGCCCCGGCGACGATCGCGAGCCCGAGCACGAGCAGCGCGTTCGCGAACACCGAGCCGATGATCGACGTCTGGGCGACGACGACCTTGCCCGCGTGCAGGGCGAAGATGACGACGAAGAACTCGGGCAGGTTTCCGAGCGTCGACTGGAGCACCCCCGTCGCCGCAGGCCCGAGCCGCCCGCCGACCTGCTCGGTGGCGAAGCTGACGATCCACGCGAGCCCGGCGAGTGCGACCGTGGCGAGCCCGAAGGCAAGGAGCGCCGGGGCGCCGCTGTACTTCGCCGCGCCGGCCGCCGCGGTCGCAGTCGCGGCGACTACGAGCACGAGCTTCTCCCATCGGTTCACCGCAGCTCGCCGGAGCGGACGAGCTCGCGTATGGGCTCGAGGTCCTGGGGCGGCGGCTCGCCGCGCCGTGTCTCGGGTACTCGTGCACGAACGGCTTCGTATGCGGCCGCGGTGCCCGCGCCGAGCCGGGGCCGGCCGCGGCGGTCGACGGCCTGGGCGGCGATTGTCAGCTCGACCGCGATGAGGCGCTCGCCGAGCTCGACCTGCTCCGCCAGGCGGCGGCCGCCGAGCGGCGCGAGCGTGATCCGGTCCTCGAGCCCTTCGTGGTGGAACGAGCTGCCGTGCTCGATCGAGACCGGCTGGGCGAGTAGGCGCGCCTCGGCAGCGAGCGCCTGTGCCGGAAGAGCGAGCTCCGAGAGGGCGCTCTCCGCCAGGCCGGTCTCCTCGGCGAGCCCTTCCGGGAGACCGGTCAACGGCGCCTGCAGCAGCTTGACCGCGCGTTCCGACGCGGCGGTCAGCGGGGGCGCGAGCGCCAGCCGGAGGAAGTCGAGCGCGGCGGCGAGCGGGAGCACGTCGAAGTTTCCGACCGAGACGATCCTGCGTTCCTCGACTACCACGAGCGGGTTCTGCTGGGCCGCGTTCAGCTCGATCGCGAGCTGGCCCTCGGCGTATGCGAGCGCGTCTCGGACCGCTCCGTGTACCTGCGGAATGCAGCGGAAGCTGAGCGGGTTCTGGAGCGCCCGCGCCGCGCCCTCGTCCCAGAGGCTGCTGCCCTCGAGCAGACGGCGGAGCCGCTCGAGCGACGAGCGCAGTCCCGGATAGGGGCGGTGCTCGCCGACGGCCGGGTGGAGGATGCTGAGGCTCGCCGCGAATGCCTCGAGGTCGAGCGCGGCGGCGACGTCGAGCGCGTCGAGCAGCCGGCCCGCGTCCGCGATCGCGAGGGTTGCGAGCCCGGTCGAGAACGCGTTGTTGTCGAGCACGGCGAGCGCCTCGTTCGCCGCGAGCTCGAAGCCGTCGAGCAGGCCGTGCACGAGGTCGGCGTTCGCCGGCAGGTCTGCCATCCCGACCGAACCGAGCATGCGAACGTGCGGGACGACGCCGTCGTTCAGGCGGGCGACGACGTGCTCGACGAGCTCGGGCCGAACCCCGGTCGTGCCGCGCGCGAGCCCGTTCGCGAGCCGCAGGGTCATCGCGCGCACGACCGGCTCCGGCGCCGGCGGCCCCTGGCCGACCCGGTGCTCGAGGATCAGCCGCTGGTTGAACTCGGCCAGCTCGGCGCGCCGAACCCGCGTGCGAACCCGAACGCCGACACCCGTCGTGAGCCCGTAGACGTTCGCCTCGTCGGCGAGTGCGGTCTCGACCGTCTCTCGCGCGCGCTCGACGCGCTCGCGCGCCGCGGGGGCCAGCTCGACGCGCTCGCCGCCTCGCGCGACGCGCAGCACCTCGTCGAGCGTGAGCGACTTCCCCGTGAGCACGACCGCCATCGCTCTAGGATCTCACGGTGCCGCGCGCCAGCCGCGACATCCTGAGCGAGCCCCCGCCCGCGGCGGCGGACGTGCGCATCGCGTACGGCCCGGAGCCGCTCCAGTTCGGCGACCTCCGTCTGCCGGTCGCGGACAGCCCCCACCCGTTGCTCGTCGTCGTCCACGGCGGCTACTGGAAGGCGATCCACAACCTGATCCACGCGGGCCACATGTGCGTCGCGCTCGCGGCGGAGGGGATCGCGACCTGGAATGTCGAGTATCGGCGCGTCGGCGACGTCGGCGGTGGCTGGCCCGGAACCGCCGAGGACGTGGGCAACGCCGTCGCGTTCGTCGCCGAGCTCGTGCGCCGCTTCCCACTCGACCCGGACCGCGTCGCCCTGCTCGGCCACTCCGCCGGCGGACACCTGGCACTGCTCGCAGCCCGGCAGGCGCGGCTCCGCGCGGTGCTGCCTGTCGCGGCCGCCGCCGACGTCCTCGCCGTCTCGCGGCGCGGGGGCGGCGACGGCGCGGCTGACGCGTTCCTCGGCGGCTCACCGGAGGAGGTGCCCGACCGCTTCGCCGCGGCCTCGCCTCGGCTCCCGCTCGGCGTGCCGCAGGTCCTGATCCACGGGGTCGAGGACGACGTCGTCCCGGTCGAGGACAGCGTCCGCTGGGTCGAGGCCGCCGGCGACGAAGCCCGGCTCGTCGCCCTCGAGGGCGCGGGCCACTTCGAGCCGATCGACCCGCAGGCCCGCGAGTGGCCGCTCGTCGCCGCCGAGATCCACGCCGTCTTGCGCTAGCTCCGTGCCAATCCCCTCACCACCAAGTAACACAGTGTTACTTGGCGCCGGGCGACGGCCCAGACGCGCCAGATCGCGCAGCCGAGCGCCGTCACCACCCAAAGAACAGAGTGTTACTTGGCGCGGGGGACGGCGATCCGGCCCGCCGGTGCGCGGCGCGGCGCGCGGGCAACGATGAGGCCGAGCAGGCAGAGCGCCGCCGAGAGCAGGAACGGCAGCCGGTCGCCCGTCGCGTCAGCGATCGCGCCGCCGGCGGCCGGCCCGACGACCGCGCCGACCGCCCACGCGGCGTTCATCATCCCGAACCCGAGCCCCTGCGCGAGGCCGGCCTGCTCGGCTCCGTCGGCGATCAGGGCCATGCCGGGCGGGAAGAGCACTCCGTACGTGAGTGTCGAGAGCAGGAGCAGCGGCACGTAGACGAGCGGCCGGCCCGCGAAGGCGAGCCCGAGCGAGAGCGCGGCCCCTGCCACGAGTGCAGCTCGGACGGGCAGCAGCCGGCCTCGCCGGTCGCTGAGCCGGCCGACGAGCGGCGCCTGGGCGGCCTCGAGGCCCGCGCCGGCGAGCCAGACGGCGCCGATCGCCGCCGCGCCCCAGCCGGCCGCCGCGAGATGGAGCGGCCCGAGCACCGAGAGCACGCCGAACAGGAGGGACGGCGTCGACATCAGCGCGAGGCCGGCGAGGAAGCGCCGGCTGCGGAGCGCGCGCCGCAGCGACTCGAGCGACGGCTCTTCTGTGGGAGCGTCCTCCGACCGCGCGGCCCACACGGCGAGCGCGACGCCGAGCCCAGCCCCGCCGATCGCGCGGCGCCGCGGCGATCAGCCATGCGAACGCGCCCGCCCAGGTCAGCGCGCTGCCGGCGCCCTGGACGAGCCGCGCCGCAAGGAGCGCCGGGAAGCTGCCGGCGAACGCGAAGGCCAAGCTCGCCACCGACATCAGGGCGAGCCCGCCGATCACGGCCCTGCGCGCACCGAATCGCGCCGCAGCGGCGCCGCCGGGGAGCCCGCCGACGAGCGCTCCGGCTGCGTAGGCCCCGACGAGCACTCCGGCAAGGGCCTTCGAGAGGCCGAGCTCGCGGACGAAGTGCGGGAGGAGCGGCGTCAGCGCCGCGTACAGCATCGTGTCCACGAGCACGAGCGAGGACACGAGCAGGAGCAGCCGGCGCACGAGCTCAAGCTACATCGCTCAAGCGACGCTCCGCTCGTGCCGATACGGACGTTCGTGGGCCGCTCCCTCGGCATTCCGCTTCTGCTCGTCTCGCTCGTTCTCGGCGGGATCCTGTTCGCGCAGCAGATGAAGAGCGAGGGCCCGACCTCGACACCGGTGACCCAGGCGGAGACGCAGGCGCAAGACGCCGTCGCCGGCGCGAACTTCGGCGCGGCCGACGCCTCGATGGGCGCCTGGCTTGCCGACCACGGCTCCTACGCCGGTGCGACGCTCGACCCCTCGTACATGGTCACCGTCGGCCGGGCCGACGCGACCTCGTACTGCCTCCAGACGGTTGCGGGCACCGCGGTCGAGCACGAGGCTGGTCCCGGCGGGGCAGCCGCCGCCGGCCCCTGCTAACACTTCGCGTGTGACAATCCGCGGCCGCGGCGCCGTACTAGGGGACGTGAACGCGGCGACGACCTCCGTCGAGGCAGGCCCGCGGACGCTTCGCGCGGAGCGACGCAGCTTTGCCGAGGTGGCCGAGGAGCAGCTCGACGCGGTCTACCGCTACCTCGTCTTCCTCACC
>WNGD01002968.1_pt1 | contig 17526 bp, 21 predicted proteins | sample 5400671 | NCBI WGS metagenome assembly WNGD01 (sample SAMN13153369, study PRJNA577476) | soil metagenome | isolation source: 40 cm soil or saprolite under grassland replicate 2 | place: USA:California | collected 2016-06-15
CGGGTGTCTGGCGTCACCATGAGGCCAAATCGGGCCAGCGCACACAATCCCGTGCTCCCGTTGCCACGTCACCTCCCGCGCAGCGGCGGGGAGGGATCGTTCAGGGCCGGTCCTTGACGCCGGCCCCGCACAGGTGCCACCCGATCCCGCGATCGTCGGCGGGCGGCGCAGGAGGGATCAGCTTGAGCACGGGCTCGTCGTCGCCATCGGCATCCTGGCGGCTGCCGAGCGGATTGTCCAGGTCGGGTCTCCACTGTGCGGGCGACACCAAGCCGGGCTCTACCAGCGTGAACCCGTCGAAGAATCGTGTGATGTCGGCGCGGCCACGCGAGATGAGCGGCGTGTTCCAGTGCAGTTCCTGGGTCATGCGGAAAAGCCCGTCGGCCGCTTCTGGATGGGCCTCGCCGGTCATGTGGCTAAGGGCCAGGTAGCTGCCCGGCGCCACCGCGTCCCGGAACTGCGCGACGACCCCCCACGGGTCTTCCCGATCCCACAGGCAGTGCAGGACACACATGAACATGATCCCGACCGGCTGGCCGAAGTCGAACAGGTCGCGTACCTGTGGGTCGCTAAGCACCTGTTCCGGTTCGCGCAGATCCGCTCTGAGCGTGACAACGCTGGGGCCGGCCATCAGCGCGGCGGCATAGGTCGAAACCAGCGGATCATTGTCCACGTAGACGATGCGCGCCTCGGGCGCCGCCCGGTGGGCGACCTGGTGGGTGTTGGCCATGTTCGGCAGTCCCGAGCCGAGGTCGAGGAACTGGCGGACGCCCTGGCCAAGCATGTAGTCAACCATCCGCTGCAGCAGATGGCGGCTCTCAACGGCGGTTTCGGCACCGTCCGGAACACCCAGCCGCCGCACCATCGCATTGGCCGCGTCGGATGCCTCCCGGTCGACCGCGTAGTTGTCCTTGCCGCCGAGCTGGTAGTTCCAGATGCGGGCCGTGTTGGGATAACGGCTGCCGATCGGATCATCGGAGTCCAGTCCGGAGGCGGCCGGCGGTTCCGCTGACATCAGGCATCATCCTCGGTGCATCAGAAAGGGCATCTCGATGATAGGGGAATCTGGCAACCGCGGGCCGTACGCAAGGCGACCCCAGAACGATCACTCACAATCCGGCCCCGAGCGCTGCGATGTGCACGCGGATGGGCGGTAGTCGCCGTCGGCCGCTGCTGATCGCTGCCATGGGCCCGCCAGTGGCGCGCTTGCAGCGCGCCTATTGCTGTGTGTCTTTGGGCTCGCGAGTGTGCGTGCCTTCGTCGGGCTCGCGAGGGTGCGTGCCCTCGTCGCTTGTCCACCCCCGCCATGCTGTCTGGCGTACCGGCGCTGCTTGCGCAGGGAGTCGGCGTAGCTGTGATACATGCTCTCGGCTGTCCGGGTGGTCCGGCGACTCAGGGTCCGCGTCTCGAAGCCGGTAAGTACCAAGAATGCGTAGATCCCGAACAGGAGTATCACCGCGACGATGACGTATTCCCACCACACTGTGAATCACCTCGGTAGCGCACGCAACGATGGCACTACCCGAGGTGACGCTGTCTACCCGTCTCGCCGGTGGGGCTGCGCCAGTTGCTCGGGGACGAGTGCCGTGACCTCTTGCTCGCCGAACTGCTCTGCCGGGTGGCCATCCTCTGGAGTGATCTTCCAGCCCTCTCCTGCCGCGACGGTGGCTGGCGATGGTTCGGGCCGGCGGCAGAACTCCCGCAGCGCCGGGCGACCCTGGGCGCAGCCAGGGTTGACCCTGATGCCTATCGGGGCCAGATCAGGGTCGGAACCGGGGCTGATCCCGATCGACGGCGGCACCCGCCGGCGGCAGCCTTGAACCATGAACACAGCAACCGCAGACACCGGGTCCACCACCACGGGTGACCAGCCCGCAGCCCGCCAGCTGCGCCGCTCCGCCGACGACAAGATGCTGGCCGGTGTGGCCGGCGGCATTGCCCGGTACCTGGACGCGGACGTCACGCTGGTCCGCTTCCTGATCGCCGCGCTAGCCCTGTTCCACTGTGCCGGCCTGGCCCTGTATGTCGCCGCCTGGCTGCTGATCCCCGCCGACGGCGAAGACCAGTCGCTCGCCGCAGCCTGGATCGCCGGCCGTCAGAACCGCTCGCGCTAAACCGATACGCAAACCACCCGAAGTGAATGGAGACCAATCATCATGCTCGCGATCATCGCCTTCGTCCTCATCGCCATCGTGGCCTTGACCGTGCTCAGCTTTACTGTGCACATCTTGTTCTCCCCGTGGCTGCTGGTGGCCGTCATCGCGATCCTGGCCTGGATCAAGTTCCGCCCACGCCGCTCGCAGCGGTAGCCCCGGCGCCGGCACCCGCCGCCGCGCCCGCTTTGCCGCGGGCCCTCGACCAAGCGTCCGCACGACCTACCGCTGACCTGGCGTCTCGCGCCGACGGCACGGACCGCGCGGTCGCTGTCCTCGATTGCCGCCCGGTAGTCCCGCAGCACATCGGCTGCGGCGCGGTTGGCGGAGACGGCCATGCCGTATCCCGGCCGGCATCCCAGGCGGCCCCGACGAGGTGGTAGCCGAACCAATACCGCTCCGCCTCGGCCAGGTGCTGGACGAGACCAAGGACGGAGGTGCCGCTGTCGACCAGGACGCTGCGCAGCTGCTCATCAGACAGCCCGTCGGCCTTCTTCAGCACACAGTGCCGGGCGAACGACAGGAACGCCAGGGCTGTGTCGAGCTCGCCCGAGTCGACACGTGGCACGGGCTCCCGCTGGGTCTCCGCCATGCCTGGCACCGTAGCCGCGGCGGCCCCGGCCGATCACGGGATCGAGCTTGCCCACCCTGGTTGCTGGGCCGGCCACCATAGGCAGATGACCCAGAACCAGCCCGAAACCTCACGCGAGCAACTCGCCAAGCAGGCCGTCGCGGCCTACAACGAGCTGACCGCACACGCTGAAGAACTCTCACCGCAGGCGGCACAGGCAGTCCGCAGCCTCCGGGAGACACTGACCAGCCTCGTCGCCCTCGGCACGGCCGCCGATCTGCAGATCGCGGACATGGAACACACCATGGAGGAGTTCGAGGCCATCTTCTACAGCGGCGACGTCACCGTGTCCGCACGCCTCCTGCGCCGCCACCTGACACCACAGCAGCGCGCCGAGCTAGCCCGGCTCATCACCGAACCTTAACCGCCAGGCGCCACGCACCTGTACGCACCAGTCCGCCTGGCGGGAAGTCGTTCACACGGATGGCTTCCACATTGGCTCCTAATGACCGCATTCATTTCCGAGAATGCGGTATTAGCCGTTAGGTGGCCGCGAGGTCTGGAAACGCGCGGGTGACCGCGGCCGTTCGGTTCGACACCTGCAGCCTGGCGTAGATGTTCTGCAGGTGGATGCGCACCGTTCCTTCCGATACACCGAGCTGCCGGGCGATCTGGGAGTTGGTGTGCCCGGCGGCGACCAGGCGCAGCAGTTCCCACTGTCGGGGGGTTAGCTGAGGCGTGGCGGTGCGGCGCCGTTCCACGTCAAGGTAGGCCCGGTGCAGGTGGGGGCGCAACAGCGTGAGGACCGCCCGGTCACGTTCTGAAAAGTCCAGCCCGGGCCCACGGCTGAAGAGCAGACGCACGGTTTGCCCAGGCCCGGCGAGCCTCCCGGGGCCAGCGGGCAGGCACAAAGCGAGCTGATGCTCGACTCCCGCCAGGCGGACAGTGTCGCGGTACATGCCGGTGGAATGCCACTGCCTGGCCGAGTAGAAGTCCGAGATCTTCGTGACGCTGCGCAGGTCGCCGGTGCGGTCGGGATAGCAGCAGGAGTCGCTGGCCCAGTAGTTGTCCCAGAACTCCTCCGGACTAGCGTCCCCGAGGATGTCATAGTCATCCACTGGGACGTCGTATCCGAACCAGTTCTCCTGCCGACCGCTGTCGATGCCCATAAACGTCAGGAAATCGCTGGGGATCAAACCCAAGAGGTCATCGAGCAGCGAGGGTGGCAGCCCTTCCCCCGCTGGCAGGTCGGCCCGGTCATCGGTGACGATGGCGGCCAGCGCGCGCAGGTCGCGCTCACTGGCTGTCACCGGAGCCGCCATCACGCGCTCCTTCCCCCGGCACGCTCCACGCTACTCCCGCCTGCGGCATTGGCATATGCAGAACGTCATATGGCGGCCCTGTCGTGGCCCTGTACACACTGGCAGGTGACGCACGACGTTGCCCGCGACAGGTGGGGGCGCGGGCAACGTCGGCTATGGCCACCGCGGCTGCCGCTTGCCCGCAGCGGGTGGTCACGAACGTTCTGGCAGCCGGGCCAGGAAGGCGCCCCGGCCGACCCGCGGCTCGTCGCGATTACCGTTGCGCCCGGGCAGCGCTCGCCAGTGCGCCAGCTATTGTCAGGCGGCAATGACGGTGAGCGTCCGGGCCGCCCGGCCTGGTGATGGCGATGCGATAGCGCGCGTGTGGCTGAGCGCGGCGGCCTACTATGCCGATCTCGATCCCGCGCACTTTCAGGTGCCCAGCGGCCAGGGCCTGGCCGGGCTGTTCGACAACGCGATCACCGACTCCGGCGCTGACGTCCTCCAGCTGGTCGCCGAGCTCGACGGGCGCGTGGTTGGCTGGCTGTCCGCTCGGGTGAACCATCCTGACCAGGACGCTGCGGTGGAACTCGCCCGCGAACACGGCTGGACCCGGCTGATTGTGGAGGTCCTGATCGTGGACGGCGGGCAATGGCGGCAGGGCATCGGCACCGTGCTCCTTGACCGGGCGGAGTCGTGGGGACGCGACAAAGGTGCCAAGGTCGCGCGGCTAGGCACCTATGCCCGCAGCCCCGTCGCCGTGCCTTTCTATGAAGAGCACGCCGGCTACTCGCGCCGCGCCATCATCTTCCAGAAAGAGCTGTGACCTTCTGACGTAGATCAATGCCAGGTGTCCGGCCAGTACGGCCGAGTCCGCAGCCGCAGGTCAGGGTCCACCGCGTGTCCGGGACAGTCGTTCTAGTCCGGCACTGTCCGCTCAGTCTGTGAGACGGCAGTAAGACGGGTGGCCACTCACGGCGCAGCTCGGCCGGACATGTCTCCAGCGTCAGCTCACGAGTCACTGATTGAATCGGTTCGTCTGTCCAGCCGAGGATCGGTGAGGCCGTCCGGTGGGGTATGCGACCGCAGTCTGGCTCAGCTTCGGTGAGGCCCTCGCTGCCGTTGCCGGCGCGCTGACCGGCCTGCTGTTCGTCGCGCTCTCGGTCAAAAGTGACGTGCTCGCCGCATCGCGCAGCCTCAGCTCCCGCGCCGCTCAGACCCTGGTGCTGTTCATGACCTCGGTGCTCACCGCGGTCCTGCTGGTGGCTCCCCAGCCACCGGCAGCCCTCGGTTGGGAGCTGCTGGCTGTGGCCGCGGTCTCGGGCACAGCCCTGCTCATATTGGACCGGCGAGCCGGTCACAGTACCGATCAGGGCGTGGCTCGCTACATCGAAAGGTTCTCACCCAACACGGTCACCGCAGTGCTCGTTGCCGTTGCCGGGCTCACCTTTCTGCTGAACGCCGGTGGTGGCTTGTACTGGCTGATCCCCGCCGCCGTGACGAGCCTCCTTGGCGGCGTGGTCAACGCGTGGCTGTTCCTTGTCAGGGTGACCAGCTAGTCCTGTTGACCCCCTGCTTGCAAAGTGGCGCTAATGGCGCGTGATCATGGTGCTGGTGCCTGGGCACAGAACATCTGCATGTCATCGGGTGGCCGGGCCGGGGCGGGGCCGATGAGTTGCCCGTGTCTCGGAGGTCAACATGGTGGAGCCGGGGCGCGGCGTTCCGGCTCGATCTCGTGCCGGGATGATCACCAGGAGGAACCGTGCGTGAGCTGAGAGTCGACATGTTCAGCACCGTTGACGGATACGGCGGTCCTGGCCCGCGGTCGGCCCCGTATTGGGGCTACGGCGCGCCGGGCCTGTATGAGTGGGTCAACGGGCAGCTTGCCGAGGAGCACGTCATGCTCATGGGCGCAAACACGTACCGGCAGATGTCCGAGATCGTCACGGACGGCGACGACCCGTCGTTTCCCCGGATGGCGCAGCTTCCCAAGATCGTATTCTCGAAGACGCTCAAACCACCGCTGACGTGGGCGAACACCACGGTCATCGACGAGCCGCTCGAAACAGCCGTGCCCGCCTTGAAGGCCATGGCCGACCGCGTGCCGATGCGGACCATCGGCAGCCGGTCTCTCGTTCGAAGCCTGTTCCGGCTCGGCCTGGTCGACCGGCTCCGCCTAATGGTCTTCCCGATGATCCACGGTACGGCCGGCGAGGAACCCGTCTTCACCGACCTGCCCGCCGTCGACCTGGGCCTCATCGGCACCACTGTGATCGACGAGCGTCTTGTGCTCCTCGACTACCGCGTCGGCGAGGACTAGTGGCCGCGTCGGCGGGGACTAGTAAGACCAAATCCGGCCAGGACAGGCCACGCCGACCGCTGGCGGTGCCAGCCTGTACGGATCTGTCATCGAGGCCACTACGAGTACCACCGTGAACGCTCAACAGGCACTACGGCCATCAAGCTGGTTGTTCTGTAGTCCCGGGAACCCCAAGCGCTGCAAATACGCGTAGCGGGTCGAGATAGTCCCGCCAGTGGACGATCTTGCGATTCCTGATCGTCGCCACGGAGATGTACCGATTGCTGTAGGGCCGACCGGTTGCGACGGCCTTCCCTTCCGACGCGTACTCCAGCGTCACCGTTGAGTCATCGGCACGGTGAACACGCAGATCGAAACACCGGTCGAGGAAGAACACAGTGCGGTAGCCGCGGTAGAGCTCAATCAGCTTCTCGCGCCCTTCGACCCGGCGCGGGTAGTCGGGCACCGTGATGATGAACTCGAAGATGACGTCATCGGCCAGAAGATCAAAGAAGTGCTCGCCTTCGGCCAGCCCATCGAGCCCTGCCTCGATCACCCGGAAGAACGGCTCTAGGGCCCGGAAGTCCTCCATGTTATCCACAGCCATCGGCCAAGCCTCCTCTCCGGGTTCCTCATGAGACCGGCCAGTGACTGTACGGCACGTCCCTCTGACGCCAACCCTAAGCGACTGTGTAGTCGCAGTCGGATCAGTCACGTCTCGACGGACTCTTCGGTGACGACAGGACCGCACGACCCGGCAGCGGCGCCGCCTTGAGCTAATCCGCTGACCGTGAGAGGGCCGGCAGTGCCCACGAATCTGAAGCAATCCGACAGTGCTTCCCTGCTGACTGAGACCGACAGCGAAGCACCGTTCCCCGGGCCGCCGAAGTCCGCGGCCGGTCGGAGTACTGTCGAGCGCCAAGCGAGCCTGCCGTTTGCGCCGAGCCCGCGGTCAGGCAGGGAATCAAGCCGGTCGCAATAACCGGCCACTATTCCCGGAAATGAATCAGGATGCTGCCCGGTCTGCGAAGGCTCGTGTGACGGCGGCGGTGCGGCTGGAGACGTGCAGCCGTTCGTAGATGTTTTCCAGGTGGGTGCGCACGGTTCCTTCGGAGATGCCGAGCCGGCGGGCGATCTGGATGTTGGTGTGCCCGGCCGCGATCAGGCGCAGCAGGTCGTTGTGCCGGGGGGTAAGCCGGGGAACGGGGTGGCGGCGCCGCTCGGCATCCAAGTAGGCCTGGTGCAAATGCGGCCGGACCAGCGTGAGCAGCGCCCGGTCCCGCTCGGAAAAGTCTGGCCCGGGCTCGCGCAAGAAGTACAGTCGGATGGTCCGGCCCGGTCCGACGGTCCACGGCGATCCCTCGGGCAGGCACAGCTGCAGCTCGTGCTCGTACCCCTGTGGCAGGTAATGGTCGGTGTACATGCCGGTGGAATGCCATTGTCGGGCCGAGTAGAAGTCCTCGATCTTCAGTACGCTTCGCAGGTCGCCGGTGCGGTCGGGGTGACTGCAGGGCCGGCAGTCCCAGTAGTGCTCCCAGTGTGCCCGCTCCAAGTCCTCCCATCCCGGGGTGTCGATAGGCGGGATCTCCTGCACGAACCAGTACGTTTGCCGGTCGCTGTCGAAGCCGATCAAGCACATGACGTCGCAGCGGATCTGTTCCTTCAGATCGGCCAGCAGGGACGGCGGCAGCCCTTCCCCGTCCGGCAGATCGGGACGGTCCTGGCTGACGATAGCCGCCAGCGCGTGCAGGTCCCGGTCGCTGGCCCTGACCGGAGTGCTCATGGCGGTCCCTTCCCTCCCTATGGCACTCACGTTACGCCGAGCAGCACGGTATGGGGCATCTGTAGAACGGCGGATAGCGGACGGGCGCTAGGCCTGCCCACGGTGGGAGTTGACGGGTCGCGCTATGAGCCAAAGGAGATCGTCATGAATCCCATCCGCCGTATAGCTGGCGTCCTGGCCGGGCTGGCTTGCGCCTGGCTAGGGCTCGCTGTTGCCGCGCCTGCCGCGTTCGCCGTGAGACCCCCGACTCCGGGACCAGCGGGCCACATCACTCCGACGGCTGAGCCGCCGGGCTGGAACAAGCACCCACCGCTGCCGCCCGGGCACATAAACCAGCCGGTGCACCAGGTCCCGGTCCACACCGTCGTGATCGGCGGCATGCCCGGCTGGCAGATCGCCCTGATCGCCCTCGGTGCAGCCCTGCTCGCCGCTACCGCCGCGGTAGCGGTGTACCGGGCATGGACCGCCCGCCGCAAGCCGGTCACTGCGGCCGCCTGAGTCACGCGGCCCGGCCGCGGGGACCGGCCGAAGCGGCGAAGGCCGCCATAAACCTCCTGCGCCGCATGGACACGCGCTAATCACACGACGGCCCGCCCCGGGCGGGGGCCAGGCCGGGCCGCGACAGCCAGCCCCCTGATCACCACCATGCCCGCTCCCTTCACCTAGCCGACTGCCTCCCCGGATGGCTTGAGGTGACCGAATGACTGGTGGCCACGGGGTCCAGCCAGAGTCGCCCGTCGGAGCGCTGATGCAGCGCCTGGCGGAGCGCGTCGCGGGTCGCGAACGTGAGTAGCGCGGGCAGATCCGCGGTGAACGACCCCTTGACGTCGCTGGTGGAGTGCAGTTGGTAGGTCACGCAGCCTCCCGGGAACAGGTCGTACCAGGTCGCCCTGAACTCGCCGGTACGCGGCCCGACCCTCTGGTAGCGGCGGACCCCCGGCGCCGGGGACGGCGCCTGGACGGCGCCGGCCGGGTCGCAGGCAGCAGTCAGGCGCAGCACGACCGCGCTGGCGCCGGCCCGATCGTGGTTGAGGGTGACCACCGACCGGCCGTCGTTGACGGCCACCTCTGCCACCGTCCAGCCGGCCAGCGGTGACCGTATGCACGGCACCAGCGACGCCGACGGGACCGACTGTGCCTCCAGCCACAGCGACTCCAGATCCCCGCAGCCCAGGGTGTGGGTGCCGAGCGGGGCCTGGATGGCCCTCTTGTAACCGAGCAGGGGGCTCCAGTTCGCGGCGGCCACGACAAGCAGGAGCACGATTGCCGCCCACAGGCCGATTCGGCGGGCACTCCACCGCTGGACTCTGATCGGCTGGGGCGGGGCGGGCAGCAACCGGGTGAACTCGGCATGCAGGTCGCGACCTTGCGCGCGCAGCATGCGGCGCAGTTGCGAGGGCAACGCGAGCCCTCGGGCCGCGGCGAAGCCCTCGCTGATCTCCTCCACGCTGAACTGGCGCAGCGCCCGCCGGTAGACCTGCTCGGCACTGGAGTGCACCGCCAGGCATAGCATCATGTTGGCCAGGTCGACCGCCTGTCGCCAGGGGCTGGGGCGTGCTTCCGCGAAGGCCACGTCAATCAGCAGCATGTGGCCGTCGCGGACCAGCAGGTTGCCCGGCTTGACGTCGCGGTGCGCCAGCCCGGCGTGCCACAGCTTGCGAATGATCCCCAGGCCGTCGTCGATGACGCCGTCGTCGACTTCGGCGTCGCTGAGCTCTACCGCGCCATCGAAGAACTCGGTCACCAGCAGGTACTCCCGGTCTGGGGTGAGCTCGACAAAGCCGTAGGGTCCGGGGCTGGGCAGCCCGGCGTCCCGCATGACGCGCAGCGCGTAGTCCTCCTGCTCCACCAGCCGCCGCACGGTGTTGAACGGTTTCTCGTCCTCCAGTTGGCCGTACAGCAGCTCCCGGCCGAGCTTGTACCAGCGGTCGGCACGCAGGTGGCTGCGGGCGTAGAGCTTGCCGAACAGCTGCCCGGCTGGCGCGTCGCTGACCGTGATCCGCAGCGGGGTGGAGCCGGCCGAGCTGGCTAGCCCGAAAGGCTTGATCTCCCCGGCGGCCAAGCCCAACTGCTCCTCCAGGGCCCGGCGGATGGCCACCCCACGTGCCCCGCTAACGTCCAGATGGGCGCTGCGGCCCCGCCGGTATACGACCGGGAACACCTCGTCGGGGGCAAACCAGCGGAACGCCAGCAGCGGGATGGCGACCCCGATGCCCACCCCGACCAGCACGTCGGTGGGGGCGTCGACGCCCAGCGCGATCCGGGCGACGCCGACCAGCGCCACCAGCCCGGCCGCGGCCCACTTGCCGGTGTTGCGCCAGCGGCCCCCGGGTACCAGCGTGTACAGGACCGCAACCAGCACGGCCGCAAAGATCGCGACCTCCGCCGCCGGCATCGCCCAGCCACCCCAGCTGGTTCGCAGGTTCACCCCGAACGGCCGTGGCCGCCGCGCGGCCGTTGCCACCAGGACGTACGCCAGGGCGTTGACCAGCGGCCAGGCCACCAGCCACACCAGCAGATGACGCCAGCGCCGCAAGATCAGCAATGCCAGCAACAGCCCCGACTCCAGCGTGGTCAGAGTCCACCATGAACCGCCGTACGCCAAGCCCTGCCAGAGCACCTCCAGACCGGGCGCGTGCAGCTCGCCAAGCCTCCGCACGACGGCGTCGTCGGCGACCGTGACCGCCACGGCGGGACCACGCAGCCCAGGAGCAAACACCGCCAGCGCCAGCCCAACCAGCACCACCGCGGCCACCAGCCAGCCCACCCCGCTCGTCCGCAAGTGACGCGGCAGGGGCGGTGGCGCCCCGGTGGGCCGCCGCCGCCGTGACCGGACAGCCTTCCGCGGGGTGAGGTGGGCCGGCGCGGCACCCGTTGGCGTCGACTGCTCCGGGGGCGCGTCCATCACCTGTCCCAACGGATAGCTCAGCCAGCGCGAGGGCCGTCCTTACGGGCTTCCTCCCAGTCATTATCTGCCCGCACGCTACGGGCTGCCACCCGCGCCAGTTCCCTAGCGTGCCAAGTGACGCCAACGACCAGGAAAGGATTGATGACAATGAGCAACACCCCTTCCGGTTTTGCGCCGATGGAGGAGAGCCTGTTCCAAACTGCACCTCCGGTGACGACCCGGCCAAGATGGCAGTCCGCCTCCTGGCCGCGCTCATCCCGCTGTTCCGATCCAACGCCGTCGTCTGGACCACCGACATCGCCCAATTACCCGCGTCCCCGCCATGGAGCTCCTCGCCTGGATGGCGCCAGCACGCGGCGCCAGGCCTGGTCACCAAGCGGATCCCAAGGATCAGCGCGACGATGAACACCTACGCACACGTGCTGCCAGCGCTTCGTCAGGAGGCGGCCGATGCGATCGACGAGCTTTTGGGGCCTCATGAGAAGCCGTTTGGCAGCAGTGATGGCCGCTGCAAGATCGCAATGGGCCGCTGACCTGCGCGCTCGGAGGGACTCGAACCCCCTGCCTTCTGATCCGCAGACATCTAACGCGTTCGCCTGACCAGTCAACTGGGCGTTTGACCTGCCAGGACGTTGCTCAGCAGTGCGCAGCAGTTGTCAGGGTTTGGCGTCAGCGTGAGGCCAAAATCAGGCCAGCACAAGTCAAGCTCCCTCGTGATCTGCGCGGACAATTGTGAGCCGAGAATGAAGGCTCCCCGAGCGCCAGAGTGCCGACCAGATAAGCCAGCGCTATCAGCGGTGCCTGCCAGATGGGACGGCGCGGGCGCGCCGGGCGGGCCTCACCGCGGTGCTCGCGCCCCGACGCGCGCTCAGCAGTCAAACACCGACCAGCAGATGTCGTTCCGCAACCGCTGGTCGTCAAGAACGAGCTCGCGGATTGCCTCCGGGAGCTGGTCACGCTGCCACTGGCACTCGAGTCGCCCTGCGGCCCCGCCCTCACCCTCTGCCGCAGCAGCACGTGCGGCCTTGATCGCATAGGCGGCCGCACCGAGCTCGTGCGCGGCAACATGCGCGACGGCCCCGGCCTGGCCAGCAGCGTACGCGGCATGCCGTGCTGCTCCCCGCAGGTCTCTGGCCGCGCCCATTGCATGGCCGCCCGCCGCGCGAGCCTGAGTCATCTTGACCTCGCCACGCACCCAGGCGCGTGCATGCTCGATCGCCTGACGCGGCCGTGGGTCCTCAGGCTGAGCCGACTCGAAGAGGTTAAGGACGTGCTCCGCGCAAGACGCCGCCCAAAGAGCGAGGAGATGGTGATCCGAATCAGTGAGGGTCCCACCGCGGCGGATCGTCACGAAGCGAGGGTCCCTGACCTTCGGGAGGATCATGGTTGGCACTCCTTCTGCTTGCATCCGCATCTAGCTTGCCCGGATGCCAAAAGGATGTTCGTGCCTTGCTCACCGCTGGCTGCTCCCTGGCCGGCTGACGAGCCCAATCCGTCCGTGAGTCATAGACGACCCCTGGCGTGGCCAATACCGGACCTACGTCCTCCCGCACCCGACCCGCACGCGACATGCTGGTCCGCTACGGCCGCCCGCCAGGTGTCTAGCCGCCGGACGTCCAGGCCCGGGACGTCGGTGCGGCAAGCTCGGCCAGGTGGTGCAGCGAGTTGGTGAGATGCTCAGGGCCGAACGGCGGAAACTGGATGTACTCCCGGATGAACTGCGGCACCGCCGACCAGTCGTAGGTGAGCGTGACCTCAGTCTCGGACGGACCGAGCGGCGCCAGGTCGTAACGCCAGATCCAGCCGCCGAACTCCAGCTGACCGTCGTCCTTTTCCGTCCCCGGCAGCCAGCCGATGGCGCGCGGCGGGTCGAGCACCTGGACCTTATTGGCCATCTGGTAGTTACCGTCTGGATGGTTGGGGTGATACATGTCCATCCGGAAAATCTGCCCCACCTCGGTCAGCGGCGCCCGGTCGGCAGCTTCCTGGACCCAGCCGGTGCCGTCGATCGCAGAATGGGTCGCCGGGTCCGCCAGCACCGCGAACACGCTGGAGGCGGGCACGGCGACAGTCAGGGTGGCGCTCACGTTCTCCGCGGCCACGGTGTGCACGCTCCTTGTCATCTCATCTCGGGCCTCCCGCATGCGCGGAAGGGGACGTTCCCAACATGCAGACGATGCGGCGAGCCGGAACTCATCGGTCGTGTGGGCGGAACCCGCGCTGTCAAACTGTGAGAATTGTGAGAGGCCCAGCCTCACGGCAACGAAATGGGCCACCCCTCATACGAACCGTCCGGCACGGTGATGGCACATAGAGGTCGCGACGATGATCACTTCGGCCTGGCGGACCCACTTGCGCAGCGTCTCGGTACTCATCCCCAGGCGGCACGAGAGCGCCTGGATCGCCGCCCACCGGGTCGGGTAGTCCCCAGCGTGCTCACGGACCAGCCGGCTCGCCCGTGGCCCGGGTGCTCGCGCCGTACCTGCTGCCTGGCATCGTGCCATCTTTGTTCCCGCAGAAGGAGGTGCGCACGAAAACCCGGGTCAGTTCAGTTCCTAGTCTGCCTGCGAGGGGGATTATTCGTCGTAGTTGGATCAGTCAGGCCAGGAAGAGACGGCTGCGCTCTGGACGGGTACGACCAGCCGTGGGGAGACCGCCACGGAGTAGTGGATCTGCGTTATCGGGGAACCGGCCGCGAGGCGGACTGGCCGGGAGCGGCAACTGGCTGCCGCAGCTAGTATTCCCTCGGCTGGTCACCAGGCTTTCCGCAGTCCTGGGGGGACGCGATGAACCTGCCAAACCTCTGGATTTTCTTGGGGGCGCTGCTCGCTACCGGGTTGAGCGTCTATCTCGTTCACCGGTACTGGGCGCATGAGAAGCGGCGGGAGCACACCGAGGTTGCGGGGTTCATCTTCGCCGGGGTTGCGGTCCTCTACGCCGTGCTGCTGGCCTTCGTGGTCATCTTGGGGTGGGAAACCCTCAACGATGCACACGCCACGACCTACACCGAAGCCGATCAGCTCTCCAACATCTACTGGATAGCGCGCAGCCTTCCTGCGCCTCAAGGACCAGCCATCGAGGACCTGGCCTTGAAATATGCGCATACGGTTATAGACAGGGAATGGCCGCTGATGAATGAGGGGAAGACCAGCCCCGAGGCGCAGGACTTGCTGACCCAGATCCGCGCCGACGTATTCAGGTTCTCACCCCGCACCCGCCAGCAGCAGGTCCTCTATGAGCAGGCAGTGGTGAGCGTAAACGGCTTGACCGCAGCGCGCAGGGACCGGATGGATGCGATGACCGAGGAGGTACCGGAGCCCATCTGGGTGGCGCTGATCGCTGGCGCTGCCATAACGATTGGGTTTTGCCTTCTCTTCGGGCTGAAGAACCCGGCTGTGCATATCGGGATGGTGCTGGCGATCGCGGCTTTGATCACGATCTCTCTTATCCTCATCAAGGATATGCAGTATCCTTTTGCTGGCAATCCCCATGTCGGCCCTGAGGCTTTCGAGGTGTTTCTCAGGTCAATTCCATCGTCCCACTGAAAAAGTGTAGCTGAACCTGGAGTTCACCCCGCTCGCTGTCAGAGGTTCGTGCAGACGGGCTGGTGAGGAAAGAAGGACGGGACACTCATGACCTCTGAAACTGAAGACGAGTCCGTGCGCGTGCTGGATGAGGGCGACGGAGTGGAGCTGCTGGTCTATCTGGTGACCGCCGCTCGGACGCAAGTGGACGAGGCGGCCGAGTACGCGCCGATGCGCCTGCTCACCGCAGCGGGCCGTCTCGCCGAGATGATCGAGCCGGATGCGAGTGCCAGGCTACGGCCCCTCTTGCGCGATATCCGGCAGGGATGCTCAGAAACAGCCGTCCAGGCTGGCGATCCAGCGGGATATGTGGAGCGACTCGACGCCCTGTGCCGGACCGTCGCTGAATACCTGGTGCGCTCGCTGGGCCTGGACAGGTCACGGTGAACGACGCCGTGCTCCACGCGATCCGCACCCGCCGCGTGGTGCGGGCCCTGACCGATGCCCCTGTCGGGCACGATCAGCTCCGAACCGTACTTGACAGTGCTCGCTACGCTCCTCATGCCGGGAACCGACGGCTTCACCGATATGTCGTCGCCACCGGGCCTTCGCTCCTGCGCGCGGTGCGGATGGTCTCACCTGGGATGCTTCAGCGCCCGACGGCCGCGATCGTCGTATGCGTCGATTGGGCCCAAGTGCACAACTACGGCTTCTCACCGGCCAACCCCGGGCCTTACATCGACGTGGGGACCGCGGCGGCGACACTGCTACTCGCGGCACACAGCATCGGGCTGGGGGCCGGACCGGTCACCTCCTTCAGCCGCACGGCCCTCGCCACGATCCTCAAGCTGCCCGCCGGAGTGCGCCCCGAGCTGATCATCTGTCTCGGCCACGCGGCCACCGAACAGCCACCCGCCATGCGACGCCAGGGCGGACCCAGCTGGGACGACCTCATCCAGTCGGAGCGTGGCTGAACCCGCCCAGAAACTCGCCGCCGCCCGCGAGCTGCGCGCCTCCGCGGTCCGCGTCACCCTGGTCGTCCACGGGCACAAGCGGCTCGGCTGAGACATCGACCTGGCAACCCTCGCGGAGAAGCTGATGGAAAGGGCCTGTGACCTGGCACGCTCTCAGATGGGCGGGCTCGGAGGGACTCGAACCCCCAGCCTTCTGATCCGTAGATATGCGGACGCTTCCGTGGCCAGCATGTCAGGGCCTGACCGGCCAGGGCGTTGCTCAGCAGTGCGCAGCAGTTGTCGGCGTTTGGCGTCGCCATAAGGCCAAAATCAGACCAGGGTGCCAGCCGCCACCATGTCAGTCAGTTTCAGACCTGAAGGACAGGCTTGGTCACGCGGTTGCACTGGCATTGGAGCCGGGCTGCGATGGGTATCGCTACAACGGTGGGATAGCGATTCCCGGGGGAGGCGGCCATGCGTGCGAGGTATCCCGATACCGAGGGCTTCATTTGAGCGCGGCGGTGTCAAGGTCGGCTACGAGCTTTTCGGCGCGGGAGAACCAGCCATCGTGCTGCTTACCGCTTGGGCGATCGTCCATGCCCGGCAGTGGAAGGCCCAGGTGCCCTACCTGGCGCGCCGGTTCCGGGTGATCACCGTTGAGGGCCGGGGCAACGGCCGGGCCGACCGGCCCGCAAGCCCGGCGGCTTACCGGGACCGGGAGTACGTCGATGACGTGATCGCCGTGCTGGACGCGACCGGGACGGACCAGGCCGTGCTCGTCGGCCTCTCGCTGGGCGGCAGGCACGCGCTGCAACTGGCGGCCTGGCACCCCGAGCGGGCGGCCGGGGTAATCGCGATCGGCACGGCGTGGCCTGGGCCGATCCCGCCGGACTTCGACGAGCCGAAGGACAGCTACCAGGGCTGGGGCAAGGCGAACCGGCACTACTGGCTGGCGGACTACCGCGGCTGGGTCGAATTCTTCATGTCGCAGGTGTTCACCGAGCCGCACTCGACCAAGCAGCACGAGGACGGGGTGGCCTGGGGGCTGGAGACCACCGCCGAGACGCTTCTGCCGACCGTTCCGGCCCTGGGCGGGGCCACCGAGGCAGGGGCCGAGGCCGTCTGCCGACAGGTGCGCTGCCCGGTGCTGATCGTGCACGGCGACAAGGACGCGATCGTGCCGTACGAGACCGGTGTGGCGCTGGCTCGCTGGACCGGCGGGCAGATGGTGACGATACGTGGTGGCGGGCACGCCCCGGTTCTGCGCGACCCGGTCTGGGCGAACCTTCTCATCCGGCGCTTCGCCGAGTCCCTTGGCCCCAGCGCGCCGACATCATGAACCTGGATCAGGGCCCGGGACCGTCGCAGGCGGGCGCGGTCCGTCAGCTCGCCGACCGAGCTTGGCCACGCGCGCCGCGACCTCGCCACTTCCACTGAACTGCAGGCACGCAGCGGGACCTGTGGATCGACTGGCTCGCCCAGCCCCCAGTGACCCGATAATCCAGGGCCCCGCGCACTCCACGCGGCAAGGCCCTGACCTGTGGCTTCGGTGGCGCGCTCGGAGGGACTCGAACCCCCAGCCTTCTGATTCCGTAGAGAGATACGTCTCCGACGATGAGATCGACCGGATGGGTCACGCTTGCAGCAGGAGTTTTCCCTCGACAGTGCGGCTGGCGAGTCTGATGTGCGCCTGTGCGGCTTGGCGGAGGGGGAAGCGGTCGGCGATCCGGGGGCTGAACAGGCCGCGGCTGACTTCCTGCAACACGGCGCCGAGGGCGCGGGCCCGCGCTTGCGGGTTGCTGAGGTAGTGGCTGGCCGCGACCCAGCGCAAGGTCAGCGAGCCCGCGCCGCCGCCGGGGCCGGTGATGCCTGACAGGCGGCCGGGGTCAAAGGGACGGACCGGCCCGCTGGACTGGCCGTAAAGCACCAGGGTGCCGCGGGTGGCGAGCATGGCCAGGCTCATCTCGAAGGTGTCACGGCCGGTGGCATCATAGACGACGTCCGCGCCCCGCCCGCCGCTCGCCGCCATCACGG
>WNGD01002970.1_pt1 | contig 17519 bp, 21 predicted proteins | sample 5400671 | NCBI WGS metagenome assembly WNGD01 (sample SAMN13153369, study PRJNA577476) | soil metagenome | isolation source: 40 cm soil or saprolite under grassland replicate 2 | place: USA:California | collected 2016-06-15
TCGTGGCCGGCTTTAGCCTTGTCTTCATCGCGATCGGTGCCTCAGTGGGACTGGTGGGATGGGTGCTGCGCGACAATCTCGACCTGCTGGGCAAGATCGCCGGCAGCCTCATGATCCTTCTCGGCCTTCATTTGAGCGGGATCCTGCAGATTCCCTGGCTGCACAGAGAAAGGCGTCTCGAGTACCAGCCGCTGGCCACGGTGGGTTATGCCCGCTCCTTCCTTGTCGGCTCCGGCTACGCCCTCGGCTGGACGCCCTGCATAGGGCCAACGCTGGGCGCCATCCTCACGCTCGCTGCCGCCTCGGGCACTGTACTACAGGGCGGCACTCTCCTCGGCGTCTACTCGCTGGGCATGGCTGTACCCTTCCTCGCCATGGGTCTAGCATTCAACGCGATCCACGGCTTCTACAGGCGTTTAGGGCCGTACCTCGGCGTGATTTCTCTCATCAGTGGGCTCTTGCTGATAGTGGTCGGAATCCTCGTCTTCACCGGCTCGCTTCCGGCGATTAACCGCTATTTCGGGTTCGGGCCGGGAGGGCTGAGCGGGTCGCTGTGAGGCAATGAACGAGATGACGATGAAGAGCCAATCGCCGGCTAAAGCCAACATCCGAGCGGCCGGGCGCGCGCTCGGGTCAGGCCCGCTGGTGGGCTTGGCCCTCGCGGCCGCCCTTGGCCTAGCGTTTATCGCTTGCGGCTCGTCAGATGACTCCGACTGGCCGGAGGTGTTGACTCTCCGGACGGGCACCTATGCCCGCCTAGTCTCGAACGAGCTAACGGTGGGCCAAAGCCGCTTTGTCTTTGGTCTTCTGGACAAAAGTGACCAGCCGATCAGGGACGCTGCCGTTAGGGTAAGGTTCTTCAACTTGGACGAGTCGAAGAGTAAGGCAGTAACGGAAGCCGAGGCTCGCCAGGTCCACACGGGAGGCACGGTTCCGGAATATGAGTGGCTTTATGACACTTCGGTAACGTTTCCGACGGCCGGCGACTGGGGCGCGGAGTTTGACATCGAGCGGCCGGGGCAAGGTAGCGAGATCGTTCGCTATCGGTTCCCGGTACACGGGGAACCCCTGACGTTCGGCATCGGTGACGTGGTTCCACGGACGAGGAACCTGACCCTGAATGATGTCGGTGGCAATCTGTCCGACCGGCATCTTACGACTGACCCCGCGCCGGACCCCGCGATGTATCAGATGACTATCGCGGACGCTCTAGGCACCGGCAAGCCGCTGGTGGCGGTTTTCGCCACCCCTGGGTTCTGCGTCACGCGGACTTGCGGCCCGATGGTGGACGTCGTCAAAGGAGTGCGCCCGGAGTTCGCTGACAGAGTGAACTTCATCCATGTGGAGATCACCGATCTGGACGCCACCAACGCCAAGGGCGAGGTCGTCTACAACTCGTTCTACGACGAATGGAAGCTTCCCAGCGAACCATGGACATTCGTGGTCGACCGTGAGGGTAAGGTCTTCGCGAAGTTTGAGGGCGTGCTCCTTCCTGATGAGCTCAGGGACGCCCTCAACCAACTATTAGCGCAGGAAGCAGCCTAATGTTGACTGGCGCTGAGCGAGGGAGCGTACATCCAAGAAAATCGCCCGACGCAATCAGACGGTTGGTGACCCTCTTGTCCGCCGATTTACTTGCTGCCTCCTCGGTTGTGCGTGCGGTCGTCACTCTCGTGGTCTCACTCCTCCTCATCGCAGCCTGCGGGTCGGGAGGGCAGGAGTTCGAGGCGAAGATTGCTTTACGCTACGCCACCCAGGAAGGCCGCACAGTCCTTCTCGAGGTGGCGCCGTTCGACGTTGGCGCCAACCGCCTGCGCATCACCGTACTCGACAGCAACGAGCGGCCCGTGGCCGCGAACGCTAAGGTCCGCCTATCGCGTCTTGAGTCGAACGGCCTCGTCGACGAAGAGACCACCCATCCAGTGGACCAGGATCACCTCGAGAGCGATGTCAGGTTAGATAACACTGGATGGTGGCAGACGGAGGTCGTTCTTGGCGAGAGGGAGTCGGCCAGCTTCTACTTCCGTCTTGATCCTCGAGCAAAACCGCCGCTTGAAATCGCTCCCCCGGATTACCAATCCGATGCGAACGCTGAGGGGGTTTACCAGCACACACTGGAAAACTACAGTTCGCTGAACACCCTCAAGTGGCGAGAGGAGCTGACCAGCGGGCTGCTGGCGCCTACCGGAATCGGTGCCTGGGTCGTTACGGACGGGGAAGCACAGCGGCCCGATCGTGTGCACTATCACGTGCTAAGTCCGGGCAGCAGTGACTACGATACGTATCACGTCGGCGCTACCACGTGCAGCCTTGATCGCGGCGAGTCGTGGCAGTGCAGTAGTGCATCAAGTTCGAATGTCCTAAATCTCGATTATTTGAGGCCAACAGCTTTCGCGCTGGGCCGCGAGGATGTGGTTGATGGTGAAAACGCACAGGTCGTTCTCTTCTACAACCCCGGTCAGCAGGCGTGGTTCGCGTGGTGGGTAGGCAGCGAAACTGGCTACCTCCGTCGCCAGATGATGGTGGCGCCGGGACACTACATGCTGACCGAGTTCTTCGATCAGAATGTTCCGTTTGCAATCGAGATCCCAAGCGAAGCCCAAGTTCCAGGAGGTTAATCCCGACCGTGAAGGCTGGCCGCGATGGGAGCGGGATCTACGCCGGCGCCACCATCGCGCCTCGTTATCCGGGTCATCAACCCCTCCAGCCGCTTCAGGTCCTGGTTTTGAACACCAAATGGCAGCTCTCTACGTTTCGAGCGACAGCGGACAGACCTTAGTAGGGCGAAAGGATGACTTCCGGGCCACCACGCGTTGAGGAGCGAGCCGCGCCGACGCTGCTTCGCCGCATCGGCTTTCGTGGATGGCTTACAGCCGCCAAGCTCGCCGTAATCTGCGGGATTGAGCTCGTAATCCTGTTCGGCTATCTCGACCGCCAAGCGATTGACCACTACGCACTACACCCGATGATCGCGCTCGCCAGCGCACTTCCGTTACTCGTGGCGCTGCGTTCGTTTGGGATCGCAGTCCGTGAGGAATTGCTGATCTCGTATCTGTTCCTGAACTACGCGCGAGTTCCCGACTATCTGTTTGAAGCCGGCATCGAGCATCACGAGTGGATGAACGTGTTTCTCTTCCACGTTGCCTTCGACGAAATAATCGGCTGGGCCCTGATCTTCTTGACCCTTCAGACGCTCGTTCTTGGCGTTGCATATGTTGTCATGAAGCTACGCTATTCAGGAGAGCAAGCGCTCTGAGCGTAACCTTTTCACTTTCTATCAGTTATGCTCGCAGGCCGAAGTCAGAGTGAGGAACCGACACGTGCTGGACGCCAGGCAGCTAGAAGCAGAACGGCGACTCGTTGAAGCCTCACAGAGGCAACCGCGTCGCTTCGCCCAGCTCTATGAGAGATATTTTGATCGCGTCTACGCATTTGCCCTCACGCGGACTGGACACCGGACGGCCGCCGAGGACGTGACCGCGGAAACGTTCCGCCTGGCGTTCGAGAACCTGTCGCGCTTTGAGTGGAGAGGCGTGCCCTTCTCCGCCTGGCTCTTTCGCATCGCCGCCAACGCGGCCACTGATCACCTGAAGCGAGTGTCTAAAGAAGAGACACTTCCGGAAACAGCCAACGACCAGGACGAATCATGGGAGGCCCGCCTGATCGAGGTGGAAACACGAGCGCGGTTATTCGAGCTGGTGCAGCGGCTTCCAAAGAGTCAGCGAGAGGTGCTCGTGATGCGGTTTGGACAGGAGAAAAGCTTAAAGGAGATTGCCGGGGCTATCGGCCGGAGCGAGGGCGCCGTCAAAGCCCTCCAGCATCGCGCCATGACAACCTTGAGGCACTGGGTAGGTGACGAGAATGAGTAACGTACTGAAATACGACGAACTCGACAGCTCCATCGAGAGCGTCATCTCTCGAGGCGATTTTGCCTCGAGTGGAGATGAGGATGTGGACGCACTGACGAGGCTGGCCGCCGGGCTCAGGGGCCTGCCGAACCCTGACTTCAAGACGAGGCTGCGCGCAGAACTCGTGCCCGGATCGCGCCGGCTTACATGGTGGCCGTTCGGACGGAAGACCCGCCCGGGGTATCAAGAATCCAGCCCGCAAGGGCAGCGGTCCGGCAGCCTGATCGCGCGCATCATCGGGATGCCAGCGTTCTCCTGGTTGAAGGGGCAGCGCGCGTTTGTCGCTGCCGGTGGCAGCTGGGGAGTCGTCGCAGGGACCTGCTGCATAAGCGGCGCGACCGCGAATGTGCTTGGAATCGCAAGCGCCGCGGCTGTTTCGGACTTCATCGAGAGCACTCTCCCATACTTCGTTGCGCTCAGCATCGCCGGCCTCGCGGGCTGGCTGATCTGGTTCCTGCGCGAGCAGGGGTTAACGTTCACGACTGTCGCGCTGACTATCAGGCGCCACGGCGTCGCGATGGCTGGCTCCTACGGCCTTGTGTTCGGGTCCTCGATGGCGCTGACGATGGCGATGGGCCTGTACTGAACGGCTGAGTTAGTGCGATGAAGAATCGAAGTGAAAGGAAAGGAGAAACGCCATGGAAACACTCGGAGCTATAGCTGTCGTGCTCCTCGTCCTCGCATGTCCGCTAGGTATGCTGGCGATCGGCGGGACCGTCTGGCTGGTCGGGCGGGTACGAGGTGAGAAGAAAGCCTTCTCGGCAGGCTGCATGCACATGTCCGGCCACGGCGAGCAGCAAGCATCTCAGAGCGACGCCAGCGGGTTACGGGAAGAGGTATTTCGGCTTCAGCGAGAGGTTGAGTCATTGAAGGCCCAATCCGCGACTACGAGCGGCCAGGGCCAATCCTCTGCGGCAGTAGGCGCTAACGGTCGCAGGGGCGCGGAGGAAGCCACGCAGCCAACCGAGCACGTCTGAGCCGGGTTCTGAATGTCCTAACGATAGTTCCCTTCCAGCTCAAGAGGGAGGTCAGTATTAACGCCTATGTCGAGTCAACGCCGGGCACCCAGGCCGAGCCAACCCACGAGGACGGTAAGGGCCTGATGACGCGCGTTCGCCGGCTGCCCGTCATCTCGTGGATTTGGCCGGAGCAACACGCAGCTGAGGCCGGTGCCGGCTGCGGCGCCGTTGGCGGCGCCTGGCTGCGCCGGCGGGGCGGTCGTCAAAGGACTCGGTCTCGCCAGTGCGGCCTCGGTATCCTCGTTCATTGATGATGCCACCCCATTCTTCATAGCCGCCAGCCTGATTCTCATGCTTGGCTGGGTTCTGTGGCTCTTCCGCCGGATGAACTTCAAGGTCGGCCCCTTTGCCCGAACTCTCGCCCAGCAGGCCGTCGTCATGGGCAGCATCTACGCCATCGTCCTCGGCGCCACGATGGGAATCGCCAGCGTAGCCGGCGTCTCCATGTAAGATCGTGGGCGAGATGAACCCTCAGAACGTGAACGATTCGCTTATTAGCCATATCTCAGATCGCACAGGAGAGCCTGCGGAACACCTGCGCAAATGGCAGTCGCTCGGGTTGATTCGGGGAGATCGGGCGAGTGCGGTCGAAGACATCGAGCGCACTCGCCTCATTCAGTTGGCTTTGCGCCGGGGGATTCGGCTTGAGGCGATAGCGAAAGTCGAGAGCGAGAACGGAATCCTCGGCCGTTATATACGCTTCATTCAGGCCGGGTCCGAGTCCAAACAGTACTCGCTGGCCGAGGCTGCCGAAGTTGTCGGGTTGGACTTGGGCCGGTTGAAGCGTCTACGCGATGCGACTGGCGTCATGGACTGGGGAGAGCCCGTGGACGAAGAGTACCTGGAAACCCTTCGGCACTTAAGGACAGGGCTGGAGGCCGGCCTGCCGGAAGAGGCGATCTTGCAGTTGGTCAGAGTCTACGCCGACTCCCTCACCCGGGTCGCGGAAGCGGAAGGGCGGCTGTTCCATTTCTATGTGCATGAACGGCTGAAGGCGGCCGGTGTCCCCGCCGAAGAGCTGTCCCGTAAAACGAACGCGTCCAGTGACCGGCTCACGCCTCTAATCGAGCCGATCATCCTCTATTTCCACCGGCTGGCGCTGCAGCGGGTCATACGCGAAAACATGGTGATGCACCTCGCGGAGGAGGCCGGGCTGGCAGAGGCGCCCGAAGCGCCAGCACAGATGTGGGTGGCAATAGCCTTCGTTGACCTCTCGAGCTTCACGGCGATGACGTCAGCAATGGGTGACGTCGCGGGTGCGGAAGTCCTCGACCGGTTCTCGGGAATAGTGCGCGAGTCCGCAAACCGTTGGGAGGGTCGTGTTGTCAAACAGATTGGGGACGCCTTTATGCTCGTCTTCCCCGAACCGCGTCTGGCCGTCGGCTGCGCCTTGGAGATCGAGCAGCGCACGGCAAGCGAGTCGCAGTTCTCGGCCGTGAGGAGCGGCATCCATTGGGGGCCGGTCCTCTACCGAGACGGCGACTACGTTGGCTCCAATGTGAACGTAGCCGCACGGCTGGCCGCAGCAGCGAAGAGGCACGAGGTGCTTGTCACCGGCGCCGTTTCAGAGGGAGTGAAGGACGGACTCCAGGAGGGGGCGGAGCTCAGATCCCTCGGAAGTAAGCGGCTGAAGGGACTGCCTGAAGAGGTAGAGCTCTTTGAAGTGCTAACGCCAGAGACCGCGACTGATAAGGTCCTGGATCCTGTGTGTGGCATGGAGCTAGAACCCGCAGAGGTCGCAGCAAGGCTCACGCTCGAAAGCAGAGAGCTGTCGTTCTGCGCCGACGAGTGCCTGCGGCGGTTCGTAGCGGCACCGGAGCGGTACTTGGCCTAATGAGTGCGAACAGCCATGAAGCGATCGTCATAGGCGCGGGTCCAGGCGGCCTAGCCACCGCCGCCATGCTCAGACGGCGGAAGGTCCAAGCGCTTGTCCTGGAACAGGCGGACCGCGTTGGAGCCAGCTGGCGATCTCGCTACGACAACCTTCACCTGAACACAGTCCGCTGGCTCTCTCATCTGCCTGGCATGCGTATTGCTCGCAAGTACGGAAGGTGGCCTTCACGCGATGGCTTCGTAGAGTATCTCGAAGAGTACTATAGACGCTTCCTGCTTCCGGTCCGATTCGGAACTCGCGTTGACCGTATAGACCGGAGCAACGGTCATTGGCTGCTTCGAACGTCGGGCGGCGAGATCAGCGCGCCGCACGTTGTTATCGCTACCGGCCACCAGCGGGTGCCACATCTTCCCGACTGGGCGGGCCGTGAGACGTTTAGCGGAGAGCTAATACACTCGGCTTCCTACCGCAGTCCGGCTCCTTACTCCGGGCGCGACGTCCTCGTGGTAGGGACGGGCGACTCGGGTTCGGGCATCGCGCTCGACCTTGCGCGCAATCGTGCCGGACGCGTGCGGATCGCCGTTCGCACAGGCCCCAACATTGTCATCGGCGACAGATTCGGTATACCCGCTCAACTCCTGGGCATCGTCTCGCAGCCTCTGCCGGGCCCGGTCGTCGACTTCCTGGGCTTGCTCAGCCAACGCATCTCGGTCGGCAATCTATCGAAATACGGCATCCCGAGCCCTAAGGACGGACCATACACACGCGCCATGAGAGACTACATCGGCCCAATCGTCGACTTCGGGTTCGTCCGCGCCGTAAAGCGCAGGCAGATTGAGGTTGTCCCTGCGGTTGAGGGTTTCGATGGCACCGAAGTGCTCCTCGCGGGTGGTGGCCGGGTTCGGCCGGATGCGGTTATCGCGGCCACAGGCTTTCGGCCTGGCCTCGAGCAGCTTGTCGGTCGGTTGGGCGTCCTATCGGCCGTTGGCCGGCCCCTCGTACACGGACACGAAACGCATGCCAAGGCACCGGGGCTCTACTTCGTAGGCTATGAGGCGGAGATTAGCGGAAATATCCGCCAGATGAGCATTCAGGCGACGAAGATCGCCGGAGCGATGGCATCCGCGCCGACTAGCAAGGAGGCCCCATCATGAAAGGACACAGGTGGTTCGCGGCTCTCTTCGACCCGCTCAACCGGATTACCGGCATGGAGACGAAGTTCCTTGCCAAATACCGCCCGAATATCGCCGGGGAGGCCACCGGGCAGGTGTTGGAGGTTGGGGCGGGGACCGGCGCTAATCTGCCTTACTTCTCGAAGGCAGACAAGGTAATCGCCACCGAGCCGGATACGTTCATGTTAGAGAGGGCGCGCCAGCACCTCGCGGAGCTGAGCGCTGACAATATCGAGCTGAAGCAATGCCCAGCAGAGGACTTACCGTTCCCCGACGGAAGCTTCGATAGTGCAGTCAGCACGATGGTCTTCTGCTCAGTTTCCGTCCCGAACAAGGCACTAGCCGAAATCAGGCGAGTACTCAAGCCCAGTGGCACATTCCGCTTCATCGAGCATGTGCGGCCGGAGGGCGGGCTAAAGGCCCGCATATTCGACGCCATCACTCCGATATGGAGCTGGTTCGGCGCCGGATGCCACCCGAACCGCAGGACGCTGGAGTCGATCGAACAGGCAGGGTTCGAAGTGGAAAAGCTGGAGCGCGTGACCCACTCAGGCATGCCGGTCATCATCGGTTTGGCAGTTCCAGTCGATAGCGCCAAGAAGGATTCGTGAGCACGAATCAGGGCCTTCTGGGTGCCTTCGCCGCCATCGGCGCTCTCGCCGCCGTTTTCGTCGTCGTCTTCGCAGCCGTCTTCGCCGCTCTCGCAGCTTACGACGCCGTCTCTGGCAGCAACATGGCGGACGATATGGGAAACATGATGAAGGACATGGGCGCGATGATGGATGACGGCAGGGGCGACGTGATGGACGGGATGATGGGTGGTCGCGGACCGGAGACCACTGGCGCTGCGAGCGGCCGGGGGGCGGTAGCCATTGCCGGCTTCAGCTTCCGGCCGACAACCCTGAATGTCACGCCCGACACAGTCGTTCAGTGGACGAACCAAGACTCTGCGCCGCACACGGCGACCGCTAAGAACGAGACATTCGATACCGGAAGGCTAGATCAGGGCAAGTCGGCCGAGGTGAAGTTCGACCAACCGGGGACGGTTGAATACTTCTGTAAAGTTCATCCATCGATGGAAGGGCGCATCGCTGTGACGGCTGGCCCTTAGTCAGCTCTCGGCCGTCTATTTGGCCGCTCTCGCCTCATTGGCAGGACCCGCTTGCTCCCGGCGCGCCCGGCAGCATCATTCAGTCAGCGGCTGGGCTGCGCGCTCGAGTCCTGGGTCAGAACACGAGAGCCATCGTTTTCCTTCACGGACTCGGTGCCTCGCTACGCTACTGGGGCCGCGCTTACGATGCCCTAGCCGCACGGGCACGGCTGATCTTCGTCGACCTACTTGGCTTCGGTGGATCAGCGAAGCCAACAGGTACATACGATATTGCCTGCCATGTAGCGGCCTTGCAGGCGACCATCGCGGAACTGAGAACCACGGAGGCGATACTCGTCGGGCATTCGACAGGAGGCCTCATCGCCATGGCCTTAGGCACCGAGCGGCCTCGCTTGGTGGACCGTGTGATCGGCTTTGGCGTTCCGATCTTTCCTTCGGCGGAAGCCGCCCGACAGCACATTCACAGGCTCTGCCTAATGGCACGCCTGATGGCGGATGACGTGCCCCTTGCGAAACGGATGTGTCGGCTTATGTGCGACCACAGGGAACTGGCCCGCGCGGTTGCTCCTTGGCTCGCGCCCAGGCTACCAGCTGCCGTCGCTGCTGATGGCGTGAACCACATTTGGGACTCATACAGCGGCACGTTTCGACTAGTGGTTCACGAGAATCGGGCGAGGGAATGGGGCGAAAGTCTGGCAGATCGGCTGAGCCTGGTTTATGGAAGTGAAGATCGAAGCTGCCCACCAGCCGCTGCTCAAGCGACGCTAGGCGAGACACTGAGCCCGGAAGTGATTCCCGGCTGCGATCACCACCTGCCACTCAGAAGGGCAGAAGTCGCCCTGCGGCTGATTCAGCGAGTGGTGAAATGACTCTTGTCTCTGGTAACCAGAAGCCCCAGCGACGCCCCAGCCACGAGACGGAGATAAAACGATGAACCCGGACCCTCAGCGGGCCCGAGAGAAGTACCGGCATATAGCCGGTCGGTATGACCGTTCGCTAGGGGCGGTGGATGGCATTCGGCGCCAAGCCGTTCGCAGACTAGGGTTGGGGTCGGGCGATATCGTCCTCGACATCGCTTGTGGTACTGGACTGAGCTTCCCCCTGCTTGAGGAAGAGGTCGGGCCAGACGGTCGCATCGTCGGCATCGACCTGAGTCCGGAGATGCTTGGGAAGGCCCGCGTGAGGGTCGAAAGTGCCGGCTGGAACAACGTCACGCTTATCGAGTCGGCGATCGGAGCGGCCGAGATCCCAGTACAAGCCGATGCTGTTATCTTCTACTTCACGCACGATGTCATGCGATCGCCCGAGGCGATCGAGAACGTCTTCCGGCACGTCAAGCCGGGCGGCCGCGTTGTATCCGCGGGCGGAAAGCGGGCGCCGTTATGGGCGCTGCCGGTGAACGTGGTCATGTTCTGGATCTCGCGTCGCTACATCACAACGTACGAAGGTTTCCGGCGGCCTTGGAGTCATCTAGAGCGCTTCGTGCCGGATTTGAAGGTTGAACCGCGTCTCTTTGGCGCGGCTTATATCGCGTGGGGCACCACGCCGAGTCGTTACACACCTCGCCTGCGGTCTACCCACCCACCCGAGTATTCGGCTTGATAGGTAAGGCGACTTGATTCGTGGATTTCCTCACGGCCGAAGAATCTACCTAGCTCACCTTCCCAACGGTTAAGGTAGACGAATCGACCCTCCTCGAATCGCTCGGGTCCCCTATAGGGAGCGGCCGCAGGCATTTCCTTCAGAGCGTTCCGCAGGACTGCATAAAGTTCGTCTGGATTTGACTGCTCCTCCACCCATCCGTAGTAGACGAGGATCCAGACCGGTCGCCCGGCGTGAGAAACGATGGTCCTGCCGCCATAGGGTTCTCCGCCGAAGAAGTTGTCGTGCGATTTCCAGGGGCCATCCTCGAAGACAATTGTCAAGGATCCATCGGCCTCACGGGTCCACTTCTTCTCATCGCCACCCGCATAGCCCGCTTCGTTGGATTTCAGGAGAAAAAGCGCCAGCTGGTCTCGATCCATTACATTGACCTCATTAAGAACTCAAGGGAATAATTGCATTTAGCCGAGCTTGTCACCCGGGATGGCTCCCGTGCAACGAGGGGCTGGGAAATGACTATCGAAGTACGGCCTGCCGCCGTCAATGTAGAAACGCTTCGCTGTCAGATCAGCGACAAGTACACGGAAGTGGCAAAGACGCCGGAGAAGGGCTTCCACTTCCACACGGGCAAGCCGCTGGCCCGAATGCTTGGCTACTCTGACGAGGTTGTCGACACATTGCCTGTAGGAACAGTCGAATCGTTCGCCGGCACCGGCAATCCGTTCTCGATGGGGGAACTGCGTGCCGGCGAGGTGGTACTCGATATCGGCTGCGGAGCTGGGTTCGACAGCTTGATCGCAGCTCGTCAAGTTGGGGAGAGAGGCCGCGTTATCTCGGTCGATATGACGCCGGCCATGCTGGACAAGGCCGCGGCCGGCGCCCGAGAAGCAGGGATCGCCAACATCGAGTTCCGGGAGGGCTTGGCTGAGGCGTTACCCGTCAAGGGCACGTCAATTGATGTGGTTATCAGCAATGCGGTGATCAACCTCTGCCCCGATAAGATGGCCTGTCGCAGGTCTTGTAGGTGAAGGAGTCGCTCGTGGTCTCGCTGCCGTCGTGGCTGTAGCTGAAGGTGCCGTTGGCGTTGAGGGTCACGCTTCTTGCGATAGCTCGCCGACGATCTAACTAATTGGGCGACAACGCCACGGCTGCGCTGGTCAGCCAGGGCGAGAGCGCTCCTTGGCGTGGAAGTTCGAGGCTCCGAGCGGCTGCTGGACTCTAGCACACGTCCCGATGCGCGTCGATTCTTTGCGCATAACGGCGACATAACCAGCACGAAATGGCATGAAACGGGCTAAAACAGCCTGTTCGACGTGTTTGGTTACCACATTTTCGCTCTGGATGAGCGTTGGGACACGAACGAATATGGTAAAACGACGGAAAGAATGTAAATGGGGGCTTTGAAAACACCATGCATTCAGGGCACGGGAATCAAAAGGAATTTACAAGAACAAAATGTGTTACACTTCGGTTAATAAGTAACTAGGATCATGAACGAGAAGCTACTAACGCCAGAGCAAGTGGCGAAGAGACTGCAGGTGACGGAGCGGGACCGTCTATGGTTGGCTGCGGCGCGGTAGGCTGCCGGCGCTGAAGTTAGGGCGGCTCTGGCGCATCCGCCTCGAAGAGTTGGAAGCCTTCCTGGAGAGCGCCCGCCCCAGAGCCCCGTAGCCTTCGCAACAGTGGTCTTTGACGAGAGCCTTACCGGAGTGGAACGACTCTGGATATCAATGCAAACGCAAACCACGTTCGTGGTAGACTCCTGTCGCAACTAAACAAGGGACCCTTGGCGCCACCGGGAGAGACCAAAATGCGCGAGTATTCTACAAGCACAGGAGAGTCGGTGAGTGGTGGCGTCCGAACCGAGTCAGTTGTCGCTCGCGCAAATGAGGCGGTTGCAGCAGCGCAGCGTGCGTTCCCAATCTGGTCCTCAACCCCGCCAGGGCAGCGCCGCAGGCTACTCGAACAGGCTGCTCAGCTGCTGATGGAGCGTCAGCCGGAGATTGCCACTCTTGTCACGGAAGAGACGGGCGGCACCGTCGGATGGGGTATGTTCAACGTGCAGCTTGCCACAGCGATGCTCGCGTACAACGCGGCACAAGCCGACGCGCTAGTTGAGGAGGAGATCCCATCGCATATAAATGGCGCAACCGGGCCGAGCTCTTGGCAGCGAAGCGCCAGCTCATCCGTTACGACGGAAAAGGCAAGTGCGGTACAGTCGCTGTTACATCCGATTAGTTCAAGTCCACTCTTGGGAAAACTTTACCCTCACGTAAGGGTTGAATTCCCGCCCGCTTCCGCCTATCATCGGGGGGCAGGTCAGGGGCACTCATCGTAGGCGGGGGCGCGGTTGGCGCCGAGGCGTTCGGCGGCCTTGGGCTAGCTCCCGGCGGCGCCACTATCCGGACGAGTCGCGCCTGACGACCTGGCGTGTGGACGAGTTGTCGCGCAGAACGCAGCACCCAACTGAATGTTGACAACGAGAGCGGACCTAAGCGCGGCGGGCTGTCAAGACGGCAGAAACACACTATGAGACCAATAATCCGTTCAGGCCACCAAGAAGAGTCCTGCCTACCGGCCTCCGGGCGCCTGACACTCCCCAATCGCTTCGATTCGGGTCGTCCGACGGTCAGAGGCTCGTCTTGGCCGCCTACGCTCGAGACGCCGCCAGCTTGAGGGCCCGGCCAGTCATCACCCTCGTGAGATGCAGCCGGAACTCCGCCGAAGCGTGTAGATCGTTCAGCGCCTTGATCCCGTCGGCGGCAAGAGCAGCAGCTGTGGCGATGGTCCCGTCGTCCAGCACTTTGCCGGCAAGGGCGTGTTCGGCAGCTTGGGCGCGGCGTGGCACATGCGTCACACCGGTCAGGCCGATGCGCGCCCGCTCGCAGCGACCGTCATTGCCGATGGTGACCAGCGCGGCGACACCCACGATGGCGAAATGCGACGCCTTGTTCGGTACCTTTACGTAGGCGGCGCCCGTCTTCGGCGGAGGCAGCGGGAAGCGCACTTCGGTGAGGATCTCGTTGGGAGCGATCGCAGTCGACAGCAGGCCGACGAAGAAGTCGTCGGCCTTGATCACTCGCTTGCCTCCGGCTCCAACGAGGTGCAACTCCGCTCCGAGCGCCAGCGCTGTCGCGGGCAGGTCGGCCGCCGGGTCGGCGTGGACCAGGCTCCCCCCAATCGTCCCGCGGTTGCGCACCTGCACATCGGCCACGTGCGCAGCCGTCTCCGGCAGCAGCGGCAACTTCGACTTCAGGAGGTCCGACGTCTCGAGCGTGTGATGCGTCGCGAGCCCGCCAACGGTGATGGCGCCGTTCTGCTCGCGGACGTCGGATAAGCCGGGAAGGCGGCCGATGTCGATCAGGTATTTCGGTTGGGAGAGGCGCAGCTTCATGATCGGGATCAGGCTATGCCCGCCGGCGAGCAGCTTCGCCTCGTCGCCGTGCTTCGTGGATGCACTGAACATCGATCTTGGCGTCAGCGAAGGCGTGGCCCACATCTGCGCTAGGGCGAGCCCAGCGTCCGGGCCGTTCTGCACTGCCCGTCGCCGCCGGTGTAGGAATACCCGGGATGATACAGCTCGCGGTAGCGGGTCGAGTCACGGCGGTTCCAGGCGTCGATGTACTCGCGGGTGATAGCAGCAGCGTCGGGTATCGGGACCTCCTCTTGAACTGCGGGAAACGACCTGACGGCCCGCTTCTAGCACTGGGCACTTCGGTTGTCAACGGCCCAGGCGAGATCCTCCGGCAGTGTCCCGATGTCGCCGAGGCGCAGCTGTGACCACGGCCGATGAGTCGGCTAGCGCTATGTTCAGACAGCGCTCCGGCTGTCGGGCTGCTAAGCCGGCGAACTGCGTCAACGGGGCCCCAGTCGCTAAGAGTGGACGCCTTCGCCTTCGAGCGCAGGCGCTTGCTCGACCGGCTCCATCGCCGCTTCACCGAGCAGGTCGGCGCTGCCGACGTGCGCCGTCTCGCGCAGCGGCTGATCCTTGAGCAGCCAGGTCAGCGCGAAGGCCAATAGCGCCGCCGGCGCCGCCCAGAAGAACGCCGTCGTCACGGACTTAGAGAACGCCTCCACCACGCCGTGTAGCGCATCCGCGGGCAACTGGTAGATCTGCGCCGGACTCGCCGTCAGCGTCTTGGCGTCTATGCCGTTCAGCGAGTTCGGCGGCACCAGCCGCGGCAGGTAATAACCTAGGCGGTTGTTCACGATCGCGCCGGAGATCGCCACTCCAAAGGCGGCGCCCATCGAACGGAAGAAATTCGCGCCCGCTGTTGCCGTTCCGAGATCGCGGTAATCGACGGCGTTCTGCACAGCGAGCACGATCACCTGTATCACCAACCCGATGCCGATCCCCAGGAGGGCCATGTAGAGGGATGATTCGAGCAGCCCCGTGCCGGAGCTCATCGTCGACAGCATGAAGAGGCCTGCGCCCATCATCAGCGTCCCGGCGATCGGGAAGTAGCGGTATTTGCCGGTGGCGCTGATGATGCGGCCGGAGACCGTCGAGCTGATGATCAGCCCGAGCATCAACGGTGTCAGGCGCAGCCCGGAGGCCGTAGCCGAGACGCCCTGCACGACTTGCAGGTAAAGCGGCAGGAAGGCGATGGCTCCGAACATGCCCAGGCCGACGATGAACATGATCGCGCTGCCGGCAGCGAACACCCGCTCCCTGAAGAGGCGCAGCGGCAGCAGCGGTTCCGGGGCGCGGGCCTCTTGCAGCGCGAACAGCGCGAGCAGGACGACGCCTGCTATACCAAGGCCGATGATCGTTGTCGAGAGCCAGCCGTACTCGATACCGCCCCAGCTGGCGACGAGCAAGAGCGAGGTGACGCCCGCCACCATAAGCGCCGCTCCGATATAGTCAATTGAGTGCTTCTGTCGGTGGACGGGCAGCTTGAGCACGATCGTTGTCAGAGCCAGGGCGCCGATGCCGATCGGCAGGTTGATGTAGAAGACCCAGCGCCAGGTCAGCTGGTCCGTGAAGAAGCCGCCGATCAGCGGCCCGGCCACGCTCGACACAGCGAAGACGGAGCCGATGTAGCCCTGATAGCGGCCGCGCTCTCTTGGCGGCAGGATGTCGCCGACTATCGCCATTGCCATCGCGAAGATGCCGCCCGCGCCGAGCCCCTGGACGCCGCGCGACACGATCAGCTGCGGCATGTTCTGGGCAATGCCCGAGAACAGCGAGCCGGCGATGAAGACGCCGATCGCGACTTGGAATAGCAGCTTGCGGCCGTAAAAGTCGCTGAATTTGCCGTAGAGCGGCACAGAGGCCGTGGAGGTCAACAGGTAGGCTGTGATCACCCATGAGAAGTGGTCCAGCCCGCCCAGCTCGCCAACAATCGTCGGCAGCGCCGTCGAAACGACTGTCTGGTCTAGCGAGGCGAGCAGCATCCCTGACATCAAGCCGGCAAAGACGATCAGTATCTGGCGGTGCGAGAGTTGGGCGCCGCCGGGAGCGGTCTGCATGGCCACTCGTTGGGTCATCACTACACCGCAACCGTCTTGCTGGCGACCCTGGCGTTGGCGTCCGCGAGATTCTCAAACGATCGGACCAACACCTCGAGCTGCTCATCGCTGAGCAGTGCGAACACCTCGCGTAGGTACGTCCGGCTGACCTCTCCCACCTCGGTTGTCAGCCGTCGTCCGTCTGCTGTTAGCGTTAGCCGGACGACGCGGCGGTCGGCGGTATCTTCACGCCGCTCGATCAGGCCCTGCCTGACGAGCCGGTCGGTGATGCCGGTCACGGTCGACGCCGCGACGCCGAGGGTATCGGCGATGTCGCCGGCCGACTGGTCGCCGGACTCGGCGAGCATAAAGAGCACGCGCACCTGCGGCATCGTGATACCGCGCTCGGCCCAGACCTGGAAGCGGATAGGATCGAGGATGCGGATCGCGCGGGCGTAGGCGGCTAGCGCAGCATCGATGAGATTGGCTGGCACGATATAAACATTAGCATGAAGCTAAGTAATTCGGGAAGCGACAAGGGGGCGCGAAGGCAACGGACCCATCAAGTACCGACGATTCTTGGGTGTCGCTCGTGTAACGCCCAGCTAGGGCTACTCGGGGTATGCCCGGCGCGAGCCTGCCCTTAGCGACCGGCGCGACGAGTACGCCGGTGATCTCTTCGAGTCGTCGACGACGTTCGTCGAGACGTGATACGCATTTGCAAGCGCTCGAATCTGCCCATTTATATTCGTGAAACTAACTGCATCCTAAGCTCATGCCACAACTGAAGGGCCCAAGGAGGTCACGGAGATGATATTCAAAGCATGCGCACGGTGTCGCGGCGATCTTTACCGCGAGGAAGACCTCGGGGGGACGGAGCTTGTCTGCGCCCTCCCCGCGGCGCCCGTCCCTGCACTTGATCGGTTGCCATGCAACCTCGCGTGGTGCTCCGCAAGCAGGCAACGCAAACCCGTGCGAGTAGCCGCTAAATTTAGCAAAGGAGTGTGAAGGATCATGCCTTTCGGCAAGAGGACCGAGACAGTCGAGGAGGAACGTGGCCGTCATCCGACGGCAGTCCGTGAGCGTGAGTACGTAGAGCCAACCCATGACGCTCGGAACGAGGTAGACGCCGAGGAACAAGTAACCACTACGACGCCGAGTGCGTGGAGCGTCGCCCGCGGCTGGATCGGCGTGCTCGCCGCGTGGATCGCCATTGCTCTGGCCGTCGTCGAGGTAGTACTCGGCTTTCGGCTCGGTTTTCTGCTCGCCAGCGCTAACCCGAACAACGGCTTTGTCGACTTCATCTACGACATCAGCGATCCATTGACCGATCCTTTCCAGGGGATATTCACAAACAGAAGCGTCGATGGCGGCATCTTCGAGCCTGCGTCGCTGATCGCCATGCTCGTGTACCTTGTGTCC
>WNGD01004018.1_pt1 | contig 17517 bp, 13 predicted proteins | sample 5400671 | NCBI WGS metagenome assembly WNGD01 (sample SAMN13153369, study PRJNA577476) | soil metagenome | isolation source: 40 cm soil or saprolite under grassland replicate 2 | place: USA:California | collected 2016-06-15
GTGCGGGCGGGCAGTGACAGCGGCGGCACGAGCCACGCTTGCTCGCCCGGCACGCCCAGCGCTTCGCGGCTCGTGGCGAGGATGCAGACGCTCGGGCAGCCCTTGAGCAGCGTCTCCGCAACCTCGGCACAGGCATCTACCAGATGCTCGCAGTTGTCGAGGATGACGAACGTGTCGCACTCGCACAACCGGTGCACCATGGTCTGGACCGCCGACCGGCCCCCCTCTTCGCGATAGCCCAGCGTCGCGGCGACCAGCTCGGCCACGAGCGCTGGGTCCGAGAGGCTGGCGAGGTCCACCCAGGCGCTGGCCTCGAAGCGTGGGGTGACACGCGCCGCGACCTCGGCAGCGAGCCGCGTCTTCCCGGCGCCGCCGACCCCGGTGAGCGTCACCAATCGGGTGGATTGCAGCAGCTCGTCCACGGCCGCGATCTCTCGTTCGCGGCCGATGAACGTCGTGAGTTGTACCGGGCAGCCCGCACGCGGCGCCGGGGCCGTCGTCATGGGAGAATCCTAACTGAAGATCCCCTCTACCGCTGCCCGGAGCACCGCCGGGTCGGTTGCCGAGGAGTCGGCTATGATGACTCCCCTCACGCGGTCTGGTGCATCATGCGCAAACTGCAATGCCGCATCCCTCAAGGCGGGCGTCGCGACGATCGCCGCCTCGGCGATCCCCAGGCCCTCACACACCCCCCCCAGCCAGCGCGCCGCGCCTGGGTCCGAGTAGTCGAGCGGGAGCTCCGGAACGATGACCCGGAACGAGTCGCCCAGCGCGAGGGCGCTGGCCTCGGATACGCCGAGCAGCAAGAGGGTGCGCCCCGATCCCCAACGCCGGTAGATCGTTGCGAGACCATCGGCCATGACCATGGCGGTCGAGATGCGGTCAAGATGTCGCGGGTCGGATGACATGGTGCCTCGTCACAGGTTCCTGACAAATGTGCGGGATGAGTCTTACGGCGTGCTTAAACCCCGCGCTCAATGGCGCGTTGTAAGTCACCAGTAATAGGCGACTCACAGGTTCCTCTCCGTCCTGCACGGAGAGGCTCTATGTCGACAAGGTCCTGGGTTTGGTTTCTCGTCGCGGCGGTCAGTGCCTGCTCCGACAGCACGTTGCCGTCGACCCCGCCCCCACCGCCGCCACCGACCACCATCGCGGTCGCGTACTGCGCCGGCCTCGAGCCGACGTGGGTGGCGTTCCAGGATGGCGACGGGGCGTGGACGCAGGCGCAGCCGACTCCGAGCGGATCCAACAAGACCTTCCGCCACGAGTTCTCGGCCGACCGGGGCGCGATTGCGACGCTGTCCCGGGCCGGCGGCAACATGACCGTTCTCTCGGTCCTATACGGCACCCCGGCGGAGCTCGTGACGGCAGGCGACACGAATTCACGTGACTGCGGTCCAGCGCCGGCAAAAACGCTGCTCGGGACGGTTGCCGCGCTCGAGACGAATGAAACTGCGTTCGTCAGCGCGTCCTTCAACAGAACGTTCGAGCTCAAGGGACTGGCCAGCGGTCCGCGTGATCTGCTCGCCGCGCGCACCACACGGATCGACGGTAGCGATGTCCTTACCCGCCTCATCATGCGGCGGGGCGTCGACGTGCCCGATAGCACCACACTCCCCGTGCTCGACTTCGCGTCAGCCGAAGCGTTCGCGCCAGCCGTCGCGACCGTCTCCCTCGATGGCCTAGGCGCGGAAAGCGCGGCGTCCGGTACGCGGCTACTGACGGACCACGACGAGCTCGCAGTGAGCCTGCTGATCGGTCTGACGACCGATGTGACGCGTCCCTACGTGGCGCTGCCGGAGAGTCAGCTGCTCGCGAGCGATCTACAGATTCTCGCCGCCAGCGTGAGCGCCGCGACCACCGGGAGCGCCCGCAGCGCGACGCTCTATTTCCGCACGCCCACCGACCGCACCCTCACGCTCGGCGCACCGCTCATACCGCCGACGTTCAGCACCGTCGCGAGCGCGCCGGCGCTGCGGCTGCGAGCACACTTCGTCCCGCAGGGCGAATACGATCGATCCGCGTTCGTCTCGTATCAGCAGGGCACCACGACGTTTGTGGTCATCTCGATGACCGCCGCGTACGGCGCCCTCACAGGGACCGGGTACGATCTCGTCGTTCCCGATCTCTCCGGTGTCGTCGGCTTCGATCCGGCGTGGACGCTGCAGGCGGGGGGAACGGTGCTGTGGAACGCGGGGCGGGTTGGGGGAACGCTTGGGTTGGGCCGGGATGCGGTGCCGAGCGACGGGGCGACCCGACGGGCGGTGTCCGCAGCTGGTGCGATCGATCCAACGGCGAACACCGAGCTGAGCTCGTCTGGTCGCGCTCAATGAACAGTCTCGCGGCGTTGACGCGGATAGGCGTGAACTGACATCGGCGCTCGATATGTCCGGAACGGGTGAGGAAGAAGTATGGGAGGAAACAGAGAGGACCCTGCGTTGTTCAGTGAGCGAGCAGCGCTCACAGGGGAGAGAGAGATGCGCACGACGACATGGATCGGGCTTGCAGGGGTGGCGGTGATGATGGCGTGCGGCGACGATCCCGTCACCACGCCCACTCCGGTGCCGCCCGAGGCGACGGTGTTCAGCGCCACCGGCAGGATCGGCGCCACGGTGAGTCAATTCAGGGCGATCCTGGGCACGGCCAACGGTGGGACTGCCGGCGAGCAGCCGGCCGGGCGGCGCGAGATCAACTGGGATGGCGCCGCCGCAATCCCGTTCAACAACCAGAACGACTTCCCGGCGGACTTCTTCAACACCACCGTGAAGGCGGGGGCGGTGTTCACCACGCCGGGCACCGGGTTCCGGAACGACTCCACCCTGTTCAGCGAGATCAACCCGGACTACGCGGCGCAGTTCCTCTTCTTCTCCGCCACCAATGTGTTCGCGCCGATCGGCAGCAACCAGTTCGACCAGCTGTTCCAGGTCGCCGGCCAGCCGACGCCGGCGCTGGTTCGCGGCTTTGGCGTCGTGTTCAGCGACGTGGATCTGGCCGACCAGACCACGATTCAGCTGTTCGCGCAGGACGGCTCCAGCCTGGGCACCTACGGCGCGCCGGTTCGGTCCGACGAAGGCGGGTTCTCCTTCGTTGGGGTCACCTTCGCCGACGCGATCATCGCCCGGGTCCGGATTACGCTCGGCAGCGGTGCGCTTGGCGCCGACGTCAATGACGTCAGCGCGGGCGGCACGGTCGACCTGGTGGTGGTGGACAATCTGATCTACAGCGAGCCCCGGAATCTCATTCACCCTTGACGGAGGTTGTGACGTGCGGCAAACAACATTGATCGTGACAACTGCTCTCCTCTCGCTGGCCGCGTGCGGCGGCATGACTTCACCTGACGGAGGCGGCGGGGGCGGCGGCGGCGGCGGCGGCCCGGTCGGCCAGGTCACGGTGGGAGACATCTTCTTCCGCAGTGCCCACAACGGAAGCCAGAACACCGCCGTGGACACGATCGTGGCGGGCTCGACCGTCACGTGGACCTGGAACGGGGGCTCGCACAGCATCCAATCGACCGGGTTGCCTCCGGAGATCTTCAGGAACAGCGTGGTCTTGGTCGGGGCCAACTCCACCTACTCGGTGACGTTCCGCAATCCGGGAACGTACCCATATCAGTGTGCGGTCCACGGGTCGGCCATGACGGGAACGATCGTTGTTCTTCAACCTTGAGGGCACCGTGAACGACATCGTCTTGGAGTCGGAAAAACCCATGCGCGTTCGCCCGACCTCGGCTCGGGATCGGGTCGGCGAGTTGCTCGGCGGGCGGTACCGGGTGCTGCGCCGGCTCGGAGCCGGTGGCATGGGGACCGTCTACCTCGCGGAGCACGTCCACCTGGGCCGCCTCACCGCGGTCAAGGTGCTGTGCCCTCCACTGTGCGCCGACGATCCCGCCGCCGAGCAGCGGTTCCGCCAGGAGGCGCTACTGGTCGCGAGGGTGCACCACCCGAGCGTCGCCGAGGTGTACGACTTCGACCGCCTGCCCGACGGCAGGTTCCTCCTCGCGATGGAATACGTGGTGGGTGAGACGGTGGCCCAGCAGCTGGAGCGTGGCGGACCCTTCGCCATCCCGGAGGCCATCCGGGTGCTGCGCGCAATGGCGGACGGGTTGAACCATGTGCACTGGGTCGGCATTCTCCACGGCGACTTGAAGCCTCAGAACATCATGCTGGGTCCAGGCGGCGCCGTGAAGCTGCTCGACTTCGGAGTGGCTCACGAGATGGCTCAGCTCGTGGCCGCCGACACGTTCCGGCCGGGCACCCTCGCTTACATGAGCCCAGAGCAGCTGCTGGGCGACGCGCTCGGTGCCGCGAGCGACATCTATGCACTGGGCGTCGTGTTTTACGAGATGCTCACGGGCCGGCTCCCCCACGCGGGGACAACCGTCGCCGAGCTGCGGATCCAGCGGCTGTTGCGCCCGCCCGTCCCGGTAAACTGGCTCCGCCCGACCAGTCCTCGCGCATTGGCGGAGGTGGTGGCGCGGGCGCTTCATCCCGAGCCGGCGGAGCGCTGGCCGTCGGCGGTGGCGTTCGCGCAGGCGGCGGCACGGGCGATCACTAGCGGGCCTTGAACGAGGTCCTCACCCCCCGTCCCGCACTCGGTCCTCACCCCCTGTAAAGCGGCGCCTGTACCAAGAGGTGGGGATTCCGGCTTATTGGATCGTGGACGCCGATGAACACTTAGTGGAGATCTGGACGCCGGAGGCGTCGCTTCCCAGGATCGAGCGCGACCGGGTCGAGTGGCGTCCGGCGGGCGCTGCGGACTCTTTCGGGCTCTCCGTGCCGGAGCTGTTCCGACCGCTGTGAGCCGTCGGGACGGCTACGACTCCTTGCTGTTATCGAGCACTTCGCGAGTCTTGCGCGCCAGGACGTCCGGGGTGAAGGGCTTCTGGAGAAACGCGACGCCCGGTTCCAGCAAGCGGTGCTGGAGCACCGCCTCGCCGGTGTAGCCCGACACATAGAGCACCTTCAGGTCGCTTCGCCTCGCGCAGGCGAGCCGGGCAACCTCGCGGCCGTTCATCCCGGGCATCACCACATCGGTGATCATCAGATGGATCCGGTTCGGATGCCGAGCGACGATCTCCAACGCCTCGGCGCCGTTCCGAGCGGCCAGCACCGTGTACCCTCGAGCCTCCAGGACGCGCTTGGTCAGCTTTCGAACCTCTTCCTGATCCTCCACGACGAGTACCGTCTCCGATCCGCCCACCGGGGTGGGTGCGCTCGGCGTCGACTCCGGCGCCTCCGCCGTCTCGGCTACTCGAGGCAGATAGATCTTGAAAGTGGTGCCGTGGCCCAGCTCGGTGTACGCCCAGATGTATCCGCCGCTCTGCTTGACGATGCCGTAGACCGTCGCGAGCCCGAGTCCCGTACCCCGCCCAGGCTCCTTGGTCGTGAAAAAGGGCTCGAACAGGCGCGCCTTGGTCGCGACATCCATGCCCACACCCGTGTCGCTGATCGCAAGCAGGACGTAAGGGCCTGGCTGGGTTGGTACGTGCGCTGCGACGTAGCTCCGATCGAGCTCGACGTCCGCCGTTTCGATCGTGAGACGGCCTCCCTTCGGCATGGCATCACGGGCATTCACCACCAGGTTCACGATGGCTTGCTCGAGCTGGCCCGGATCGGCTCGGACCGCCCCCCGCAGCGCGGCGGGCTTCGTCCGCAGCTCGATGTCTTCGCCGATGAGCCGATGCAACATCCTCTCCAGGTTGCCGACTAACGCATTCAGATCGAGCACGCGGGGCTCGAGCACTTGCTGGCGGCTGAAGATCAACAGCTGACGCGTCAGCCCGGCGGCCCGCTTGGCGGCCTTCTCGATTTCTTGGATGTCCAGGCGCGCCCGTGACTCGAGCCCCAGATCCTCCAGCACCAGTGCGGTCGTCCCAATAATCGCGGTCAGTAGATTGTTGAAATCGTGTGCGATGCCACCGGCGAGCCGCCCGACCGCCTCCATCTTCTGCGCCTGGCGGTACTGCACTTCGAGCTGTCGCATCTCCGTGATGTCCGCCGCGAGCGACAACATCCCCGTGACCCGCCCCGCGGCATCATGCAGCGGAGCCACGGAAAGACTGATGTTCACCAACGTGCCGTCTTTCTTACGTCGGGTGACCTCCACACCCCGCAGCGCTTCGCCCCGCAGCACGCGGTCGCGCAAGCGCGCGTGGTCCTCCAGATCCTGGCCGACCGTCGGCAGCGGACGGCCGATGACCTCCTCCGCCTGCCATCCGTAGAGCGCCTCCGCCGCCCGATTCCAGGTCCGCACCGTGCTCGCCGGGTCGAGCGTGTAGATCGCGAGCGGCGAGCTCTGAATCACGGCCGCGAGATGCTCGTTGGCCTCTCGCAGCGCACGTTCCGCCCGGTCCTGACGGGCCGTGGCGGGGCCCAGGGACAATGCGGTGATGGCGAGGATGCCGATGTAGAGCATCAGGGCGGTATCGGTACTCGGCACGGTCTGCATGACGAAGGGACCGCCGCCCCGCACGGTGTAGCCGACCGCGAGCGTCGCCACCGTCATGGTGAGGAGCGAGGCCCCGCGGGGGCCGAACCGCAGCGCGGCCCCAATCACGAAGGGAAACAGCAGATAGGGGTACTGGGCCGGTGCGAGGAGCGACGCCGGCAAGAGGCCCCCGAAGATCGCCATGGTCGCGAGCACTGCACCGCCCACGAGGAGTGACAGCTCGAGCGCCGTACGCCGGTCGATGCGCCCGCCGGCCGGACCGGCCCGGGTGAGCCAGGTGAACCAGGTGAAAAAGACCGGCGCCACCACCAATGCGCCGAGGTAGTCACCGGCCCACCAGAGGCTCAGGGCGGCCCAGACCCCGGCCTCCGGCACCGCATGGGCCAGCCACAGGGTCGTGACACCGATGGTGGCACTCGCCAACGCCCCGACCGGTGCCGCGACGCCGACGAGCGTGCGTACCCCGAGGAGATCATCGAGCGCCAGGTGCTGGCCGGCCCGGCTCCGGAGGAGATAGGCGGCGAGTATCGCTTCGGTCGTGTTGCCGCAGGCAATGCCGGTCGCGGCGAGGAGCGGAATGCTCGTCGTCGCATTGGCCAGAAACGCGCCGAGCAGGATGGCCGGCCAATATCCCGGGCCGAGCAGCGCCAGCGCCGCCACGGCGACGCCCGTGGGCGGCCACACCGGCGAGATGGAGGGCCCGATCGTCGCGTAGCGGAGGCCGATTTTGGCGACCACGAAGTACGTGGCGGCCAGGGCCAGCGCACCCGCCAACCAGCGCAGGGCCGTCAACGCTGTCCTGGGGGAAGTCGTCATGGGGCGAGGGAAAGATTTGTTGCTGCGAGAGCCAAAACAAGCGCCCACTGTGCGTTCTTGATCACCAGCTCGCGGCCCGATGCCTCGATCCGAATCAAGGGATGACCCGACCGCAGTCGTGAACCATCGAGCTGCTCTGGCCGCTCCTTTCGCGGGGCGGTACTTTGGCACGGCATGTCCGATGTGCTCGAACGCCTCGGAGCGGCCCTCGCCGAGCACTACGCCATCGAACGCCAGGTCGGTGCCGGTGGCATGGCGACCGTCTATCTCGCACGGGACCTCAAGCACGATCGCGCCGTCGCCTTGAAAGTGCTGCGCCCCGAGCTCGCCGCCGTGCTCGGGATCGAGCGCTTCTTGAGTGAGATTCGGGTGACGGCCCACCTGCAGCACCCGCACATCCTGCCGTTGTTCGATTCGGGCCAAGCGGGCGGTCTGATCTACTACGTCATGCCGCACGTGGAAGGGGAGTCGCTGCGACAGCGTCTCGAGCGAGAGAAGCAGCTCCCGATCGAGGAGGCGCTCGGCCTTGCCGGTGGCGTCGCCAGTGCGCTCGGCTACGCGCACCGCCACGGCGTGATCCATCGCGACATCAAGCCGGAGAATGTCCTGTTCCAGGACGGCCAGGCGGTGGTGGCGGACTTCGGGATCGCGCTCGCCCTCTCCGCCGCAGGTGGCTCGCGCCTGACGGAAACGGGGCTGTCACTCGGCACGCCTCAGTACATGAGTCCCGAGCAGGCGACCGGAGACCGGGTCATCGACGCGCGCAGCGACATATACTCCCTCGCCTCCGTCCTGTATGAGATGCTCGCCGGCGAGCCGCCGCACACCGGACCGACGGTGCAGTCGGTGATCGCCAAGGTCCTGACGGACCGACCCCGACCACTGCGACAGCTCCGGGAGTCCGTACCCCCGCACGTCGAAGCCGCGGTCATCAAGGCGTTGGCCAAGGTGCCGGCGGACCGGTTCCAGACAGCGGCGCAGTTCGTCGACGCCCTGGCGCGGCCGGGGTGGGGCGGGCCGCTCACGACCACGGCGCCCGACGTGGCTGCGCCTGCGGCGGGGCGCCTCAGGCGAATCGCCGGACGGGATGTCGCGCCCTGGGCAGTCGCCGGCCTCGCGGCGGGCCTCGCGCTCTGGGTCGGGCTCCGTCCGCGACCCGCGCCCTCGGGGCGGCCGGTGGCTCGGTTCACTCTCGCGTTGCCGTCCAGCGCACCACCGGCGGAGGCGGGCCCGAGCGTCGCGTTGTCCCCGGACGGGTCACGCATCGTGTATGTGAGCTCCGGAGCCACCGGAAATCAGCTGTTCAGCCGCAAGCTCGACCAGCTTGAGCCTGTGCTCCTCGCCGGCACCCAGAACGCGCGGACCCCTTTCTTCTCCCCGGACGGACGATGGGTGGGGTACTTCTCGGGCAGCAAGCTGTTCAAGCTGCCGCTGGGTGGGGGGCAAGTGACCACGGTCGCCAACGTGCCCGGCCTCGCGTTTGGGGCGACGTGGGGGTCGACCGACACGATTGTGTTTCGCTCGGACGGTGGGCTGATGGCCGTGCCCGCCGCGGGCGGCGACCCGCGGCTCCTGCTCAAGTCCGACACGAGTCGCGGCGAATCGTATGCGTTCCCCCACTACCTGCCGGGCGCCAAGGCGCTGCTGCTCCAGATCCGATCCCAGGGGGCGGACCGGCTGGGGGCGCTGACGCTCGCGACCGGCAAGCTCAAGCGCTTCGAGCAGACGGGCAGCAACCCGCGGTATGTATCCTCCGGCCACGTGGTCCTAGGCACCCGAACCGGACGGCTCGTCGCGGTGCCGTTCGACCCGTCGCGCCTCGAGATCACGGGATCGGCGGTCCCCGTGGCGGACGGGGTCGTGGTGGGACCGGGGGGCGGGGCGAGGGTGGGGATGTCGCTGGACGGAGCGTTCGCGTACGTGCCCGGGCCGGCGGTCTTGAGCGAGCTTGTGGTGGTGGACCGCTCCGGCCGAGCGCGCCTGCTGCCCGCCGAGCCCCAGGTCTACGTCGCACCGCGGATTTCGCCGGACGGCCGGCGGATCGCGGTCGAGGTGGATGAGCCAGACTTGGTGAACTCGGACGTGTGGGTGTACGACATCACGAACCACACCCCGACGAGGCTCACCTTCGACCAAACCGGCCGCCGGCCCATCTGGACGCCCGACGGCCGGCGCATCGTGTACTCGCGCGGCCAGTTCAGCCAGGCGGACCTGTACTGGATTCCCGCCGACGGCAGTGGCCCCGCCGAGTCGCTGCTCGTGGCGCCGGAGGACCAATGGGCCGGTGAGGTCACGCCCGACGGGCGCACGCTCTTGTTCCGCGCCGGGGGCGGCGGGCCGGTGCGCTCGCTCTACACCTTGTCGCTCCAGGGACCACGGACGCCGCAGCCGTTCCTCGCGAACCAGTTCGACAACCACTCTCCGTCGCTGTCACCGGATGGACACTGGGTCGCCTACGTCTCCAACGAGTCGGGGCGGCTCGAGGTATACGTGCGGCCGTTCCCGGGACCGGGCGGCCGCTGGCAGGTGTCTCTCGACGGCGGCACCGAGCCGCTGTGGGCGGTGAACGGCCGCGAGCTCTTCTATCGGAACGGCACCAAGATGATGGCCGCCGCGATCACCTTACATCCTACGTTCACCGTGGGCGCGCGGCGCGCGCTGTTCGAAGGCAACTACCTGAGCGAGCCTGTCTACCGCAGCTACGACGTTACGCGTGATGGGCGGGGCTTCGTAATGGTTCGATCCCCGAAGCCGCCGGCGGACTTGATCGTGGTCTTGAACTGGTTCGACCAGTTGCGAGGGCAGGCCCGTCGGGGAGCCCCCGAGGCGCGCTGACGGCGAGTCACAGGAAGGAGGATGTCGTTGCGTCCCCTCGCGGTGCCCGGTACCGGTCTCCATGTTCGAGCCACTCAGATGCCATGATCCCCGAGGCGCGATGTCGTCCTCGAAAGAGAGGCACCCATGATCCAGCGGTCCGTTCTCCTGTTGTTCGGTGGCGCCTGCATCGCCACTTCGGCCTCCGCTCAGCAGTCGAAGAAACCGGACGCCAGGGCGATCGCGCACCAGTTGATCGCGAGCACCATGATCCGGGAAGGTCAGAGCGTGCTCATCAGCGGGAGCGTGCGCGATGCCGGGTTAATGGAGGACCTGGCGATCGAAGCACGGAAAGCCGGCGCACAACCGATGCTGGTCATCTCGAGCGAGCGCCTGATCCGGCGGTCCTACGATGAGGTCCCCGCGAAATACGACGCTCAGGAACCGAAGCTCGACCTTGCCGTGGCGAAACTGTTCGACGCCCAGATTGCGATCGATGTCGGCGAAACCGAGGGCCTGCTCGCGGGGGTCCCCGCGGAGCGGCTCGCCGCCAGGGCAAAGGCCGGCGCCCCGGTGAATGAAGCCTTCCTCGAGCGCAACGTCCACCTCGTCAATCTGGGGAACGGCCTCTATCCCACCGCCACGCTCGCGAAGCGGCTCGGAATCACTCAGGCCCGGCTGGCCACAGGCTTCTGGAGGGCGGTTGCCGTGCCGCCGGAACGGCTCCAAGCCGCCGGGGAGCAGCTGCGCACCGCATTCGCGAGCGGCGGCACGGTCCAGCTCACCCATCCGAACGGGACCAGCCTGACGTTCGACGTGACGGGCCGCACGCCCACGATCAGCGCCGGCGCGTTGACGCCGGCGCAAGCCGAGCAAGGCGGAGCCGCCCTGCTCACCTGGCTCCCCGCCGGCGAGTTTCAGATCGCCGCCGTGCCGGGAAGCGCCGAAGGCAAGATTGTGATCGACAGGGCGCTGTGGAGCGGCAAGGTGATCCGAGGCCTCACCCTCGTCTTCAGCCAGGGCAAGCTGACGAGCATGACCGCCGCTTCGGCCCTGGCACCGCTCCAGGCCGCGTATGACGCAGCGGGGTCCGGCAAAGACCGGTTCGGCGCGATCGACATCGGCCTCAATCCTGAAGTCGACCTCCCGCTCGGGACCGGTGCCATCGTCTGGCCACAGGCTGGAGCAGTATCAATTGTCTTTGGCAACGACGTGTTCTCTGGAGGGAGTAACAACTCGGACTTCGGCTTTGCGGCACAGTTGGGAGGCGCGTCCATCACGGTCGGTGGAAAGCCGGTGCTTGAAAAGGGACGACTCAAGTAACGCCGATCACAGGCCGCTCCCCAGAAGACGGTGACGACCGCGGGCGTCAAGAGCGGCCAATGCCGCTTTCGCGCGGTGACGAGGTAACCATGAAGAAGATCACCCGTGGAAACAGCGCTCAAGCTCGGAACAGATAGCTCAGTTTCACGAAGAACCCATCGGTCGTCCTCGACAATGCCTGGAACCTGAACGGGAATCTGTCATCGAACGTGCTCCCGTAGCCGGCGAAGATCACCGTGCCCGGCACCGGCCGGTACGAGAACAGCCAGTCCACCCGGAACACGTTGCTCGCCGCCGCCGCGCTGCGCGTGAACCGCCCGGTCACCGGGTCGCGGAACAGGATCGGGTCGTTGGTGCGCGAATCGTCCCGCAGCGAGTCCACCTGGTTGGACGTGTACTGCCCGACAAACCGCAGGAACACGGCGCGCGAGAGCTGATACTCGACCTTGAGCCGCGGCACGCGCGTCAGCGCCACGAGACTCCCGTCCGTCCGGCGGTTCACTTGCTGGTGATCGTAGATCAGCTCGGTGCGGATTCGGTCCGTGGGTCGCCAGAGCAGGTCGATCGTGCTGAGAATCACCCGCGCCGAGGCCCACTCCAGGAAGTTCTCGTCGTGCCCGACGAGTACAAACGCCGTCGCCGAAAAATTCTGGAACCGCGGCGTCGCAATGTTGGCGCCGAAATCCAGATTGGGAATATGCGGCTGGCCGGTGAATGCCACCGTGTCGACACCCGTGCCCGCGCGCCGCTCGATCCAGTAGTTGGCGAAGAACGACGCCGGATATCCGAACTCCTCGACCGAAATCCCCGTGCCCAGCTGCCATCCGCCCTTCAGCGTGAATCCGAAGCTGAAGTCGGCCTGCCGATCATCGCGCGCGGCGCTGGCCGTCGGTAGGCCCCAGTCGTTGATGCGGTCGGCGAGATAGACGTTCGCGTTGAAGCTCTCCAGCAGCGAGCCGGGCCGACCGATCAGCGTGATGCTCGGGATGACGCTGTTGCTGATGAATCCGGAGCTGGCGAGGAAGCCACTCGACGCCTGGAAATCGCCGTGGACGCCGTAGGTCTGGACGTTGAGACCGAAGTGCCGGCCGGAGCGAATCAGCACCGCCTTCCACATCGGCGCCCAGCGGACCGGCCCCGCCGCGGCATCGCGGGTCGCACTCGCGCCGCTCTGGACGGTGAGGTCCCACGCGTGCCCCAACAGCACGCGCCCATCGGCCGCGGCGACGCGATTGAAGCTCGACCCGTCCACCCGATCGGTGTAGACGATACCGAGCATGTTCTGCCCGCCGATGTTCCGCCGCAGCCGCACGGCGTTGAGCAGCGGATGATCCGCGCCCGCTGATGCCACGGTGCCGTCCACGCCGGACAGCGTGGCGATGGTCATGGCGCCGGTTTGTCCGGTGAGCTTGAGCGCCGCCGATGGATCCACGAGGCGGCGCGTGTAGATGAGCTGCACCGGCGTGTTGAACAGCTCGAGCCCGTCGAGGAAAAACGGGCGCTTCTCCGGGAAGAAGAGCGCCACGCGCGGGTTGAACTGGATCTGCGGCACGTCGGCCTCGACCTGCGAGAAGTCGGGCCGCACGGTGCCCGCGAGCGACAGCCCGGTGGTCACGCCCCACCGGACCGTCGCGCCGATGCGCGGATCGCCGCCGCCGTAGCGCCAGCCCTCCCCCGAGGGCGGCGGCGATCCCGTCTCAGTGCTGGTCGCTTCGGGCGTGACGTCGAGCACGAGGCCGCGGTGCAGGTCCGACAGACCGGTGAGCGTGCCCGACTGCGCGAGAAACGACGGCCGCGTCTGCAGTACCCGCGTCCAAGTGTGTTGGTGGCCGGTGGCCTGGACCACGCGGATCACGTTGATGCCCCAGCTCTGCGGCTCGTGCGCCTGATAACGCAGGCTCTTGAACGGGATCCGAATCTCGATCTCGTAGCCCCAGCTCGTGAGCCGTCCCTTGGAGGAGTAGACGAAGTCGGGATTGAGATCCACGGTGTAGGCGCCGGTCACCGCGGAGCTCGTGATGTCGATGCTGTGGCGCGGGGCGTCGCGCAGCGTGCCGTCCGACTGAATGCCGAGCGGGTTGACGCCGAACACCAATGCCTGCCGCCGGTCGCCGAGGGGGTCGAGCACCAACTGGACGTAATCGTCGCCGACGATGTTGTCGCGGTCGGCTACGGTCGCGCGCACGCTTGCCGAGTCTTGCCAGGCGCGGATGCCGAAGTAGATCGCGCTGGACGAGTACCACGCCAGCACTACCGTCGAGTCCTCGGCGGGTCGGTTGTCATTAGGGACGTACTGGGAGAAACCGCGCAGCACGGCGGCGCCGGCCCACGCCGCCTCATCGAGCCGGCCGTCAATGATCACGGCGGGATCGTCGTAGCGCGGGATCGCGACGGCCGGCATCGTCGTGTCGGACGGCGCCAGGGCGAGCGCGGCGAGGAGCAGCAGCATGGTGCCAGGATAGGCTGGCAGCCACGCAACGCACAACGAGAATGGGCCCACCGATCCCATTCGCAGGATGACCGGTCCCGCAGGCGTGCCGAGTGGTTCCGAGTTGCCTGGGCACCGATGAAACGCCATACATTGCGCATGCCTTCCCCCAACGCTCGGCCCTGGCGCATCGTCGCGCTCGCGCTCTTCGCCGGCGTGTTCCTCACCGCGCAGCCGATGCTGATGAACGAGGTCGCCGGCCATCACATGACCCTGCGCGGCGTGCTCTCCGAGCTGCTCTTCTGGGTGGTCTGGGCCGGCTTCACGCCGCTTGTCCTCGCCGTGGCGAATCGCTGGCCCCTCGGCCTCGACATGTCCTGGCGCCAGCTGCTGCCGCACATCGTCATATCCATTCTGCTGGCGCCGATAGCGGACTTCGTCTACCTGTCGCTCGAGCCCCTGTGGGGACTCATTAGCGGGCAATTGCCGGCTGCGGTGTTCTTTGCGCGGTTTAGCAACCTCGGGCCGGCGCAAGTCTGGGCCTTCTTCATGGGCATGCTCTACTACTGGGCCCTGCTCGTGCTCCTCACGACCTTTCGTTTCCGCGGGCTGTATGCCGACGCCGAGCGGCAGCTGGCGAGCAGCAAGCTGGATGCGCTGCGGTCGCAGCTGCGGCCGCACTTTCTGTTCAATACGCTGAACGCCATCTCGGTATTGGCGCACAAGGACCCCGAGAAGACGCAGCAGATGCTGCTCAGGCTGTCGTCTTTGCTGCGCCGCAGTCTCGATGAGGAGGCTCACGAGGTGCCGCTGCGCCAGGAGCTGGCGTTTCTCGAGGACTATCTGGACATCCAGCGGGTGCGCTTTGGGGACAAGCTCCAGGTCCGGCTCGACGTCGATCCCGCGGTCCTGGACGTACGAGTCCCCGTCTTCTTGCTCCAGCCGCTGGTCGAGAACGCACTCAAGCACGGCGTATCCGATGATGGCAGCAGCTTCGTCGCGCTCGCTGCGAGCCGCACAGGCGGGATGTTGCGCCTGGTTCTGGAAGACGACGGCGGGGGGCCACGTGGCTCGGAGCGGGGAGCGCGGGAGGGTGTGGGGTTGAGCAATACGCGAGCCCGGCTCGAGCAGCTCTATGGCGGACGCGCCTCGATACACTTGTCGCCGCGTGACGGGGGGGGCCATGGCACGCAGGTGGAGATTCGGATTCCGCTGTGAAGCTCCTCATCGTGGACGACGAGCCGCTGGCCCGCGAGGGCCTTCGCAGGGAACTCTCGCGGCTCCCGGGCATCACGGTGGTGGGGGAGTGCGGCACGCGCGCGGACGCGGTGGACGTCATTGTCGAGCGGCGGCCGGACGTCGTGCTGCTCGACATCCAGCTTGGCAGGGGGACGGCGTTCGAGATCATCGAGGAGATCGGCGTCGACGCCATGCCGCTCGTGATCTTCGTGACCGCGTACGACCGGCACGCGCTCAAGGCCTTCGAGGTGCACGCCGTGGACTATCTCTTGAAGCCTGTGGATCCGGCTCGCCTGAGGGACGCGCTGGACCGCGCAGCCGAACAAGCCGCGCAGAAACGCGAGGGTGCGACGGCAAGTCGGCTCGAGGCGCTGCTGGAGTCGTTTGGCTCTGCGGCAGGCGCGGCTGCGCCCGCTGCGCGCCCCGCACGGCTCGTCGTCCGCGACGGCGAGCGGCTCATGTTCGTGGACATCAACCGGATCGAGTGGATCGAAAGTGCGGGAAACCAGGTCCGCGTGCACGCCGGGGCGCGCAGTTACCTGATGCGCGTCACCATGGATCGGCTCGAGCAACGCCTGGCGGGGCGCGGCGATTTCATCCGGGTGCGCCGGTCGGCTCTGGTCAACGTGCGCGCGGTGGCGACGCTGGAGCGGTATGCGAAGGGGATGTATACATTGCGACTGACGAGCGGCGCGACCGTCACGTCGAGCCGCTATCACCAGGCAGCGTTGCGCGAGCTCATCAAGAACCAGTCAAGATGAAGGCTCTTTCGCCGTTCAGCGGCTCTGGTAATCGGTGAAGACGTAGTCTCTCGTCTTCACGATCGTGTGGCACCCCAATCCACACTTGGCGTCGTTCCCCTGCGGCGGCACGTCGGCCGTGGTGCCGGGCGAGAAGGTGGCGAGAAGGTACGGGACGCCGCGTCATAGTTGAACGCGGCCCATCCCCACCCACCGCTGTCTGGAAACCTCTTGCTGTCCTTCACCATGAAGTCGACGTCATGCTGTTTGGCCGGCACCGTGGCGGCGGGGAAAGTCTCCAGCTTTTTCGGGACGTAATGGATCTTCGCCATCTTGGAGCCGTCGGGGAACGGCTTGCCGTTCCCGGGAACGCCGGCCTTGTAGGCCTCGATCATCACGGGATTCGCGAGGATCACAGCCATCACGGGTCCGTCTTGACTGATGGAAAGAACCTGCCAGACCTCGTATCCCCTGAACTCGGAGAACGCGAGCCCACCCGGCACCTTCAAGCTGTACTTGTCCTGGGCGGCCTGGGCGGACATGGCGCTGCCGCCCAAGGCACTGACGAGTGCAGTCACGATAGCAATCGTCCACATGCGGTTGCTCTTCATCACGAGTTCCTCCTTAATTGAATCGGACGCGACAGGACGATAGGCATACCGCAGGATTATGCTAGCGGTGATGAGCCGTGTCCAATACACGATGGTGTCGGGCATGCCAACTGTCCGCCTTTCCACCGTGTCTCATCGCTTTATGAGACCTCCTCTGCCGTTGATCCTGTCGCTGCTCGGTTCGTCGGTCCCGGTTGCCGCTCAATCCCGACCCGACCTCTCGGGCCTCTGGTCCGCCACCCAGCGCTTCGGCCCCGACATCCGCGGGCCCCTCATCATCCACCGCACCGCGGACGGTGGGGGCTGGCGCGCCGACATCGCCGGCTTCTCCGTGCCAGTGCGGCTCGACGGCCAGTCCGTTCGTCCCCCCTCTCCCGAAGGGAGAGGGGGACAGGGGGCGAGGTTCGCCTTCGAGCTCCCCGACGGCAAAGGCGCACTGCGCGACCTGACGCCGAGCCAGCAGTACGGCTACTTGTGGAACTCCATGCAGTACCCCTACCAGGGGCGGCCAGAGGGGAAAGTGCGCGCGTTCTTCGCGGGTGGGAACGGCGGCCAGATCTCCATGGCAATTCCCGACCTCGATCTCGTGATCGCGTTCACCGGCGGCAACTACTCCGACGCGGCGACGTTCCGGGCGCAGCGCACGTTCGTGCCGGAGTTCCTGTTGCCGGCGGTGACGGGGCCCTGAACTGCAGTAGCCCCCCACCGTCGCACCCCGTCCACAGTTGCTATCGTAGGTCGCCGGTCCTTCTTTTAGGCACCTCGAAGGGAGACGACCTCATGTTCCTGCCATATGGACTCGCGTTGATCATTGTCTGGCTCGCCTTCGCGCCCCAAACACCCACTCAGGCAAAGATTCAGACGAAAGAAGTCGAGTACCGCGAGGGCGGCACCGTCCTCAAGGGCTTCGTCGCCTGGGATGATGCCGCAACGGGCAAGCGGCCCGGGGTCCTCGTCGTACACGAGTGGTGGGGCCTGAACGATCACGCGCGCAACCAGGCGCGCCGCCTCGCCGAGGCCGGCTACGTGGGCTTCGCGCTCGACATGTACGGCGCGGGCAAGGTCACGACGCACCCGCAGGAGGCGCAGGCGTTCGCCA
>WNGD01002972.1_pt1 | contig 17513 bp, 18 predicted proteins | sample 5400671 | NCBI WGS metagenome assembly WNGD01 (sample SAMN13153369, study PRJNA577476) | soil metagenome | isolation source: 40 cm soil or saprolite under grassland replicate 2 | place: USA:California | collected 2016-06-15
TACGTGAAGCGATCTGAGATTTTTTCCGCCGAGCGCCGAAAATTAATGCGGAGGCGGGGGAGCTGGCGGCGGCGCGCCGGGAGCACCAGGAGTGCCGGGCGCAGCAGCAGGCCCACCCTGGGCCGCGCGGATTTGATAGCCGACTTTTTGAATCCCGGCCCGTCGGACTTTATCGAGCACAGTAACGACATCACCATGCCGCGCCATGCCTTCAGCGCTGATCGAAACTTTGATTCCAGGATTCGCTTCGTGCAATCGGTAGAGTCGCGACATGATTTCCTCCTCCTGAACATATTGCCCGTCGAAACTGACGGCGTTACCCGCACCGACGCGGACCGATACATAATCTTTCACCTGGGTCGGTGGTGGCGCCTGCGCCGACGGCAAAGCGACCTTAATTCCTTTCATGTGAGTCTGGCTCAAGCTCACCATCATGAAGCTCGCCAGCAGAAAGAACATGATGTCGATCAATGGAATGATCTCGATGCGAGCGCGTTTGTGCGGAATTGGTGAAGCAACTTGCATAAAGTTAGTAGGACGCTCCACTCATCGTGTAAGTGATCGGAACTTTTACTCGCGGCGCGGCTGCCCCTGGCCGGAACCGCCACCGCCTGAACGTGCTGGTGGTGGAGTTATCCAGAATCGGGCTGCCGATGCTTTGCGCCATCGACGCGTCAGTGACATTGCCACTGGCCACGTCAACCGTGAGAATCGCGACACCGCTGCCCATGACGTGACGGCTACGGGCTTCGTATGGATAATCCGGTTTGGGCGCAAATACTGCCACCGCTTTCGCGCCCGTGATCGACATCGTTCCAGTCACGCCTGCTTGCGGCGCCTTCACCGGACCGGCGGGCTTGGCCACGTTTTTAGGTGGCGGCGGTTTTTCTTCGTGGAACTCCGGCGCCACTTCCGGAACCGGCGGCGGTTCGGGAATGGGAATATCTTCCGGTGGCGGCGTCGGCTGATCTTCCGGTTGCAGCGTCGCTTCGACTGTTGCCGTTGGGATGTTCGTCAAATCGACCAGCGGAGGCTCGCTCTTAATTGCCGCAATGCCCACCGAGGCCAGATGGATCGCAATTGCGCCGCCGAGAGCGGCCCAGAATTGCCAGCGCGGAGGCGGTCGATATAGAAGCGGTCCAGGCATCGTTGGTTATCTTCCTCCTCCGGGCACGCCTTTGAGCGCTTCGCTTTTGATTTCGAACGCGACCTTGTAAAAACCAACCGACCGCAAGATGTCGAGGACACGGATAATATTGAAGTGGACCGTGTCCGCATCGCCACGAATGAAGACTTTCGCTTCCGGATTCTCGTCATGCACTTTTTTCAGCCTGGCGGTCAGTGTGTCGTAATTCATCTCTTCCTTGTCAAAGAACGGGACGCCGTTGGAATTGACCGAAACGCTGATGTAATCCTTCTTCGACTGCGTTTCGCCGGATTGGCCGGTGGGAAGGTTCACTTTCATGCCCTTCATGTGCACCTGGCTCAAGCTCACCATCATGAAGCTCGCCAGCAGAAAAAACATGATGTCGATCAACGGAATGATCTCGATCCGCGCCTTCTTATGAGGAACTGGCGAGCTGACGCGCATAAAAAATCCTAGATGGACGAGCCTTTGGCCGAACTTGGGGTGTGGCTCCCGATCGCTACTTCACGGCGGTCTTTGCTTTGGGCTTCGAGCATAACTTCGAGGTTTGTGGCCCCGGTTTGCAATTCGAACTCTAAGTTAGACACGCGTGACGTGAAAAAGTTAAACGGAATCAGCGAGAAGATGGCGATGCCGAGACCGCAAGCAGTGGCGATGAGCGCCTCCGCGATCCCGCCGGTAACAGCCTGAATAGCCAATTCTTCGTTGCCCAAGAATCGGAAGGACCGGATCAATCCGGTGACCGTTCCCAACAAACCGAGCAACGGCGCCAGTGTAACCAACGTATCCATCACGACGAGGAATCGGCCGGCGCGCTTGATCTCGATGCCGGCAGCAACCTGCAGCGCGCCCTGCAACGACGCGTGCTGATGGTTCAAACCGTTCCACATCATGCGTAGCACTGGATCGCGTGAATCGCGCGAAAGCCGTGATGCTTCTGCGACGTCGCCGACTTCAATGGCCGTGAAAACCTTTTCGATCCGTTTCGGGTCGCGCCGGAACCAGCGCCCACCCCACCAGAAGATTCGCTCGATCACGACCGTCAAGGCGACAATCGAAACGAGAAGAATCGGCCACATGATCGGACCGCCCTTTCGGAAATTGTCGATGATGAAATTGTTACTCCAACCGCTCGGTTCCGGAGTCGGCGCGGCGGTAGGACTTGGGCTCAATGTCGCAGTGACAGTTGCTCCCGGAACAGCTGGTCCCGCAGGAGCAGCGCCAGCCGGACCCGCCGGTGACATTCCCGGTGCGCCTGGCGGCATGCCGGCAGGCGGCTGTTGAGCGGGAGCGCCCGGTTGCGCGGGTGCGCCGGGTGGTTGTTGTGCTGGAACGCCGGGCTGCGCTGGTGCAGCTGCGGACGGCGGTGCATTCGGGGGCGGTGGTGGCGGCTGTTGTGCTGGCCGTTGCGGCGGCTGAGCAAACGCGCTCAATGCGATGAAACTGAGACAGAGAGTAAGCAATGTTTTCATATTTTCGGCGGAGTTGAATTAACTGCTCGGCATATCTCCTTTATTCCAAATCGGTTGGACGCGAGTCGAGCAAAAGTTTTCATTTTTCTTGAGCGACGCTTCGCTTGGGCGAACGTCATTTATATTTCGCATCCGGCGTTGTCCCGGGATGTAGGGATAAGTTCAATCCGCCAAAAGACGAATCCGCGGCGGCGAACAATCAGTTCGCGTTAATCACACGATTCCGCATCGGCGGCCAATCACCGATGCGCGCCTCCAATTCGTCTCCGGAACAGATCGGCCCGACGCCCGACGGCGTTCCGGTCAAAATCAGATCGCCTGGCATTAAGCTCAGCGATTGGCTCGCAAAGGAAACAATCTCCCCGACCGAATAAATCATCTGACTGGTGCGCGCTCGCTGACGCACTTCGCCGTTTTGGCGCAATTCCAGCGGCAGATCGCGAACATCGACATCGCTGTAAATGAATGGGCCGATTGGTGTGTAGGTGTCGAACGATTTGCAGCGCCCGAATTGTTTTTCCGACTTCTGTAAATCGCGGTCGCTAATGTCGAGACCGATCGTGTAACCGAAAACAAAATCAAGGGCTCGCTCGGCCGACACATTCTTGGCCGGACGCCCGATCACGATTGCCAGTTCGGTTTCGAAATCGGTCTGATGCTCTGGAAATGCGATCTCGATGTTGCCGTTGTGCGGCAAGAGCGAGCTCGGCGCTTTGAACCAAATCAACGGCGTTCCGAGCGGCGTTCGTTTCATTTCGGCAATGTGATCGGCGTAATTCAACCCGACCGCGAGGAGCTTTGACGGCGCGACCGGAAGATCGACATCAACCCGCGCAAGCTTGCGCATTTCACCAGTCGGCTGGATGTGGATCCAGTAAGGCTTTGCCAAAACCTCAACATCCTCTCCGCGGACTTCGCCGTAAAAGAATTCGCTACCAAATTTGAAGCCGCCGAACGTTCTCATGCTGTCATCCCGAATCCCGCGGCTGCGGGATGAGGGATCTCTCAATCGAAGCGAAGACTACACAGATTAATTTGTATGATCCATCGCCCTGTGAGGGATTGACTCGTTCGTCTCCCGACTCTCTCGCCGCTACCTTGCGGCTTCACCGTCCATGTCGCTCGTCCCAGGCGCTCCATCCCTCACTTCGTCAGAATGACAAGAGCCTAACGCGGAACAATTGCCACAAAATCGCGCACCGGTTTTTGCTCGGAGATCGAAAATGCGCTTCCATTCGCGCGCTTAAACCAAAATGCGCTGGAAGAGCCGCCATCCAGATTGAGCGCCCGTTGAATTTTGAAATCCGGAGTCAAAGTAGTCGGAAGAATGTTCGACAAATCGGCCAAGGTCACGTCCGAGCAAAATCCCAAAGCGGCTTTGTCCCCGGGTCCAACGGCCGCAAAGGTGCGGCGCGCTGCGCGGGTTGATTCCAAACCGCGCACCGATTTGCCAAGATCGACAAGCATCGGGCCAGACTCGACCGCGGCCTCCGGTTTTTGCGCGAGTGAGAATTCGGCGACACGCGAAATTTGAACTTTCTTGGCTGCGACACTGAGCACGCCGCTGAGCAGACGCGCCTTTTGCAGCGGCGCGATAATCGTTCCATCGACAATCAGGAGTCCGATCAGTTTGTAATCCGGGTCGAAATAGCCGCCGTTAACGGCAGCCAGAAAATTTCCGCGGCTCATCGCCTCTTCCAAATCCACCCGCGGCTCCCTTGATTGATCGATTATTCGCAGCCGGCACGATTTTGTTGAAAAAATCGCGACTTCAAGGGAAGCCCGATCGCCGGCCGCGGAATCTTCGACCACAATGTAACGATGTTCGAGTCCGCGCAAAAACGACGGCTCGGATTGGGTCGAGATTTGTCTCCACTGCGCTTTCGCGGTGGAGACAAGAAGCAGAACAAAAATGGCGGCGCTAAGCTTTCGCACCGTACTTGTCGATCAAAGCTTGAAAGCGCGGATGCTTGCGGATCGGATCCCAAAGCGGATCGAGCTTGAGGACTGGAACATTGACGGCACTTGGACGTTGTAACAACCCATCTAAAAGGACAATCGCACCGTCCGCATCTCCGACAAGAGCGTGAATTTCAGCCGCAGCCACCGTTATCTCTGGCCCGCCAAACGCGTCCTTCGTTTCGGGAAGTAGTTCTTGTGCTCGGTTGATCGTCGCCAAGGCCGTTTCCTTTTCACCAAGTCGCGCGAGGATTCCGGCCAGCTGAGCATGAGCTTGAGCAGCATCTGGATTTTGTTTGACCAAGTCTTCAGCAAACGCTTTTGCCTTAATCAGCGCTTCGCGTGCACCAGTCTCGTCCCCCATCGCTCGTTTTATCGCGCCGATGATGCTGTATTTTCCGCAAAGAGCGCCTGGAAAAGTAGTCAGATCCGCATCCGATATCTTCTCTGCGACGCGCCCGGCCTGATCGAATCGGCGTTCCAACACTAGTAAGCCGAGATACTCGCCTGCGATCTTATTTTGGATTGCAGGTCTTTTTGGAATGGTATTGATCCTTGCCACGAATTTTTCGGCTGCGTCGAAATCCCCCTTCTCTTCAACCGCGAACTTTGCTTTGTATCCCAAAGCGTCAACGTCGTTCGGATTAACCGCCAGCGCCCGGTCGATGGTCTTGTTGGCGGCATCGAAATTACGCTGCATCTCGTAATTGATGGCCAGGTTTTGTATCGTCCAGCTGTCCTTTGGGTTGAGACTGACCGCTTTCTCCAGACTAGCGTTGGATTCGGTCCATTTTCCCTGCCTCCGCTGAATTGCCCCGAGCGCGAGGTAAGTTTCCGCTTCGTTGGGCAATCCGCGCTGCGCGATTTCGAACTCGCGCGCGGCGGCGTCGAAATCGTTGTCGACATAATAATGGACGAATCCCATTGCGAGATGCGCTTCAGGAAGATCCGGTTGCAATTCGAGGGCCCGCTGCGCGAATTCGCGCGCTTTCTGTCGACGGGCCGGCGTCCCCTCAAATGAATGCACCAACCAGCTTTCGAGCTGCGAGTAACGTGCGAACGCGATGGCAAATTTCGGATCGAGATCGACGGCACGTTGGTACATCTGTTCGCCCTCTTTTAATTTCTCGAGGTCCTCGACCGATTTACTCCAAAGATCATGCGCTCGGACGTAGGAAAGATAGGCCTCGCCGTTCTCCGTGGGCTTGCGTTCCATTCGTGATTTTTCTACCGGGGAAAGCTTCGCCTGCAATTCGTTCGCGATCTTTTGGGCGAGATCGGTTTGAATCGCAAAGACGTCGGTCAAGTCTCGATCGTAGTCGCTCGCCCAAAGATGTTCGTCGGTCGTGGCATCGATCAATTGCACATTTACCCGAACGCGGTTGCCGGCGCGGCGAACGCTACCTTCTAAAATGGTGGAGACGCCAAGAGCTTTGCCGATGTCCCGAACGTTCGGAGCGTGCCCGCGATACGACATGACTGAAGTTCGCGAGATCACTCGCAATTCGCCGATCTTTGAAAGGTTCGTCAGAATGTCGTCCTGGACTCCGTCAGCAAAGTAAGCGTTCTCTTTTTCGTCGCTCAGATTTTCAAACGGCAGGACCGCGATCGATTTGTCGATCTTGCGAGCGGACGCGCGCGGGAGGAGAAAGAAACCGGCTGCCGCGGAAATAATCATGCCGGTGGCAACAAGCATGATGACGTTGCGGCGCAGATGCGCTCCCGCCCCAGCGACCGCCGGGGTCGCTTTGATTCCCTGCGGCGTGACGTCGAATACCCAAGCCAGCACAAGCGCGACCGGAAACCCGATCAGCAAGAGCGCGATGACGACACGGATCACCGAGTTGGAAATCTCGAAAACCGGAAGGACCTGGGCAAGGCCTTGCGCGAGCGCCCAGCTGCCAACCGCATACGCGATCGCGACGCGATAGACTTTTCGCCGCTTCACTTCTTCGAAGAAGCCGCTCATAGCAACAGATTCGGTCGATTATCCTTCAACCGCAACGGTTAGACAGGCAAATTCAAGGCCCCGTTCACTTAACGCCGGTGGCGAACACCGTTTGAAATTGCGGATTCTGTTTTTCGCGCGAGACCACGCTCACTTCGATGTCGCGAAAGCCGCCGTCTTCCAGAAGCTCATGCAATTTCACCTCGCTGAAGCCTAACCATCGGTCGGCATAAAGTTCGCGCGCTTTTTCGAACCGGTGACTCAACAAATCAAGTACAACGACGCGGCCGTTCTTTTTCAAAATACGGTGCGCAGCCTGAATCGCTCGCTCTGGTTTGAGCGCGTGATGCAATGCCTGACTCAAGAGCACGAGATCAATACTGTTTTTTGCAACCGGTGGATCTTCCAAATCGCCCAACCTGTACTCGAGATTTTTGAAGCCATGCTTCCTGGCGAGTTTTGAACCGAACTCCACCATTTTCGGCGAATTATCTATCGCGATAACTTTACGCGCGCTCTTTGCCAGCAATTGGGAAAGTGTTCCTTCGCCTGCGCCAAGATCGACAATCGTTAGCCGCGGAACGAGCGAGATCAACGCATGCGAGAGCGCTCTCCACGAACGCCCCGGGACATAACTGCGGCCGAACTTTCCGGCCAATTCATCGAAATATTCGCGCGCTTTGTCTTGACGCCTGCGCAACGTGAGCTTCAAGGCCGTCCAGTCGCGCGCGGTTTCGGGAATTTCGCGCGCCAGAATCTCGATCATTTGTTTGACACGACCGCGGGCACCATTCCGGCCCGCGCGCTTAGTCGCGCCGTAGTAAACATTTTTTCCCGCTCGCCGATCTGCGACCACGCCGGCGCGTTTCAATTGCGCGAGATGACTGGAGATGCGCGATTGACCCATGTTCAGGATCTGCTGCAGCTCGGCCACCGACAGCTCCTCTTCTTCGAGCAAAAGAAGCAATCGCAGCCGGGTCGGGTCGGCCAGCAGCCGGAACAAATTAATGGTTGACGTCATTACTGGGCTGAGACGATATATCTACATATCATGATCGGTCAATATGTTGCTGGTCGCTTGATTTCTGTTCTCGTCACCCGTCACTAGTCAGTCGTCACTTCTTCCCATGTCGCACCGCTATATCTTTTCCTCCGAATCCGTCACCGAAGGTCATCCCGATAAGGTCTGCGACACGATTAGCGACTACATTCTCGACGCCTGCCTCGAACACGATCCGCTCAGCCGTGTCGCCTGTGAAACTCTTGCCAAAGGCAATCTCGTCGTGCTCGCGGGCGAGATCACAAGCAACGCCAAGTTCGATTACGTCGAGCGGGTGCGCGAAGCCGTTCGCAACATCGGTTACGTAAACGGCGATTGCATTTTTCACGCGGACACGTGCCGTGTTGTTTGCGAAATCACCGAGCAATCGCGCGACATCAAACAAGGTGTCGATCAAGCCGCTGCCGAAGGCAAGGCTACGGCCGAACAGGGCGCGGGCGATCAAGGACTGATGTTCGGTTTTGCCTGCGACGAAACACCTGAGCTCATGCCGGCGCCAATTTCCTTCGCGCACAAACTTGGTCGTGAGCTGACACGTTTGCGCAAAGTCGGCGAAATTCCGTGGCTGCGTCCTGACGCCAAGACGCAAGTGTCAATTGAGTACGACGGTCACAAACCGGTGCGCGCATCCGCAGTTGTCGTTTCCACTCAGCACGCGGCCGACGTAAAACAGAAAGAGATTCGCGAAACGCTGATCGAATTGCTGATCAAAAAAGTGATGCCGCCGGAGTGGCTCGATACGAAGACAGCCTTTCTAATCAATCCCACCGGCCGCTTTGTCATTGGTGGACCGGAAGGCGACGCCGGCATTACCGGCCGAAAAATCATTGTCGATTCTTACGGCGGAATGGGACGCCACGGCGGCGGCGCGTTCTCGGGAAAAGATCCGAGCAAAGTAGATCGCAGCGCCGCATACATGGGCCGATGGGTTGCAAAAAATGTGGTTGCCGCAGGCCTCGCCGATCGCTGTGAAGTGCAGTTCGCTTATGCCATCGGACACCCGGATCCAGTCAGCGTCAGCATCGACACATTCTGCACCGGCAAAGTGGATGAGGAAAAGCTTGAGCGCGCCGTCTGCGAAGTTTTCAACTTCAAACCGGCCGAGATCATTAAGCAGTTGAATTTGCTCCGTCCGATTTATCGAAAGACCACGAACTACGGTCACTTCGGCCGCATCGATGATCTCGACGCTCTCACTTGGGAGCGCGCCAATAAAGCGGACGAACTAAAGAAAGCGGTGAAATAGATTTTATGATCAGCAGCACAGCCAAGACGAACGCGAAGCAGGATTTTAAGGTTAAAGACATCAATCTGGCGGATTGGGGCCGGAAAGAAATTTCGATCGCAGAAAAGGAAATGCCGGGTTTGATGGCAATTCGGGAAAAGTACGCGCCGCAAAAACCGCTCGCCAGCGTGCGCATTACTGGTTCGCTCCACATGACGATCCAAACAGCGGTGCTAATCGAAACACTTGTCGATCTTGGCGCGAGCGTGCGCTGGGCTTCATGCAATATTTTTTCAACCCAGGACCAAGCGGCCGCGGCGATCGCCAAAGCGGGTGTGTCCGTCTTCGCGTGGAAAGGTGAATCGCTCGAAGAATATTGGTGGTCGACGTACCAGGCGATCTCGCATCCCGATGGTAAAGGTCCGCAGCTCGTGGTCGATGACGGCGGCGACGCGACCTTGCTAATTCACAAAGGGTACGAGGTCGAAGAAGGCAGCGATTGGGCGAAGACAAGATCGGCCAACAGGGAAGAGCAAGTCATCAAAGATCTCTTGCTCGAGATCCAGCGCGAGAATCCGTATCGCTGGCACGAGATTGCGAAAGATTGGCGCGGCGTTTCCGAGGAAACGACCACCGGCGTGCATCGCCTTTACAAAATGCACCAGGAAAATCGGCTCCTTGTTCCCGCGATCAACGTCAACGATTCGGTCACCAAATCGAAGTTCGACAATCTCTACGGCTGCCGGCATTCGCTCATCGACGGGTTGAATCGCGCGCTCGATGTCATGGTGGCCGGCAAGGTCGCGGTCGTGTGCGGTTACGGCGACGTCGGCAAAGGTTGCGCCCAGTCCTTACGCGGTCAGGGCGCGCGAGTTGTCATCACCGAGATCGATCCGATCAACGCGTTGCAGGCCGCAATGGAAGGCTACGAAGTCACGACGATCGAAGACACGCTCGGACGCGGCGACATTTACATTAGCGCTACAGGCAACACCGACGTCATCACGTTCGAACACATGCAGCGAATGAAAGATCAAGCCGTCGTCGCCAACATTGGACACTTCGACAATGAAATTCAGGTCGACGCATTGAATTCCGCCAAAGACGCGAAGCGAACAAACATTAAACAAGGCGTGGACAAGTACTCCTTCGCCGACGGTCACGAAATTTTTCTGCTCGCCGAAGGTCGGCTGGTAAATCTCGGCTGCGCCACCGGGCACCCGAGTTTTGTCATGTCCAATTCATTCTCCAACCAAGTCCTGGCACAATTGAATCTCTGGAACAATCGCGACACCTACAAAGTCGGCGTTTACGTTTTGTCGAAGAAGCTCGACGAAGAAGTCGCGCGCCTGCACTTGGAAAAGATCGGTGTGAAATTGACCAAGCTCTCACAAAAGCAGGCCGATTATCTCGGCGTTCCGGTCGACGGTCCGTTCAAGTCCGAACATTACCGGTATTGAACGTTCCGCTGACCTAAAGCGATTTAATTACCACAAGGATTTCTGCACTTCCACTTGCGTGGCCTCGACGTAGTAGCAATCCGGCGCCTTGCCGCGCCGCCATCTGCCGAAGACACGGACGCTGCGGCGATCATGGGAGGCGTCGATCATGATTTTCGACTGCCGCATCGGCGCGGCGAGTGAGATCGATGTCGATCTTGCGGTGTGAAAAACGAACATGATTTGCGAGGCGCAGGATTCGCCCGGATACAAACTCACTTTCCCGACCTGATCGAATGATGAGCCAACTGGCCCCGCGTTGGAAGTGGTCGCCGCGGCCTTTGGTCTTTCCGGTTCACCGCAGCTGGCGAGCACAAAGACGATCGCAAACAGAAAGCAGGAATGCCGAAACGAATTCATTGGGTTAAGTGGGTGCAGCGGCACGCTCCTATTTTTCTTCGACAAACTTTTCGCTGTTCCAGGTGAATTTGCGCAGAATTTTTCTGCTCCTTAAACTGCGAACCAAAATGGTGCGGCCTTGTCGCGGCAGCTCAAACTGCAAGTCTTCGTACTTCGAATCATATTCGCCAGAACTCCACCGGTCTCCGATCGGAAAAACGTTCCGTGGTGCTTTGTGCATCTTGCCATCCGTTCCGAGCTCGAAAAATTCCAGAGTCACCAAGTCGTCGCCTTCAAGTTCGCCGGAACAGAGCGCGAGAAGCGCACGTCCGTCTCGATAACGAAACAGCGCAACTTGAAATGACGGCTGCGCGCCGTCGCCCGTTATACTAATGTAGCCGTTTTGCTTGTCGACGACCTGCGCGTGGTTGTCCAGCCAGGCGCGTGGCGGAGCTTCCAAGGCGCCTTTTGGCAGCAGCAAAAAATAATCGACCACCGTCATCTTCTTTTCGTCCGCGCCGCGGAGCGAGGCTGAAAGAAAAACTCCTGCGAGGAAGATCGACAGAATGGCCGATTTCACGGACGAAAATGCGGCGGTCATAGACCGCCGCTACAGTGGATTAACTCACGGTCACACTGACCGCGTCGCTGGGCTGGCCGATTTCTTTTTCATTCACAACTGCGCGGGCCGTGTAATTGAGATCGCCTTTGCCCGGCGCGGTATCGATGGCCGGTGTGCGGAAAAAGAAGCCGACCTTTTCTGGAGATTTGTCGCGTTTGCTTTGGCGGTAAAGATTGATCCCGGAAACTCCGCCGCCGGCTTTGCGGAATGGAATCGTGACAAAATTTCCGGTCTGGCGCGCGCGGCCGAGCTCGGCTTGGTAATTCGCCGCTTCAAATTTTCCGCTGTCGATTTTGAGTTTCTTGCCAATGTCAGCGGTGAATTTCGACTGCGCTTTGATTCGTTCCACCCGCGCTTGCCGGCGCGTATCGATCCCGGGCCGCACCGGAGTTGGCGCGCCGCTACCCGCGGGAAGATCGACATAGTCGCCGGAAGATTGTCCACTCAAGACCGCGTTGCCGGCGTGGCCCGGATCGGCGTCGATGTCAGGCCCGAGCGTTGTTAAAATGTGGACGGCGTATTTCGAATCGTTCACCGCGTTTGTAATTTCTGCGTCCGAAAATCCGAGATCCTCTCCAACGTTTGGAAATTCCTTGGCGAAATTGTTATACCAGTCGATCCGACCGGCTCGGTCGGTAGGAAAATAGGATTTGCTCATACGTAAAGCGGTGTTGCCACCTTGATAACGCCGCGCCGGCAGGCCGGTCAAGACTGCTTCGAGATCGTCCTTGCAAGATAGGCCGAGAAATAGCCCGCGTATTTCTTTTGCAATTCCGGTTGCTGCCAATCTTTACCGGTTAACGTCTTACGGCAGTTGCTCGCGCCGCAATTGCATTCGACCGAGTAATCGTCGTTGTCGGTCATCGCCCAATCGTGGATCAGTTCTTCGCCGGCAAGAATATCGCGCATGGCCAGAAACGTGATCTCGCCGCGGAGCCCGATGTTCGGATCGCAGGAATGATTTGAATATAACATCGACAACTCGCGTTCGTCGGAAGTCACCGGCGCGATGAATAAATTGTCGTCGATCTGAATTTCGACCGGCCCAAGCCGCGGCGTGATCTCGCGCTGCAAAGTTTCGCGATCGACAATGTGTCCACCTTTGACGGCGACGATCTCATCTTTGGCAATGTCGGCTTTGGCAAATAATCCGCGCCCATGAATTTTGCTTTCGCGCACTTCGGTTTTCGGCGAGCGCTAAGAAAGCGGCATCACGGGAGAAGTGACAAGTGGCGAGTGACAAGTAAAAATAGCGACGGTTTTCATCATGAAGTCACGCCAGGCCGCGATCGCTTTCATCTTTGTTACGGTCATGCTCGACATGCTCGCGCTCGGCCTGATCGCGCCCGTTCTGCCCAAGTTGGTCCTGAGCTTTTTGAACAACGACATGACCCGCGCGGCGAACTGGAACGGCATTTTTCTGACTGTGTTCGCAGCCATGCAGTTTTTTTTCTCACCGGTGGTCGGTGTTTTGTCCGATCGTGTCGGCCGGCGCCCCGTGCTGCTACTCTCCAGCCTCGGACTCGGTCTCGATTATGTCGTGATGGCACTTGCACCAACCATCGTCTGGCTTTTCCTCGGCCGAATCATTTCCGGGATTACGGCTTCGAGCATTCCAACCGCCTTCGCTTACATCGCCGATATCACACCGAAAGAAAAACGCGCCGGCGCTTTCGGCATAATTGGCGCCGCCTTTGGAATCGGCTTCACCTTGGGACCCGCAATCGGGGGACTTGTCGGCAATACCAATCCGCGCACGGCGTTTTGGGTCGCGGCTGGATTCAGTCTAACGAATTGGCTATACGGATTTTTGTTCGTGCCCGAATCACTCTCGCGCGATCAACGAAAAGATTTTAGCTGGCGGCGCGCGAATCCAGTCGGTTCACTTGCGCTGCTTCGCTCGCATCCCGATTTGTGGAAACTGGCTACCGTTCAGTTTCTGGCCTACGTCTCACACGAAATTTTTGCGATCTGGGCGCTCTACGCCATTTACCGTTTTGGCTGGGGCCCGCGGAGCATCGGCGAGTCGCTCGTAGTCGTCGGCGTTTGCACCGCTGCCATCTCCGGCGGCCTGACCGGTCGAATCGTTGCTTGGCTGGGCGAACGCCGGACCCTTTACATCGGCCAATTTTTCGGCGCGGTCGGCATGGTCATCGCCGGGCTCGCCCGCAACGGCGCGGTTTACATCGCGTCGATTCCAGTGATTTCGATGTGGAATATTTCCTTCCCCGCTGCCCAGGGAATCATGACCCACCACGTAAGTGAGCGCGAACAAGGCGAGTTGCAGGGCGCGATCGGGAGTTTGCGTTCAATCGCTTTCGTCATCGGCCCGTTTCTATTTTCGTGGACGTTCGCCTGGTTCATCGATCCAAAACACTCAATTCAGCTACCGGCCGCCGGCTATTATCTTGCCGCCGGGCTCTTGTTTAGTGCGATGTTGATGGCGACACGGATTAAACAGCCGCAGTTTGCGCCTACATCGACAACTACACCCCAAATTCCTGACGTCGTACCGCCTGAAGGCGTGACTTCCGGCTCAGTGGCGCCACTTATCGATCCAAAAGAAAGCATTTGAGCATTGGTGCCGCGTCGGCGATTGAACCGATGTGAGAGCAACGGCGCGTTGCCTAATCGTCGCGATTACCATCTGCTCGTGGATCGCGATTTCCAATCATTGTGCGTTTCGCGCGCTCGCGGCAAAAACGGCGACGGCTCAAAGCGGTTGCCCATTCCATTCCAAGCCGGCAAAACGGCAACCGCAGCCCGCCGGGACCGAGTGTTGTAAAATTCTTCGCGCCGTCTTGACAACGCCGGCAAAGACCCTGGCACCGGCAATTGCCGATCTCGTTCATGTCGATCTTTCATTCACGGAGTTCGTTCTCCTCACACCGTCGAAAATCTCTTTCAGTTCGTTCGCGCTCGATACCGGGCCGCCTGGTACAACGTCTTTCGTCGAATTGATTGGGAGCATGCGCGCGCACGCTCCTCCGTCGCTGGCCTAACGGTAGTGGCAGGCGTTTCGCCTGCATTTCAAAGTCCTGCGGCCGACACGGCCGCCGCTACAGCTTCGTCCGAACAGGCGACACGCCTGCACTACAAAATAAATTTCCAAACCCAAACAATTTTGAAATGAGAACCAAATCTACATTGTCGATCTTAGCGATCATCTGCGCGGTAGGCGCAGTGATGGCGCAAACCACCCAGTCACCGAACGTTTCAGCATCGCCCTCCGCGTCACCGGCACAAAGATATACCTGCCCGATGCATCCCGAAGTCGTGCGCGCCGGGCCAGGCCAATGTCCCAAATGCGGAATGACGTTGGTGCCGATAAAAGAAACGAAGCCGAAAGCCGAACACCCAATGCCGAATGCAAAACCTGCCGCGCATCAAATGCACGGCGAACACACGATGCACGACGCAAATGGAATGGCCATGCCGGAGCACGAGCACGCCGCACATCAGCATGAAATGAAAATGCAATCGTCGGTAAACATTGCCGATCCGATGAATCGGGAAAGTTCCGGCACCGCCTGGGTTCCAGATTCCACCCCAATGTACGGGTACATGAAAATGTTCGGCGACGATATGTTGATGTTGCACGGCGCGATTTTTCCCCGCTACACCAACGTGACCACGCGCCGCGGCGACGATCGGATCGATGCGCCGAACTGGATCATGGCGATGTATTCGTCCCGCTTAGCGGGATTTAGCGACACAACTCAAATTGGCGGGAGGCTCATGATGAGTCTGGACCCGCTCACGGAACAGGGCCGCGGTTATCCTTTACTCTTTCAAAGCGGCGAGTCCTGGCGCGACCAGCCGCTGCACGACCGCCAGCATCCACACGATCTGTTCGACGAACTTTCTTTTTCGTTGTCGCAGAAATTCGATGTCGACCTTAGCGGTTATCTCTATTTCGGTTATCCGGGTGAACCTGCGCTCGGGCCGCCCACGTTCATGCACCGATTGTCGGCCATGGACGATCCAGATGCGCCGATCGCCCATCATTGGCAGGATTCGACGCATGTGACCTTCGGAGTCGCGACCGCCGGCCTGCAATGGTCCCGCTTCGGCGGGATGAAGATCGAAGGCAGCATTTTCACGGGCCGCGAGCCGGATGAGAACCGTTACGACTTCGATCGACCGCGTTTCGATTCATTCAGCGGACGTATCTCATGGAACCCAACGCCTGACCTGGCGCTGCAAGTTTCGCACGGCTACATCAAGGGACCGGAAGGACTCGAACCGGACGTGAACCGGCACCGCACCACCGCGTCGCTCATATATAATAGAGCGCTCGGCCCAGACTCGAATTGGGCGACCTCGCTTGTCTGGGGACAAAACGACGACACCCACGAAGGAAAAACCGAGTCCGTCCTCGTCGAAACCAATTATCAGCGCGAACGGGACACGGTTTATGGCCGATGGGAGCGCGTCGAGAAATCAGGACACGAGCTTGTGCTTGCGTCGGCGGATCTCGCTGAAATCTTTCCGGTCAATGCCGTTTCAATCGGTTACGTGCGCGACCTTTCCCACGGAAACAAGATCGACATCGGCCTCGGCGGACAATTCACGATCGATTTTTGGCCAGAGGAACTTGATCGTTATTACGGCAGCGGACCAGGCTACGGATTCGAAGTCTTCCTCCGTATCCGCCCGTCGCGGCACGACCACAGCGGAATGCAGATGGAAGAGCCAGCGCACTCAATGTCCAAATAATTGAGCGCGCACACGTTTCATCTTTTTTCCTTCTACGCGATCGTCGTCGGTTGGACGGCGTGCGCGGCGATTTTCATTCTGCAAAGGAAGCGCACTCGTGATGGAACGAAAAGAAGCGACCGTGCTTCCGTCATTGGCCTTGCTTTACAAAGCGTGGCGTTCGCTCTTGTGTGGTTGGGTGATCGCTATCCGGGGCTATCGATCTTCGCTTTTGGTCGTTGGTTTGAATTTTTGCTGCTCGTGATCGCCGTCACGCTTCTTATCGCTTCGCTTTGGATATGCTCTGCAGCAGTGCGGGTTCTCGGCAAGCAATGGAGTTTGCAGGCGCGCGTGCTCGAAGATCACAAATTGATTCGCGAAGGACCATATCGTTTTGTCCGGCATCCGATTTACACCGGAATGTTGGGCATGCTCATCGCGACGGGACTCGTCTACAGCCATTGGATTCCCTTCGTCAGCGCGCTCGCACTTTACGGCCTTGGCACCGCGATCCGCGTACGCAGCGAAGAAAAACTTTTGCGCGAACAATTCGGCGCCGCGTTCGACGATTACAAACATAGCGTCCCCGCCGTCCTTCCGATCAAATTTTGATCCAGGGTCACCGTTAATTTCATTGACCGCGTGAGGCGAAGCCTTTTACGCGGTCAGGTACCGAGCTTCCGGATGATTCCATCAAGAATGCGGCTCAACGCGACCAAGGCGACTGAACAAAATATTCCCTTGGCCAGAATGTACCAGGTAATGGCTTCGTTCTCGAACTTGCCATCGAAAGCCTTGTTTCCGAGCAGGAACGCATAAATGCACATAAGCAAAACGACGAGGGCAGCGGACGTATTGATTTCATAAGAGTGATGTCTACTGGCTAAGATTCGTAGCTCGAAACCCAAACTTTCAAACAATCTGCGCGTTGTAGCTGTGGCGGCAGGCGTCTCGCCTGCGAAATCCAGCTCATTGCAGCCGGGACGGCTGCCACCACAGAAGAGCTGCGCCTTGATCATCGTTAATGAGTGCGCCAATCTTACCGCTCAGTGATGCATCGTCTCCCGAAGCAGAATTACCACGACATCGAACGCATCATTGAGTTCGATTTCGTTCGCGCAACGGAAGCGGCCGCGCTCAATTCGTTGCGCTGGCTCGGGCGCGGCGACAAGGAAGCCGCCGACGCCGCGGCGTGCGACGCAATGCGCGGCATGTTCGATCTCATGAACATCTGCGGCGAAGTTGTCATCGGCGAAGGAATCAAAGACGAAGCGCCCGGGATTTTTAAAGGCGAACAACTTGGCACCTGGTTGCCGGGCGCGCCACAGTTCGACATTGCGATCGATCCGATCGACGGGACGACAAATATTTCCAAAGGCGCGCCGAACTCGATCAGTTGTATCGCGGCCGCGAGCCCGGAAGAAAGCGTCAAAGTCGCGCTGCGCGATGTGCCGTCGTTTTACATGTCGAAGTTGGCCTACGGACCGCCGGTCATTCAATACACCCAAAAGCGCGGCGATGCGCTCAACATCGAAGCGCCAATC
>WNGD01002973.1_pt1 | contig 17513 bp, 19 predicted proteins | sample 5400671 | NCBI WGS metagenome assembly WNGD01 (sample SAMN13153369, study PRJNA577476) | soil metagenome | isolation source: 40 cm soil or saprolite under grassland replicate 2 | place: USA:California | collected 2016-06-15
GCGGTTCTCAACCCTGATTCTTCGTGTCACGGCCGATAACCACATGGGAGGACTCATAACCGGATGGCGGCGTCGAATTTTCGAGTATGTCCGTCTGGTCGGGCATCGCCGCGGCAGGGGTAGCCATCGCCTTGGCCCTCGCCGTCTTCGGTCAGCCGACGTGGGAGTGGCGGCTTGATACCGCGCAGGCGCGCGAAGTGTGGCAGTACGGCGTGTTCTCCGCCCATCACGAGCTCTTCAACAAGACCTCCGGCCAAACCGTGACCCAGGACTACTCGTACACCGACCTCGCCGCCTCGCAACCGCACATGGCCCAAGTGTACGGCGAGTTCGCCCAGTTCTTCTTGCTCGGGATCCTCGCGTCGTTCGGCGGCGTGGCCCTCTCGGCCGTGTCGTATTGGAAACGGATTCGGGGGATCTTCGCGGGCCTCGCGTTCCTCGGCGCGTGCGCATCGATCCTGTACGCGACATTCGCCATCGTCTTCACGCTCCCACCCGCAGCGACGGCAGACTTGCCGACGCTCGGGAGCGGCATCCCGGAGTTCCGGGGGCAGACGTACAACCCCTCAAACGGTACGCTCCTCGCGTGGACGCCCCTCACGGGCTGGTTGCTCGCGATCGTCTCCGGGCTCGCGCTCGCGTGGGCCTCCTCGGACGTCTGGCACCTCGCGCCGGTCAAGAAGGCCGCTCCGGTGCGGGACGCCAAGCTCACCCCGGTCATCAAGGCCGTCGAGGTGCCGCTCGCCCCGCCTCCTCCGCCGCCGACCGAGTTCGTCGTCGAGGTCCCGCCGGAACCCATGATCGAGGAGGTCTTCCTCATCGGCCAGAACGGGCTCCTGATCAAGCACATGTCCCGGAGCCTGATGTCCGACAAGGACCGCGACGTGGTCGGGAGCATGATCTCCGCCATCTCGTCGTTCGTGCGAGAGGCGTTCTCCGAGCGGGATGGCGAGGTCCACGAGGTCACATTGGGGGACCACCGGTTCGTGATGTGCAACGATAGCGGGCTCGTCGCGGCGGTGCTCGTGAAGGCCGGCCAGACCGAAGACATCGTCCACCGGCTCCGGCACCTCCTCACGGTGCTCCAGGACCGATACGGCGCGCGGCTCATGCACTGGGCGGGCGAAACGATCGAAGGAATCGAGGACGAGCTCTCCGTCCTGTGGCAGCCGTACCACCTCCCCCCGCCGCCGGCCGCGTAGCCGCGAGAGGACCGAGCGCGGGTCGTTTCTAGGACAGATATTTATGGCGCCGCGGACTCCCTTTCGCGGGTCCACCCGACTCCGGTGAGGCCCATTCGAAGGCGGCATGACGCATGGAGCGCGCGATCGTCCTCCTTTCCGGCGGCATCGACTCCGCCGTCACCCTGTGGTGGGCGAAGGCCCGCGGCTGGGACCTCCGACCGCTGACGTTCGACTACTTCGGTCGGCCGAAGCGGGAGCACGGGGCGATCACCGCCCTCACCGAGCAGGTCGGCATCGTAAACGCCCGCCACGTGGAGCTTCCGTTCCTGAAGGAGGTCGATGACCTCCGCCCGCAGGGGATCGACAACCGCCTGCTCCTCGACTCCCCGGAGGGCTACATCCCCGGGAGGAACCTGATCTTCTACGCCCTCGCGGGCTACTACGCGGAGCTCGACGCGGTTCGGTACATCGTGGGCGGCCACAACGGGATCGACCCGGAGTCCTTCCCGGACGCGAGTCCGAAGTTCTTCAACTTCTTGAACAGCGTGTTCCACCTGAGCCTCTGGTCGTACGACAAATCGCCTGTGCAGATCCTCGTGCCGCTGAGCGGCAAGTCGAAGGAGGAGGTCGTCCGCCTCGGCATGGAGATGCATGTGCCGTTCGACGTCACGTGGTCGTGCTATTGGGACCGTGATGTCCACTGCGGCACGTGCGAGTCGTGCAAGGAGCGGCGCGCCGCATTCGCGGCCGTCGGCGTCGAGGATCCGGTCGCGTACGAAGCCTGAGCCGACGAGACGCAAATCTTATTCGGGAGGGACGAATCCCCCCGCCGTACACCATGTACAAGACGACCGTCCGGTCGGTCGGGCCCGTGCGTTTCTTGGAGGACGGCAGCTACAACGTGAAGATGCGGCAGCTCCTCGGGCGCGAAGACGGCGCCCGGAAAACGTCGATGCACGAGCTGATCCTGGGCAAGGGCGGCTACTCCGCGATGCACCGCCACGAGTGGGATCACCAGCTCGTCGTCACGGAAGGCCGCGGGACCGCGATCATCGGAAGTTCGAGCATCACGCTCCGCCCGGGCGTCGTGCTGCTCGTGCAGTCGAACGAGGAACACCAGTTCAAGCAGCGGGGCACGGGACCGCTGAAGTTTCTCACCGTGACGCCGATCTGACGGGAGCGCGAGCCAAGCTTTATGGCCGCCGGCCTCTTCGTGCCGACGATGAAGCTCGGGGTCACGGAGTACATCGACTGCGCGCACCACCTCCCGGGCCACGAGCGTTGCGGGTCCCTCCATGGGCACACGTACCAGATCGACGTGACGATCGAAGGCGAGCACAAGGGCGGGATGCTCCTCGACTTCGCCGAGATCAAGAAGTCCCTGCGGACGATCCTGGCCGAGTACGACCACAAGGACTGGAACGACTTCATCGAGTACCCGACGGTCGAGAACATCTGCGAGCTGATCTCGAAGCGGCTTCGGGAGAAGATCAAGTTCCCGTTGCACGTCCGCGTCTGGGAAGGCCACGGGAAGTGGGCCGAGATCTGAGGCTCAAAGCCCTTCCGTCGCGAGGACCATCAGGCCGACGATCACGAGCCCGAGACCAAGGCCGATGAACTGGGCGAGATTGAACCGATTCTGGAGCACCCCGACCTCAGGACCGTGGGTGCACGACTCCTCGTTCAGGTGCCCGAGAATCTTCTTCGCGCTCCCGACGCCGAACACCATGCCGATGGCGAACGTCGCAAGCGCGAGCACGAGAGCGGCAAGGAGAATCCGCCCCCACTCACTCCCCGTGAGGTAGGCGACGTCGAACGAGCCGAGGTACAGGTAGAGGACGAACCCGAACAGGATCGTCATGACCGCGCTCCCCGGCAGGAACCGGGTGACGACCGGGATGAACTGCTTCATGAATTCCTTGCGGGAGGCTGGATCGACTCGGGAGAGCGCGCGACGGAGGACACTTACGCCGTAGACCAGCGCGCCGATCCAAGCAATCCCGAACCAGATATGGAAGAACCGGAGGACCAATGCGATGACGTCGGCCATGCGCCGCGAACAGCCCACCCACTTAAGAATCTACTCCGACGGCGAGCGCACCCTCATATCCCGGCTGCGACTTCGTGGCTCCATGTCCCACCTCGTCGAGGCGATCGAGGCGGAGGCCCGGGGCGATTTCGGCACCGCGCTCGAGCATTACGCGAAGCTGACCGAGTCCGGCTCTTCGCTCGACCGCGTCGGGATCTTTCAGGCGCTCGCCCGCGGTCATGAAAAACTCGGGCGATTGAAGGAAGCGGGCGTCTGGCGGCGCCGGGCCGGGCAGGCGTATCTGCACCTGAAGGACGACGAGATGGCGCGGGACGAGCGGCAGTACCTCGCCCTCGTCGAATACCGCAATGCGGTCCAGGACCTTCACGGAGATCCATCACTGAAGGACGTCGCAAAGGAGTACGCCGCCGTCCTGAAGGACAACTTCTCCGGGGGCGCGGAAGGGCTGACGCATGAAGGGCTCTTCGCCGGGGCGTTCTTCCGAGCGCTCGGGGACCATCTCACCGCCGCGAAATATTTCTTCGACACCGCCGAGGTGATGAGCGAGCAGGCCTCCACGAGCGGCGATGCGGACTTGCGACAGGCGACGATCCTGGCGTACGAGCGCGCGATGGACTCGGCCACGAAGGCAGGTCGGGCGGACGTCGCGCGGGTTGCACAGATGCGGGCGTACGATCTCCGGCAGACGAAGTGAGTGGCATGTGCACCCTCATCGCCCTCTGGCGTTCCGTCCCGGGTTACGATGTCGTCATCGGGATGAACCGCGACGAATCCGCGATGCGTCCCGCGGATCCGCCCGCCATCATCGCGGAGGACCCTGTGCTGGTGGCCCCGCGAGACCGCCAGTCAGGCGGGACGTGGCTCGGCGCGAGCGGCACCGGGCTCGTGGTCGCGCTGTCGAACCGCCGTGGCCGAACGTCGGCGAGTGCGCGATCCCGGGGGCTGCTCGTCCTCGACGCGTTGAAGCAGGCCTCTGTTCCGGCGGTGGACGTCCTCTTGCAACGCGAGTTGCGTGAGCACGAGTATAACTTCTGGAACCTGTTCGTCGCTTCCCGCAAAGACCTGCACTTCTTCCGGTACGATGGCGTGATCGGGATGACGCGCGGCCGCGAGGGACTCAACGTCCTCACGAACGAAGGCGGGAATATCGCAACGGATCCAAAGGTGCAGACGATCCAGGGCCTCCTGTCGAAGACGTCGAACCGGTCGATCGAGGACGTGGTCCGGGCGCTCCAGTCCACGCTTCGGACGCACGCGTCCGGGCCGGGAGGCGTGAGCATCTGCGTCCACGCCCTCGGTGGAGGGACGGTCTCCTCAACGATCCTTGCACTGAGCAACGCGGATCCCGGCGAGAACGCGTTGCTCTACGCGGACGGACAGCCGTGCTCGACGCCGTATCGCGACTACCGAGAAGTGATCCGGCGTCTCCCGAGTCCCGCGTGACCCGAACGCCGACGAAAAGGCTTTCGTGAGCCCTGGGCTACGGCGACACGTTGCCCGGCATCACGGACGTTCACGTGCACCTCGAGCCGTATCGCGACATCAAGCCGAACGTCCTCGAGATGCTGTGGCGGGATATCCCGGATGGGGATCGCGTCCGGCGGCTCATGGACGACCCGCGAGGCTTTCTGGACCACATGGATGCCGCCAAGGTGGAGCGGGCCTGCCTCATCAATTACGTCGCACCGGAAGTCATGGGATTCACCGAAGCCGTGAACGGGTTCGTCGCCGGATTCGCGAAGACGGACCGGAAGCGTCTCATCCCGTTCGGCTCGGTCCACCCGAAACGCACGAAGAACCCGAAGCGGGAGGTCGAGCGCCTCGCGTCGAACCTCGAGATGGGCGGGATGAAGATCCATCCGCCGCATCAGTTGTTCGCGGCGAACGCGTACGCGGACGGAAGGCTGCCCGCGTTGCGGACGATCTACAAGACCGCGGAGCGGATCGGGATGCCGGTGATGGTCCACACGGGCACGTCGATCTTCCCTGGAGCGCGATCGAAGTATGGAGACCCGATGGACCTCGATGACGTCGCGCAGGATTTTCCGGACCTGACGATCTTGATGGCGCACGGCGGCCGTCCGCTCTGGTGCGATACCGCGTTCTACCTGCTCCGCCGCCACCCGAACGTCTACCTCGACATCTCGAGCATCCCGCCGAAGCGGCTCCTCGAGTGGTTCCCGCGCCTCGAGGAAATCCGGGACAAGGTCGTCTTCGGCTCGGACTGGCCGGCCCCGGGAATCCCCGGAATCCGGGAGGAGATCGATGCGTTGGAGGGTTTGGCCCTCTCGTCGGAAACGAAGGAACGCATCTTCCGGACGAATGCGGCGCGGATTTTCCGATAGCCGGAGCGCGGACGATTCCGGCGGAAGCTTGGCAAACCTTAATCCCGATCCGACCTTCCCTGAATCCCATGGGGCGCTGAATCCCAATGGAAAACGGACGAGAGACGATCACCCTGGCCGGCGGCTGCTTCTGGTGTCTGCAGCCCGTGTTCCAGGAATTGCGGGGCGTCGAGAGAGTCGAGGTCGGCTATTCCGGAGGCAGGGTTCAGAATCCGTCGTACGAAATGGTGTGCACCGACACGACGGGCCACGCGGAGGCCGTCCGAATCACCTTCGACCCGACGATCATCTCCCTCGCGGAAATCCTTCGGATCTTCTTCACGGTGCACGATCCCACGACGCTGAACCGCCAAGGTGGCGACTTCGGAACGCAATACCGCTCCGCGGTCTTCTATGCGAACGACGACCAGAAGGCGGCCGCGCAGAAGGTCATCGGAGAGCTCGAAGCCGCGAAGCTCTGGGCGCATCCGTTCGTCACGGAGCTCTCGCCCCTGTCCGCATTCTATCGCGCCGAGGAATACCACCAGGACTACTTCCGCAAGAACCCGACGGCAGGCTACTGCCGGGCGGTCGTCGCGCCGAAGGTCGCGAAGTTCCGGAAGCAGTTTGCGGAGAAGCTGAAGGCGCCGGTGGCGGCACCCAAAGGCACTTAACGCGCCCGCGCCTGCGCTCCGCCCATGGGGAAAAACCGCCTCGCCCGGGAGACGTCGACGTATCTCAAGGGCGCGGCGAACCAGCCCGTCGACTGGCATCCGTGGGGCGAAGAAGCGTTCGGGCGGGCGAAGGAACTCGACCGGCCGATCCTCCTTGACATCGGGGCGACGTGGTGCCATTGGTGCCACGTGATCGACCGCGAGTCGTACGAGGACCCCGACCTCGCCCGGGTGATCAACGAGAACTTCATTGCAATCAAAGTGGACCGGGACGAGCGGCCCGACATCGACGTCCGCTACCAGCACGCGGTCGGCGCTTTCACGGGATCCGGGGGTTGGCCTCTCACCGGGTTCCTGACGCCGGACGGCAAGATGTTCTACGGCGGCACGTACTTCCCGCCCAAGGACGCGTTCGGACGCCCGAGCTTCCGACGCGTCCTGCTGGCGATGGCGGAGGCGTACCGCACGAACAAGGCCGACACGGTGCGCGAGGCCGAATCGCTGCATCGCGCGCTCGCCGAGGGACGCGGGACCCTCATCGAAGAGGGCGTCGTGAACGACGCGATGCTGAAGGAGAGCCTCGACGCCCTCCGCGGTCAGTTCGACCCCGTGAACGGCGGGATCTCCGGCCAGCAGAAGTTCCCGCACGCCGGCACGATGGAGTGGGTCATGGCCCGCTACCACCGCACGCGGGAGCCGGGCCTCGCGACGATCTTCACGCGCACGCTCGGATCGATGGCTCGGGGTGGCGTCTACGACCAGATCGGCGGGGGCTTTCACCGCTACGCGACCGACCCGCGGTGGATCGTGCCGCACTTTGAGAAGATGCTCTATGACAACGCGGGCCTCCTCGCGAACTACGTGCACGCGTGGCAGCTCACGAACGACCCGCTCTTTCGCGAGACTGCAGAGGGAATCCTCCGTTGGGCAGAGGAGGTCCTCTCCGACCGTACGCACGGCGGGTACTACGCCAGCCAAGATGCGGATGTCGGGCTCGACGACGACGGCGACTACTTCACGTGGACGCTCGACGAACTCAAGGATTCCGTGACCGAGGACGAAGCGCGCGTCCTCGCCATCCTGTATGAAATCGGCGACCGCGGTGAGATGCGACACAATCCGAAGAAGAACGTCCTCTTCGTCGACCAGGAGCCCGAGGCGATCGCGAAGGCGTTGGCCCTCCCCGCGCCGCGAATCCTCGAACTCATCGCCAGCGGGAAAGCAAAGCTGAAGGCCGCGCGCGACAAGCGACCGCCGCCCGCCGTGGATAGCACAATCTTCGCTTCTTGGAATGGAATGATGATCTCGTCCGTCCTCGAGGCGGCGATGGCCTTCGGCCGGGAGGACCTCCGCGGGTTCGCGCTGAAATCCCTAACGCGGATCGTGACGGAACTGTGGTCGAAGGAGGACGGCATGTGGCACGCGCGCGCCGACGGAAACCGCAAGGTGCGCGGGCTACTCGAGGATCACGTGTACATGGTCGACGCCCTTTTGTCCGCGTACACCGCCACCGCCGACGCCGAGTTCCTTCGCAGCGCGGAGGATGTGATGGCCTTCACCCTGAAACACTTCTGGGACAAGGCGGGCGGCTTCGTCGACATCGCGCCGGAGTTGCACGAGGGGGTCGGCCTCCCGCTGCGGGAGGTCCGACGTCGGCCCATGGAGGACTCGCCGTACGCCGGGCCGAACGCGGTTGCGACACTCGCCCTCCAGCGGCTTCACGCGCTCACGGGGAACGACGACTATCGGCTGCACCACGACGAGCTCATGATCGCATTCGCCGGGGAGGCAAGCCGCTACGGCCCCGTGTTCGCGGGGACGTACCACCTGGCCGCCGAGCTGTGGATCCACCCGCCCGCCGAGGTCGTGATCCTCGGTCCGAGGGACCACGCGACGACGCTCGCGCTGCGTGCCGTGGCGATGGAGACGTTCGCGCCGGGGAAGAGCGTGCTCATCGTGGACCGAGATGATTCCTACGTCCCGGCGCTCGTCGAGCCCATGCGTGCGACCCGAGAGGCGAAGTCGGGACCCGTGGCCTTCGTGTGCCAGGGGAACGTCTGCTCCCCGCCGACGGCGGACCCAGACCGCGTGCGCGCGCTCCTCGCCGGTGGGAGCCCAAAGGCCCCCTGACGTGCCGTTGCATGAGGCTTGAACCCTCGCGCCGAGCTTATACCACGGGCCCGCAAGGCTCATGGCCCCGGGCTGCCTCCCGGAATCGAGGTTCGACACCATACCCTCCCGCCCCCCGCGCGTCCTCCTGATCGGGTGTGGAGCGGTCGGTTCCGTGGTCGCCCAGCACCTCGTCAGGAGCGACGCAATCGCGGGCGTCATCGTGGCGGACCTCGACGGCGAACTCGCGAAGCGGACCGCGGCCGCCATCGGGATCGGGGAGGTGGCCGCAACGCAGCTCGACGCGGGCGATGACGCGGCGCTCCGGGCGACGATGCGCGGCTGCGACCTTGTCGTCAATGCGTCCCTCCCGCGTTTCAACGTGGCGATCCAGAAGGCCGCCCGGGAGCTCGGGCTGAACTACCTCGACCCCGCGAACGAGTCGGCGGACCCGTTCGGCGACAGCGACCTCTGGAAGCAGGCGGGCCTCACGGCCCTCTGCGGCATGGGCGAGGACCCCGGCCTGAGCAACGTCTTCGCGCGCCACGCGTCGGATGGCATGGACCGCCTCGAGTCCGTGAAGGTGCGAGACGGCGACACGGCCTCGAGCCCCGAATATCCGTTCATCGCCCTCTTCAGCCCTGAGACGTTCGTCGAGGAGACGCTCTCGCCCTCACGCATCTGGCGGGAGGGCAAGTACGAGAGCGTGCCGCCGTTCGGCGAGCCAGAGACGTACGAGTTCCCCGCTCCGGTCGGCCCGCTGACCGTATACTCCGTGGACCACGAGGAGGTCGACACGCTCCCCCGGTTCCTCGGCAAAGGCGTCCGGTACGTCGACTTCAAGCTGGCCCTCGATGCGACGACCGTGCAGACGCTGAAGCTGTTCCGCGATCTCCGCCTCCTGGAACCGGGACCGCCCGGAGGGCCGAGCCCCCGACGCGCCCTATTCGCGGCGCTGACGAAGCCGGCCGATCTCGCGGGCCGCGTGGACGGGCAAGCCGTCGTCCTCGTCGAGGTCACCGGGATGAAGGACGAAGAGCGGGTCGTCCGCACGGTCTATGCGGGGCTCGACCATCGTGAGGCCGCGGAGCGGTTCGGGGCCACCGCGACCGCGTACCTCACGGGCAGCGGCGCGGCGGCGGGGGCGATCCTCCTCGCGGACGGCACGATCGGGGAGAGGGGCAAGCTCTCCCCTGAGAATCTGGACCCGAAGCCGTTCTTCCCACTCCTGCGCCGTTTCGGCATCGAGGTGAAGGAGCGGATCCGCCGGGAGCGGTCCCTCTCCTAGTGGGCGTGCTTCCGGAGCGCCGCCTCGATCACGTCGAGGGCCTTGTCCAGGAGAGGTTCCTCAATCGTGAGCGGCGGCTGGATCCGGAGGACGTTCATCTCGTAGTCGTACAGCGGGATGACGCCGGCCCGGACGCAATCGAAGAATACGTCGCGCGCGGTATCGTTGTCGCGGCCCTTGGATTGCTTGTCGGACACGATCTCGACGCCGATCGCGAGGCCCAGGCCGCGCGTCTCGCCGACAATCGAGAGGCTTTCCCACTCCTTGACGCGCTTCAGGGCCTTCCCGCCAATCCGAGCCGCCCGCTCCGGGATCCGGTCGCGCTGCATGATGTCGATCGTGACCGTCGCGGCCACGCAGGCCGCCGGATGACCGCCGAACGTGGTCCCCGCGACGACGTCGTCTTTCCCCATGGACCGGTCGTCCCCGAGCACCGCCCCGAGGGGCATCAGGCCGCCTCCGAGCGCCTTGCCGATCGAGACGAGATCCGGCGCGACGCCGAAATGCTCGATCCCCCACATCTTCCCGGTGCGGCCGAGGCCGGCCTCCACCTCGTCGGCTATGAAGAACCAACCGTGCTCGTCCGCGAGCTTGCGAAGTCCGCGCACGAAATTCTTCGGGGGGATCCAGACGCCCGCCTCCAGGGCGATCGGCTCGAAGATCGCCCCCGCGATCCGATCCGGGTAGGCGACGTGCCGGAGGATCTGGTCCTCGATGAAGCCGAGGCACCAGTCTCCGTACTCCGCATCCGTCGTGCCGCGAGGCTTGCGGTACGTCATCGGGTAGGGCGCATGGACCGCACCGCCGGAGAACGCCTCCCAGTTCCGACGCATCCTCGAGGCAAGTGTGCCGAACGCCGTCGCGCCGATGCTCAGGCCGTGGTACTGGCCCATGAAGCTGAGAATGAGCGGCCGCCCGCTCGCCTCGATCGCGTGCTTCACCGCGCCTTCCGCGGCGCCGGTGCCGGACAGCTCGAGGAACACGCGCGTGAGGTTCTTCGACGGCCGGATCTCGAGGAGTTTCTCCGCGATGTCGATCATCGGGAGGTGCGGGTTCATGAAGAGGATCAGGAATCCGTAGCGCTCGAGCGCATCGACGGTCGCCTTCAGGATCTCCGGATGCACGTTCCCCAGGTTGTTCGTCGCCCACTGGCTCGTCAGGTCGATGTACTCCTTCCCCTCGACGTCGTACAGCAGGGAGCCTTTCGCGGAAGAGACGACGATATCGGCGAGCTTCGTGTCGTCGGCCCAGAAGTACTTCGGGTAGAGCTCCGTGTAGCGTTTCCAGTAGTAATCGGCGGCGCCTTTCGTGCCGATGGGGGGTCTCGCCGTCTTCTTGGGCATCCTGCGAGGGAACGGGAACCCGGACGTTGACCCTTTCGGCGGGCCTTTATGAAGCCTCGGGGAAGAGATTCCTGCCTAGGCCTCCAGGGCGGCCTCGAGGAGTTCGCGAAAGTCCGGTGGAATCGGCTTCGACTTCTTCTTCTCGTAGTCGTACGAGACGAGGACGCTCTTCGCCCGCGCGAGAATCCGGCCGCTGCGTTTCTCCGAGACCTCGTAGCCGAGCGTGAAGGACGACGTCCCAATCTTCGACGGCCACACGCTGACGCGGATCTGGTCGCCCCAGAGGGCCTGCGACTCGAAATCGATGTCGACATGCGCGAGGATGAAGTCGATCTCGTCGAGCGTCTTTCGGTTCGCGAATTGCATGTAGAACTGCGTCCGGGCGAGTTCCACGTATGACAGGTAGACGGCGTTGTTCACGTGGCCCATCCCGTCGATGTCCCGGAACCGCATCTGGATGTCCGTCGTGAATCGGGTCATCGCCTGGCCGATGCGCCTTTCGCCAAAAAACGTTTGGGTGCGCCTCACCCGGATCGGATCAGGCGGGTGAATTCGTCGGAGGGCTCGAGGACCACCTGCTTCGACGGGTCGCCACGGACGATCCGCTTCGCAGGCAGGCTCGCCTTCGCGAGGTCGCGGTAGATGGACCAGGACAGGTCGATGCGCCGCCGCAAAGTCGCGTCGACGGGCCGGATCGCCTTCGCTGGCACTCCTGCGATCAGCTGCGCTGCGGGGAACTCGGCGGACTCCCGGACGACCGCGCCGCTTGCGACGAGGCAACCGGATCCGATGGCGGCGCCACTGTTGATCGTCGCGTTCATGCCGACGAGGGAATCGTTCCCGACCGTGCACCCGTGCACGACGGCGGAATGGCCGACGGTCACGCGCGCGCCAATCCGGGCCGGCATGCCGCGGTCCACGTGCACGACGACGTTGTCTTGCACGTTCGCATCGCGGCCCACGACGATCGCGTCGAGGTCTCCTCGCAAGACGGCCCCGTGCCAGATGCTCGCGCCGTCCTCGATCGTCACGTCTCCGACGATCACCGCGCTCGGCGCGACGTAAATCATCGGCTCACTCGAGGTTCACCAGGACGTTCTTCACGTGCGTGTAGAAGAGCACCGCGTCCGCGCCTTGCTCCGAGCCTAGGCCGCTCTGCTTCCATCCCAGGAACGGAGTCTGCGGGAAGGTGACCGGGTACTCGTTAATCGAAACCATGCCGGCCTTCAGGCGTCGCGCCACGGCGTGGGCTCGGCTGACGTCCTGCGTCCAGACGCCCGCGGCGAGCCCATAGGGCGTATCGTTCGCCCGCGCGATCGCTTCGTCGAGGTCGGAGAACGACCATGCGGCCAAGACCGGGCCGAAGACCTCCTCCCGCGCGACGCGCGCTCCCTCGGGGGGATCCTGGAAGATCGTAGGCTGGAGGAAATTCCCGGTCGCGAGGTCCGCGGAGTCCGGACGCCGGCCCCCGGTGAGGACTTTCGAGCCTTTCGAGATGCCGTCGTCGATCGCCTTCGTCACGTTCGCGGCATGCTCGCGCGAGACGAGCGGCCCCATCTGGACCTCCTCTTTTGTCCCGGGTCCGAGCCGCAACTTCTCCGTCTGCTCCTTGAGCTTCCCGAGGAGCGTCGACGCGAGGCTCTCATGCACGAGCAGCTTCGAGCCGGCCCAGCACATCTGACCCGCGTTCTGGAACGCGCCCCAGAGGGCGCCCTTGACCGCGCGGTCCAGCTTCGCGTCCGCCAAGACGATTTGGGAATTCTTCCCGCCGAGCTCGAGCGTCGTCGGGACGACGCGGTCCGCGACGATCCGCAGCAGTTGCTTCCCGGTGTCCGTGGATCCCGTGAAGGTCACCGAGTCGACGTCGCGGTGGTTCGCGAGCGCCTCCCCGACCTGCCGACCCGGGCCCGTGACCACGTTCACCACGCCCGGAGGAAATCCGCTCGCGGCCGCGAGTTCGCCGAGGCGGAGGGCGGTGAGCGGCGTGAGCGTCGCGGGCTTCAGGACGACCGTGTTGCCCGCCGCGAGTGCGGGCGCGATGCCCCTCGAGGCGAGGAGGAGCGGGTAGTTCCACGGCGCGATGTGGGCCGTCACCCCGAGCGGCTCGCGCACTGTGTAGTCGAGCCGGGCCCCGGGCACCGGGATCGTGTCGCCCTGAATTTTATCGGCCAGACCTGCATAATATTCGAACAACTTGTACACGTAGGCGATGTCGCCTTTCGCCTCTCGGATCGGCTTGCCGACGTTCAGCGACTCGAGCCGGGCGAGGTCCTCGAAGTGGTCCCGGATCTGCTGGCCGAGCAGCCACAGCAGCCGCCCGCGTTTGCTCGGATCGAGGTCCCGCCATTCCGGCGACTCGAAGGCCCGGCGGGCCGCCTCGACCGCCGAATCGACGTCGTCTTTCGTCCCCGAAGCGACGCGGGCGATCGGCCGATTCGTCGCGGGATCCAAGACCTCCGCGGTGGCGCCCGAGGAGGACGGGGCCGATTTCGCGGCGATGTACAAGCCGTGTTCTTGCACGTCCATCGTCGTCTCGCTCCACGAACGAGCCGCGACCTATAAGCGTGTGGCTTTGCGAGCTCGCACCGGTGGCCTCTTATCTCGCGCGGCCGATGCGCGCCGAGGAGTGCCGTGCCGGACGTCGTGCGTGCGAGCCGCACGCTTCCGTGGCGGGAGGCGGCGAGGGACGTCGACGCCCTGCGACCGATGCTGCTCGACCAGTTCCGCCACGAGGATTTCCGCGGGAAGACGGTCCTGGATATCGGCACGGGGGAGGGTCGTCTCGCGTTCGTCGCCGCGGCGGGCGGGGCCCGGGTGATCGGCGTGGACCTCGATCGCGCGAAACTCCTCCATGCCCGCGCCTATGCCGGCGTCCGGGACGTGCGGAACGCGGAGTTCGTGTGGGGCGACGTCGAGAAGACGCCTTACGCCGAATTCGTCCACGGCCCGATCGATGCGGTGACGAGCAATCTCTGCATGTCGCCGGAGATCGTGTGGCACGCGGCCCGCGCCATGCGCCCCGGCGGGCTGTTCATCTTCTGCTGCCACCACGGGGACCATTGGAAGGAGACCCGCCGCGGATCGCGCTGGGCGTTCTACGAGGACACGATGACGGACTTGCTCGAGGAGAACCGCTTCGCGGTCGAGTTCATGGGCGTCGACACGACCCTTGCGACGTTCGAGGCGTTGCGGGAGGTCGAGCTCTTCCTCCGGGACGCGACGGTCCGCCGGTGGGTCGAGGACGGACGCTGGGAGGAACTCGCTGACTCCTTCGAACGCGGAGACAAGAGGCTCACCTTCTCCTTCCTCGTCGCGAAGGCCCGCCGCACGGCGCTCCCGTACAAGGCCGAGTGAGAGCGGCGGCTCGGCAAAGCTCATCCGCCGGAGTCCGATTCGGGAAGGGGGAGTCGATGTACCTCGGGGCGCACGTCTCGATCGCGGAGAACATCGCCCTCGCACCGGAACGAGGTCGCGCGGTCGGCGCCGAGGCAATCCAGATCTTCTCGCGCAGTCCGCGGATGCTCCGACGGACGAAGCCGCTCACGCCCGAGGAGACGCAAGGCTTTAAGGACAACGTGGTCGCGAACGGGATCGCCCGCGCGGTGATCCACGGGAACTATCTGATCAACCTCGGCGGTCCGGATGACAACACGCTCAAGTACAGCCGCGAGGCGTTCGTCGAGGAACTCGATCGGGCGCAGGCTCTCGGGGTCCGCGACGTCATCTTCCATCCCGCCAGCCACGGCGGGAGAGGCGAAGCGTATTCGGTCCGGGCGACGGCCGAGAGCCTCGACTGGTCGTTCGACCACGCGAACGCCCCGGACGTCTTCGCGGTCCTCGAGAACACGGCCGGCCAAGGGAACGTGATCGGATCGAGGTTCGAGCAGCTCGCGGAGATCGTCAAGGGATCGGCCCACCCGGAGCGGCTCGGGGTCTGTGTCGACACATGCCACACCTTCGCCGCGGGATACGACTTCCGCGCGCGGGACGGGTACGACGCCCTCATGCGGACGATCGACGAGACCGTCGGGTTGGGCCGCATCCGGGCGTTCCACCTGAACGATTCCGTCGGCGACCTCGGGTCCCACTGGGACCGTCACGAGGACATCGGGAAGGGCAAGCTCGGCCAGGAGGCGTTCCGGTTCCTCGTGAACGACGAACGCTTCCGCGAGATCCCCGGCTGCCTGGAGTTCCCCGGCCAGGAAGGCGGCTACCGGAGGAACCTCAAGACGCTGCGCTCGCTCGTCACGGGCCCGAACCCGCCGACGTCGCCGCGGGCGCCACCCGGCAAACGAGCCGGTCGCGGAACCGTGCGAGGAGCAGGTAAGACCGCCGGACGCGGCGCATGAGGGCCTCCGAACCCCGGAGGACGTGGGCGAAGCCGACGCCCATCGGGAACGCTTCGATGAGGGTCGGCACCGCGTCCCCGCCGGAGGTGATGCGGCCTCCCGGGTCGATCATGTGGAAGACCGCGAGCACTTCGTCGTCGGGCACGCCGCGCAAGAGATCCCGCGACGATTGGGCCGGGCGGATGCGGATCCGCCGCCGGAGGTCCGCGGCGTGGACCCACCGACCGAACGCGCCGCACACGCCGCACTCCCCGTCGAAGAGGAGCACGTACTCGCGACCCGACATCGTCCCTCGGTCCTCCCACGCGCCCGCGCGGCTTAAACGAAACGCCCGCTCGGGGGAACCGTTATGCGGCACTCGACGTTCCGCGACCTCGGTGTCCCGGTGATCGTGAACCCGTCCTCGTTGTCCGATCGAGCCGCGTACCGCCTCATGATCTCGGCGTTCGTCCCGCGACCCATCGCGTTCGTGTCGACCCGCAGTCCCGCAGGGGTCGACAACTGCGCGCCGTTCTCCTTCAGCATGGGCGTCTCGAGCCACCCGATGGTCCTCGCGGTCTCCATCGGGGAGCGCGATGGACGGCCGAAAGACACCGCACGGAACATCCTCGACACCCGAGAATTCGTCGTCAACCTCGTGACGGAGGCGATCGCGGAGAAGATGAACCAGGCCTCCGGGGATTACGCGGGGACGGTGAGCGAGTTCGACGAGGTGGGACTCACTCGGGCCTCCTGCGAGGTCGTGCGGGCGCCGCGGATCGCGGAATCGCCCGTGAACTTCGAATGCCTCTTGATCCGTGCGGTGCGCATCGCGGACAACCTCGTGTTCTTCGGCGATGCGGCGCGGCTCCACGTGGACGATGCAATCCTGACGGACGGCCTCGTGGACGTCCACAAGCTCCGAGCGATCGGTCGACTCGGCGGCCCGCGGTACTGCCGGACGCAGGACGTCTTCGAGATGGTCCGCCCGAAGATCACGGGGCCGAAGGGCGCCCGGCCGACGGACGCCCGGTGACGGATCAGAACGGCAGCTTGCTAAGGCCGATCGCGAGCGGGAGGAGCGCCTCGTCCCTGCCGAGGAAGTTCGCGGTCTGGAGGACCGCGTTCAGGTAGCTGATCGTGTGCTCCTTCTCCCCGACCGTCCAGTTGCCGTAGAAGTCCACGGTCTTCGCGAGGAGATCCGCCAGCGGGACGTCGGCCTCGAGGGCCCGCCGCACGGTCTCCTCCGCGGGGGGCGACTTGTACCGCAAGCTCGACTCGAAGGCGGCGAACATCGATTCCGGCCCACTCGACTCCGTCTCGCCGAGCTTCAGGAACTCCGGATACCCGAATCGTGTCGTGAGCGTGCGGTAGAGTTTCCACAGCAGCCACGCGTTCTCGGATGGCGTGAGGTATCGCGTGGCGATTCGGGCGGCGTGGACCTGGCTGAGGGTGTGGCCCAGGAAACCCGGGTCCGCGCTCGCCGCGATGAGGAGCGGCCGATACGCGACGTCCGCCTGGCCCTCGAAAGCGAAGGCGCGCAGCATCCCCTCGACGCGATCGAATTCCCACTCCTCCACCAGGCGAGACAGCCGATCCATGTCCGCCTCGCCTTCGCCGGCGCCCGCGAGCACGGGGATCTCGACCGGCGCGACCCCTTGAAGGGCCATCGCCTGGACGTACCCGAGGTTCGCGAGCGGGACGAGGCCGCGCGGCGCTCCCAGGACCGAAGCGACGTCGGAATACGCGACGGCCATGGAGAGGTTGTGGCCCAGACGGCCGAGGTCGTCGAGGGCCGCACGGATCGCGTGATGTGCGGCCGCCTCGATGCCGTGCTCCAGTGCGATTCGGCCAAGCAACGCGGCCGCCTTCGGTCCCGCCTGGTCGTGGACGACCTTCCGGTACGCGGCCTCCATGTCCTCGCGTTTCGCAGACGGCACGGCGCGCGCGTTCGCCTCGGCCTGGACCGCGGTCAGGGGCCGTTTCTGCAGGCTGAAGTTGTACAGGACGAGAAATCGCAGGAGGCCGAGTCCTCCCGGCGGCCGGGTGAGCCGCAACAGGTCTCGCCCCGCGTGAAGGGTCAGCATGCCGTGCGGCGTGTGCAGCTGCGGGTCGTCGTGGTTCGAGACGACCGCGAGGAGTTCCTGCAGGATCGGTGCGGCGTTCGCGGGATCCCTCGCCAGGTCATCGAAGAGCCGGATGCCCTTCTGGTG
>WNGD01003329.1_pt1 | contig 17512 bp, 16 predicted proteins | sample 5400671 | NCBI WGS metagenome assembly WNGD01 (sample SAMN13153369, study PRJNA577476) | soil metagenome | isolation source: 40 cm soil or saprolite under grassland replicate 2 | place: USA:California | collected 2016-06-15
GGAGGGCTCATCTCGGCCACTTTCATTACTCTGCTGCTCGTACCCGTGATCTATTCGATCTGCGTTCTCGATCTCAAGTGGATCAAATGGGAAACGACAGGGGACCGACAGCAGGCCCCTGAGGCAGAGCCAACAATGACGTAACGAATGCTCGGCAGGCAATCATGGATTTTCTTCAAATCTTGGCGGGCGTTTAGGAAGGAGAACGATGACCTCTCGACGCGATTTAATTAAAGCGGGAGCAATGGTAGCTATGGCAGGAGCAGTACCATCGTCGGTCACTCTTGGCGACCCTATGCCCGAGCAACACAAACTTGCGGCACGCACCTTCTGGCCGGACGGCGCTCGCATGGTCATTTCCGTCTCTATGCAAATGGAGGCCGGCGCACAGCCGGCCAGCGGAGCCGAAAGCCCTGTGCCGAGGATCGATTCGAAGCACGGCGCACTTCCGGGGCAGGTCCCCGTTACCACAATAGTGATATCGCCAGATGAGTCTCCAGTGGTAGGAAAAAACCATTCTATCTCGTGATGTTTTTTTTCGCCGCGATCCTGCAAAGTAAAAGAACCGGAGTAACGAGGCTCCACTGAACTGGGGCCGCTTAGCGCCTACGGTGCACGCCGTCCCTGCGAGAACAGTGCCATGAGCAACGAGCTTCCTCTTATTTACCTGGCCCGTCACGGCGAGACGGCGTGGAGCCTCACAGGTCAACATACGGGGCTTACCGATCTGCCGCTGACCGAGCGCGGCGAGCAGAACGCCCGGGCGCTCGGGGAACGGCTGATGGGACTGAATTTCGGGAAGGTGTTTACGAGCCCCTTGCAGCGCGCGGCACGGACCTGTGAGATGGCGGGCTTCGGGGCTGTCGCTGAAGTCGATCGCGACCTGGTCGAATGGGACTACGGTCAATATGAGGGTCGCCGCACAGCGGAAATCCATGCGAAGCGCCCGGACTGGCAGCTGTTCCGCGACGGCTGCCCGGGCGGTGAATCGCCGGACCAAGTGGGCGCGCGGGCTGACCGCGTGCTGAGCCGCGTGCGAGCTGTCGGAGCGGATGTGCTGTTTTTTTCCAGCGGCCATTTCCTGCGAGTGCTCGCCGCCCGCTGGCTGGGGCTCGAACCGCCGGCCGGAACATACCTCCTGCTGAGCACCGCGAGCCTGAGCGCGTTGGGCTATGAGCATAACCTGTGCCAGCCGGTGATCCGTCTGTGGAATGACACTCGTCACGCAGGCACTTGACCGGATCCGGTTTGAGATTCACCGAGGTTCAATTGCAAATTAAGGAAACTCCAATATGCGCACAAAAAGTGGGATAGAGACTCCGGCGCCAACCCAAAGTGACACTATTTCGAAACTCCGCAGTCAATACGGGTGCGGCCCGATTGAATTCGCGGGCACGGACAACGCGTTGTATGAACGCCACCTTGTGTTCGACAACGTCGTCGATCTGGCGGCTGTCAGCCCACGTGAGCGTTTTGAGGCTATGGCCCGTTCCGTGCGGGATATGCTGTCGCAGCGATGGATAAAGACTGAGAACACATACACTCGCGAGAACCCCAAGCGTGTCTACTACCTCTCGATGGAGTTTCTCATTGGCCGCTCGCTCGCCAACAATGTGACCAATCTCTTGCTCGATCCGATCGCGAGGCAGGCTGTCAAAGAAAAAGACCTCGATTGGCTCGGGTTGCTCGAACAGGAACCCGATGCCGGTCTGGGTAACGGTGGACTCGGGCGCCTGGCGGCCTGCTTCCTCGACTCAATGGCGACGATGCAACTCCCGGCTGTTGGCTACGGCCTGCGATACGAGTACGGCATCTTCAAGCAGGCCATCCGTGATGGCTGGCAGCAGGAACAGCCGGACAACTGGCTTCGCCGTCAGGACCCGTGGGAGGTTGCGCGGCCGCACGAGAAGGTTGAAATCAAGCTGAATTGTTCCTTCCAGGTGCGCGGTGGGAGCCTGCAAGCGATCGTTGGCAAGCCGTCCAGCTTGTTCGGCGTACCGTTTGATCGGCCGGTAGTCGGTTATGGCGGCAAGACCATCAACACGCTTCGCCTCTGGGCTGCGAATGCACCGGACTACTTCGACTTTGAGGTATTCAGTCATGGTGATTTCGTCGGTGCGGTGGCTGAGACGCTCACGGCCGAATCCCTCACGCGGGTGCTTTACCCTGACGACTCTACGAGCATGGGGCAGGGGCTGCGCTTCCTGCAGGAGTATTTTCTCGTGGCCTGCTCGCTGGCTGACCTCATACGGCGCTTCCGGCGCAGCAACACGGACTGGACTGCACTTCCTGAAAAAGTCGCCATCCAGCTCAACGATACGCACCCGACAATGGCGGTCCCCGAATTGATGCGGATTCTGCTCGACGATGCACACCTGGACTGGGACAAGGCTTGGGACCTCACACAAAGGACTCTGGGGTATACGAATCACACGCTGCTACCCGAAGCCCTGGAGAAATGGCCGCTCGCGTGGTTTGAGGCGCTGCTGCCGCGTCACCTGGAGATCATCTATGAGATCAACCGGCGCCTGCTCGATTCGGTTCGGGCTCGATTCCCGGGCGACGAGGAACGTGTGCGGCGCGTGAGCGTGATTGAGGAAGGCCCGGCCAGGCACGTCCGCATGGCCAACCTCGCCATCGTCGGCTCACACAGCACCAACGGTGTAGCCGCGATTCACTCCGAGCTGCTGCGCACGATAACGGTCAAGGACCTGGCCGAGATGTTTCCCGAGCGTTTCAGCAACAAGACGAACGGCGTCACGCCCCGCCGTTGGTTGTTGCTGGCAAACCCGGGGCTGGCGCGCGTGATTACCCAGGCGATTGGCGACGGTTGGATCACTGACCTTGGCGAACTGAACAAGCTGAAGCCGCTTGCCGACGATAAAGGCTTTCGCGATGGCTTCAAGAAGGCCAAGCGTGAGGCCAAATCTCAGTTTGCAAGTTGGCTCAAAGCCTCATCCGGCCAGACAGTGGACCCGGACACAATCTTTGATTGCCACGTCAAGCGCATCCACGAATACAAGCGGCAACTGCTCAATGCGCTGCGCATCGTGGTGCTCTACAACCGGCTGCGGGAGAACCCGAAACTTGAGATGGCGCCACGGACGTTTTTTTTCGCCGGCAAGGCGGCGCCGGCCTACCAGCTCGCCAAGCTCATCATCAAGTTCATCGAGAACCTGGCCGGCACAATCGACGGCGACCCGGCGATGCGAGGTCGCATTAAGATTCTGTTTCTGCCCGAGTACGACGTTTCACTGGCGGAGCGGCTGATTCCCGCCAGTGATGTCTCGAACCAGATCTCAACCGCCGGCTACGAAGCCAGCGGCACGAGCAACATGAAGTTGATGATGAACGGCGCCTTGACGATCGGCACGCGCGATGGCGCGACCATCGAGATGGCGCAGGAGGCGGGCGAGGAGAATTTCTTCCTCTTCGGCCTGACGGCGGAACAGGTGGCCGGCAGTCGCGGCTGGTACAACCCGCACTGGCACTATGAACACGAGCCGGAGACCCGCGCGGCATTGGACTTGATCTTCTCCGATTATTTCAGCCGCAATGAACCCGGTGTCTTCGCCCCGTTACGCGACACGCTGTTGACACACGGAGACCACTACATGCACCTGGCCGATCTGAAAGCCTACCTTGAGGCCGACCAGCGGCTGCGCGAGTTATATACCGACTCGGACGGCTGGGCGCGCAAGGCCGTTTTGAATGTGGCGGGTTCCGGGAAGTTCTCGAGCGACCGTACGATCGCCGAATACGCGACCCGGATCTGGGAGGTGAAGCCATGCCCCGTGCGATAGAAACCCGCCCAGTACCGAGCATCTCGCCGCTAGCCGGCCGCCCTGCCCCAAAAGAGATGTTGGTCGACGTGGCGCAGCTCGAACGCGGGTATTTTGAGCGCCGGCCGGACCTGAGCGATCCCAACCAGATGGTCAGTTTTGGAACCAGCGGACATAGAGGCTCGCCGCTGCGTGGCAGCTTCACCGAAGCGCACATTCTGGCCATCACGCAGGCGATCTGCGACTACCGGCGCGGCTATGGAACTGACGGCCCGCTTTACATGGGCAAGGACACGCACGCAGTATCCGGCCCGGCCCAGCGCACCGCGCTCGAGGTCCTCGCGGCCAACAACGTGGATACCGTAATTCAACGGAGGCGGAGGGAATTGTTAATAACGCGCTGAACTTGTCGAAAGGACGAGCATGAGCCGCAACAGTGTCAGTCTGCCGCCGTCTCCTCCGGAATACCGCGCCTCTGGCTTGCTGCTGCACGTCACGTCGCTGCCGTCGCCTTACGGCATTGGCGATGTGGGGCCGGCGGCGTTGGCGTGTCTTACTGGTCGCGTTTTCTTCGCGCGCTTCGCGCCTTCGCGGTGAAAGTCCAGCCCAGGATTCACCGCGAAGCCGCGAAGAGCGCCAAGAGCGCGAAGATTTCGCGAAGAAAAATCCTTTCCTGCCAGCAAAGGATTTTCGGGTTAGTAGTACAGGATCGGTCAAGTTTTGTAACATGGCCGGGACGGCCATGTCACGATGCCATCGTGGCACGGGCGTCTCGCCGTGGATGACTGGGCTCACTCGTTATCAGGAGCAGCACCATTGCTTCACCATTCCCCGGGACAGAGGGACGGCATTTTCATGTGCTTGGGTATGCGCCGCGCATGTGAGACTGCGGTTAAGAAACCCGGGGGTGACTTTATTTACGGATGTGCCCGCATAGCCCGCGGGCCACGAAACAGAGGAGACATGATGAAAGCGACACAATTGCTTCACAATCTGGGCCAGAGTCTCTGGCTCGATAACATCACACGCGACCTTCTGAACAGCGGCACGCTCAAACGTTACGTCGACGACCTGTCGGTGACGGGGCTCACCTCGAATCCGACAATCTTCGACCACGCCATCAAAAACAGCACTGCTTACGACGCCGCGATCCGCGAGAAGCTGAGTAAAGGTAAATCGGGCGAGGCGCTCTTCTTCGAGCTGGCGCTGGAAGACATCACTCGGGCCTCCGACCTCTTCCGGCCGGTCTACGACCAGACGGACGGCGTGGACGGGTGGGTGTCTCTGGAAGTTTCGCCGTTGCTGGCCCACGATACAGCCAGCACCCTGGCTGCAGCCAAGGATCTGCACGCGCGGGCGGGACGGCCCAATCTGTTCATCAAGATTCCTGGAACCAAGGAAGGCTTGCCCGCGATCGAGGAAGCGATCTTTGCCGGCATCCCGATAAACGTCACCCTTCTGTTCTCCCGCGAGCAGTATTTGGCGGCTGCCGAGGCGTTCTTGCGCGGCGTCGAGCGGCGCATCGATGCGGGGCGTAAGCCTACCGTCGGCTCGGTCGCCTCGGTATTTGTCAGTCGCTGGGACTCCGCGGTGATGGGCAAGGTGCCTGACTCGCTGCGCGACCAGCTCGGCATCGCCATCGCTATGCGTACCTACAAGGCGTACCGCGGGTTGCTTGCCTCCCCCCGCTGGCAGCGCGTTTTCAACGCCGGCGCGCGTCCCCAACGGCTCCTATGGGCCAGCACGGGAACCAAGGATCCCAAGGCGTCGGACGTCCTCTACATCAAGGCCCTCGCTGCGCCTTTCACGGTGAACACGATGCCGGAGGGTACCTTGAAAGCCCTCGCCGATCACGGCGAATTGGGCACGATCCTGCCGGCAGACGGTGGCGACTGCGAGGAAGTGTTAGGGCAGTTCGCCAAGGCCGGCATCGACGTCGAGTCCCTGGCTGCCCGGCTTCAGGATGAAGGGGCGAAGTCGTTCGTTAAGTCCTGGAACGAGCTGATGGCGGTGATCACTTCCAAGAGTGCCGCACTCAAGGATGCCGTAGCCGGTTGAAGGCAGGGGTTGACCGTCCCGAGCTACTCAGCGCAGGGTAAAGCCTGGACTCCAAACCTCGACTTCGCGTCTTCTTCGCGTCCTTTGCGCCTTCGCGGTGAAAACGCAGCCCGTCATAACCGCGAAGGCGCGAAGAGCGCGAAGAAGTCCGCGAAAAGAATTCTTTCCAAGCGGCGAAGGATTTTCGGGTTAGCAGTAAGGCCCGTTTTTAGAGAAGACAGGAGACGAAAGGAGTGCGAATATGGCAACACAGGTAAGAGCAGGTACCAAAAGCCGGGGCATCGAACCGCTGACCAAACGTAAGGCTTGGAAGGCTCTCCAAACCCACTACAAAACGGTCCGGGAATTACATCTGCGAAACCTCTTCGCGGATGATCCCAAGCGCGGTGAGCGGATGACGGCCGAGGCTGTGGGCCTCTTCCTGGACTACTCGAAGAACCGCATCACCGGCGAAACCCTCAAGCTCCTCATCGAACTGGCCGAGGAATCGGGCCTGCGATCTCGGATCGACGCCATGTTTCGAGGGGAGAAGATCAACACCACGGAGCAGCGGGCGGTCCTGCACACGGCCCTGCGCGCGCCTAAAGGAGCATCCATCGTCGTAGAGGGCGGGAACGTAGTGCCCCAGGTCCACGCCGTGCTCGATAAGATGGCTGACTTCTCCAACCGCGTCCGGGGCGGAGACTGGAAAGGGCACACCGGTAAGCGCATTCGCAACGTTATTAACATCGGCATTGGCGGCTCGGACCTCGGTCCGGTGATGGCCTACGAGGCGCTCAAGCATTATAGCGAGCGCGCCATTACGTTCCGGTTCGTTTCCAACATTGATGGCACCGACTTCGCGGAAGCTGTCCGCGATCTCGACCCGTCGGAGACCCTTTTCAGTGTCTCCTCGAAAACCTTCACGACCCTGGAAACAATGACGAACGCTCGCTCGGCTCGCGCCTGGTCACTGGACGGTCTGGGCGGTGACGAAAGGTCGGTCGCCAAGCACTTTGTCGCTGTGTCGACGAACGCGGCGGAAGTGGCGAAGTTCGGTATCGATACCGCCAACATGTTCGGGTTCTGGGATTGGGTTGGCGGACGCTACTCCATGGACTCGGCAATCGGCCTGGCAACGATGCTGGCCATCGGCCCGGATAACTTCCGAGCCCTGTTGGACGGCTTCCACCAGATGGATGAACACTTCCGCACCGCCCCGTTCGAGAGCAATCTGCCGGTACTCATGGGGCTCCTGGCCATTTGGTACAACGACTTCTTCGGTGCCCAGACGGTTGCCGTGCTTCCATACGAGCAGTACCTGAAGCGATTTCCAGCCTATCTACAGCAGTTGACGATGGAGAGCAACGGCAAACACGTCACGCTCGATGGGACCGAGGTCACCTACGCGACTGGCCCCATCTACTGGGGCGAGCCGGGAACCAACGGCCAACACTCCTTCTACCAGTTGATCCATCAGGGGACCAGGCTCATCCCCTGCGACTTCATCGCGTTTGGCCAGCCGCTCAACTCGCTCGGCCGCCATCACGACATGCTCCTGGCGAACGTCCTTGCCCAAAGCGAGGCGCTGGCGTTCGGGAAGACGCCCGAGCAAGTCAAGGCCGAGGGCACGCCGGATTGGCTCGTACCTCACCGGGTTTTCGAGGGCAACCGCCCGTCGAACACAATTCTCGCCGATCGGCTGACGCCGGAAATTCTCGGCAAGCTGGTCGCCCTTTACGAGCACAGCGTGTTCACCCAGGGCGCCATCTGGCAGATTAACTCGTTCGACCAGTGGGGCGTGGAACTTGGCAAGGTGCTGGCCCAGCGCATTATCCCGGAACTCGAGAGCAAGACAGATCCCGCGCTCGGCCATGACAGTTCAACGAACAGCTTGATCCGCCGCTACCGGAAGCTCAAGGAGGCATCATGATACCCCGTGGTTTTGATAGACCTTTATACGTCCTGCCTTTCGACCATCGCGGCTCGTTTGAGACGGGAATGTTCGGCTGGAAGGGTGCGCTAACTTCGGAGCAGACGGCGCAGATCGCTGCCACCAAGCAGGTGATCTACGACGGCTTCAAGACTGCCGTTGCGGCCGGCGTGCACAAGGAGAAAGCCGGCATCCTGGTGGACGAGCAGTTCGGCGCCGCCATACTTCGGGAGGCGGCAGCGCAGGGCTACGTGACCGCGTGCCCCGCCGAGAAGAGCGGGCAGGAGGAGTTCGACTTCGAGTATGGCGACGACTTCGCCAAACACATCGAGGCCTTCCACCCGACCTTCTGCAAGGTGCTGGTGCGCTACAACCCGGAGGGCGATCGGGCGCTGAACCGCCGGCAGTCGGCCCGCCTGCACCGGCTGTCAGACTACCTGCATAGCGAGAGTCGCAGCCTGTTCATGTTTGAGCTCCTGGTGCCGCCCGAGAAGGCGCAGCTCGACAAGCTCAAGGGAGACAAGAAAGCCTACGACCTGGAGCTTCGCCCTCGACTGATGGTCGAGACTATCCAGCAGCTCCAAAACGCTCATGTCGAGCCAGACGTCTGGAAGGTCGAGGGACTCGATTCCCGCGAGGACTGCGAGGAAATCGTGGCCGCTGGGCGGCAGGGCGGCCGTGACAAAGTCGGCTGCATCATTCTGGGCCGCGGCGAGGACGACAAAAAGGTGCGCGAATGGCTGGCGACGGCGGCCGGTGTCCCGGGGTTCATCGGCTTCGCTGTGGGCCGGACGGACTTCTGGGAGCCGCTCGTTAACTGGCGCGCCAAGAAGATCACGCGGGAGGACGCTGTGGCCGAGATCGCCCGCCGCTACCGGGAGTTTGTGGACATCTTTGAAAAAGAAAAAGTCCGCGCCGCATGAAGAAGAAGGGGAGAACCAGGGAATGGCAGTTGCCGCGGGCGCTGACGTTCTGGTGGCCGGAACGGCGATTTTTGGTGAGAGCGAAGGAGTGTCTGCGGCGATGGACCGGCTGCGGGCCGGCATCAAGCAGTTGTGGAAACAATCTCAACAGGTCGAGTGACGATATCGGCAAAGGAGTGATTCATGCAACTTGGAATGATTGGTCTGGGAAGGATGGGGGCAAACATGGTGCGGCGGCTCCTCAAAGGAGGACACCGGTGCGTAGTCTTCGACATGTCGCCGAAAGCAGTGAACGAGTTAGTCCAGGAGAAGGCGGCAGGAAGCTCCTCACTGCATGATCTCGTGACGAAGCTCGAGAAGCCTCGGGCGGTATGGTTAATGGTCCCGGCGGCTGTCGTGGACAAAACCATTGCCGACCTCCTGCCGCATCTTGAGGCGGAAGACATCCTCATCGACGGGGGTAATTCCCATTACGTGGATGACATCCGTCGCGCAAAGGAACTCGCGGCGAAGCGCATTCACTACGTGGACGTGGGGACGAGCGGTGGTGTGTGGGGCCTGGAACGCGGTTACTGCATGATGATTGGCGGCGAAAAGGACGTGGTCAAGCACCTCGATCCAATCTTCTCGACGCTGGCGCCGGGCACGGGCGACATCCCGCGCACGCCGGGACGCGAGAAATTTGACGGCACCGCCGAACAAGGTTACCTGCACTGCGGTCCCAACGGCGCCGGCCACTTTGTCAAGATGGTCCACAACGGCATCGAGTACGGCCTCATGGCCGCCTATGCTGAGGGGCTCGGCATCTTGCGCGACGCCAACGTGGGCAAAGAGCAGCACGCGATCGACGCCGAGACAACGCCACTGCGTCACCCCGAGAATTACCAATATGATCTCGATTTGCGTGACATCGCGGAGGTGTGGCGGCGCGGCAGCGTGATCGCGTCGTGGTTGCTGGACCTGACGGCGGCCAGCTTGGTGAAGGATCCAGCTCTCTCCCAGTTTACCGGACGTGTCTCGGACTCAGGCGAGGGCCGGTGGACGATCAAGGCGGCTATCGACGAAGCCGTGCCGGTACCCGTTCTTTCCGCCGCGCTTTATCAGCGCTTCACCTCCCGCGGCGAGGCGGACTATCAGGACAGACTGCTCTCAGCAATGCGCTACGGCTTCGGCGGACACTTGGAAAAAGTAACCGGTAAGTGACCGGGCGAGAAAAGGAGATTTGCGATGAGTGATTCCCATTCCGACGCCCTGGTCTTCTTCGGCGCCACGGGCGATCTGGCCTATAAGAAAATTTTCCCGGCGCTGCAGGCCATGCTAAGACGTGGCCGGCTCGACGTGCCGGTCATCGGCGTGGCCAAAGCCGGTTGGAACCTCGAACAGCTTCGGGCGCGGGCACACGACAGCCTCGAGAAGCATGGCGGAGTCGATGCCGCGGCTTTCGACAAGCTGAGCGGCTTACTGCGTTATGTGGACGGCGACTACGCGGACCCTGCCACCTTTCAGGTGATCCGCAAAGAACTCAAGGGGGCGCGGCGGTCGGCGCATTACCTGGCCATCCCGCCGCTCCTGTTCGGAACGGTTGTGGAACAATTAGCGAAATCGGGCTGCAACCAGGGCGCTCGCGTCATTGTCGAGAAGCCCTTCGGCAATGACCTCGCCTCGGCGCAGGAGCTCAACCGCATCCTGCATGCAGTCTTCCCCGAGTCCGCAATCTTTCGCATTGACCACTATCTTGGCAAGCGGCCGGTGAACAACGTGGTCGTTTTCCGGTTCGCCAACGCGTTCATGGAGCCGTTCTGGAATCGAAACTACATCGAAAGCGTGCAGATCACCATGGCGGAAGAATTCGGCGTGCAGGGACGCGGCGCTTTCTACGATCAAACCGGCGCCATTCGCGACGTGATCCAAAACCATCTCTTCCAAATCCTGTGCAACCTTGCGATGGAGCCCCCGGTCCGCATAGACAGTGAAACCATTCGTGATGAGAAGGTGAAGGTGCTGAAAGCGATTCCACCGCTGGAGGCGAACAATCTCGTCCGGGGGCAGTTCCGCGGCTACCGCCAGGAAAAAGGAGTCAGTCCCGATTCGAAGGTGGAAACCTTTGCCGCGCTGCAACTGGAGGTCGATTCCTGGCGTTGGAAAGGAGTGCCATTCTACATTCGGGCGGGCAAGAACTTGCCGGTGACCTGCACGGAGGTCCTCGGCCGGTTTAGAAAGCCTCCAACGGTCATCAGGGAGAGTGCTCTATCTCAGAACTATCTGCGGTTCCGGATCAGTCCGGAGATGACGATAGCCGTAGGCACGACCGTTATGGCGCCGGGCGAAGTCATAAAAGGCGAGACGGTGGAGATGGTCGCCAGCCGTCATCCGCGTCCGGACGAGATGGAAGCATACGAGCGCGTGCTGGGCGACGCGATGGCGGGAGACGCCACTCTGTTTGCCCGCGAGGATTATGTGGAAGAGGCGTGGCGAATCGTCGATCCGGCGCTGAAGGCCAACACTCCGATCTACGAATACCAGAAAGGCGCCTGGGGTCCCAGGGAGGCCGACCAGAGAGTTTCGCCCGCCGGAGGCTGGCATAACCCGACCGCTGCGGACGAGGAAGATTTCCGTGTTACCGCCCAAGCGGCTGACAAGCCGGTTCTTGCATAGGACGGTTGCGATGTGGGGTTGTCAGACTGATCTCTTCTGGAGAAAGCCCTAATCTATGAAGCGCGAAATTCTGTGCCGCCCGGAAAGAATTCATTCCCAAGTTCTCCTGGGACCGCACGCTTCCAGCGTGCACGAGGTTTCCCGATACGGGGTGCACGCAAGATGCGTGCGCTCTCAGGAAGCGTCCCGACCCCACTGCTTCTCTGTCTCGAAAATACCGGATGGGGCAACCAAGTCCAGTTGGTGGACACAAGGTTCACAAATCGGTCAAGTTCTGTCATGGCCGGGACGGCCATGTCGCGAAGCCATCGTGGCACGGGCGTCTCGCCCGTGACTGACTGGGTGGTATACGGGTACTCGTTATCACTAGATGCACATTGCTTCGCCATTCCGCGAGGACGGCGAGACCGCATTTTCATGCGCTTGGGTGTGCGCCGCACATGTGAGACTGCGGTGGGATTTTTTGGTTGCGGAGATGCCGCACTATGAATATCGAAGTGTTTGATGATGCCAATTCCGTCGCGCGAGCGGCCGCGGCGGCAATCGCCGCGGATACTCGCGCGGCGATTGCTACTCGTGGCCGGTTTGCCCTGGCTGTCAGTGGCGGTCACACTCCCTGGATCATGCTGCGGGCGCTGGCGGGGGAAGATATCCCTTGGGCGGGTGTGCATGTATGTCAGGTCGACGAGCGTGTGGCCCCCGACGGACACACGGACCGAAACCTCACACACTTGCGCGAAAGCTTGCTTCAGCATGCCCCTTTGCGCCCGGAACAGATCCATGCCATGCCGGTGGAGACGGCTGACCTGCAAGCCGCAGCCACGCAATACGCCCTTGCTCTCCGTGAGATCGCCGGATCGCCGCCGGTGCTCGACCTCGTCCACCTCGGTCTCGGCCCTGACGGCCACACTGCCTCACTGGTGCCTGGCGATCCTGTACTCGATGTTACCGACGCGGACGTGGCGCCGACCGGAGTCTACCAGGGCAGGCGCCGGATGACGTTGACGTATCCGATGCTTAATCGTGCCCGGCGGGTGCTTTGGGTTGTGACCGGGAGTGAGAAGGTGGAAATGCTCCGTCGACTGCGCGACGGCGATTTGTCCATTCCCGCCGGGCGGGTTCGCCGCGAGCAAGCTCTGCTGCTGGCTGACCGCGCGGCAGCAGGACAGCTGAACGCTGAATACAAGCGAGGAGGATGACATGCGCGTAGGAATTGCCACGGATCATGGTGGGTTCGGTTTGAAGGAAGAACTGCTTGCTCATCTCCGCGCGGCGGGGCATGAGGTAGTCGATTTCGGGGCGCATGGCCTGAACCCGGGCGACGATTATCCCGACTTCGTCATCCCGCTCGCCCGGGCTGTGGCGGCAGGGACGGTCGAACGCGGCGTAGCCGTCTGCGGCAGCGGCGTCGGAGCGTCGGTCTGTGCAAACAAGATACCGGGAGTCCGTGCCGGGCTGGTGCACGACCACTACTCGGCCCGGCAAGGGGTCGAGGACGACCACATGAACATTATTTGCATGGGCGCTCGTACCATTGGACCCTTCGCGGCCTGGGACCTCGTCGAGACATTTCTGGGGGCCGAGTTCAGTCAAGCCGAGCGTCACCTGCGCCGTCTTGGAAAAGTGGCGTCGCTCGAGCCGGAGGTGATCAGCGACCGGCGTGGGGCCGGAACCACACCACGCAAGACATAGCGAGCGACCTCATACGCTGAGAAAGAACTCGAAATTCGAAACAATGGTTCCAAATTCAAAATTAAAAACGCGTCTAAAGGCGATTCGTTCGCGTGTTTGGAAATTAGGATTTGAATTTGTTATCGAGATTCGGATTTTAAGGGTGCAATTAGAAGTGGGAGTCAACTCACGCTGCCGTGAGCTCCTCAGAAGCTGTGGAGAATTTAATTCGTGTTAATTCGTGGCCAATAAAACCGACCACGAATTCCACGAAAACTATCACTGCGATTTGGATGTCATCGGTTTGAAATACAATTCTTCACAGTCTCTCCGGCCGCGCTGCTTGACTCCCACTCTTAATTGCACCCGATTTCTAAGGAAAACTTGACCGATTTATGAACTTCGTAGCTACCAAGTGGACGTAGATCTGTACAGGCCGCGCCCGTTGGCGCTCCTGATCGTGAAGGCCGCAGACCACGACGCACCGGAAGCAGTCGCGGCCGTGAATCAGAAAATCAGCGTGTTAGCGAGGAGAAAACCATGAGTACGACGCAAGTTGCTCAACCAATGACAGACGCGGGAGTCGATCAGTTGTGCATCAATACGATCCGCACACTTTCGATTGACGCGGTCCAGCAGGCCAAGTCCGGGCACCCCGGCACACCGATGGCGCTCGCCCCTCTGGTCTACACCATCTGGAACCGCGTCATGCGCTTCGACCCGCAGGACCCGATCTGGCCCAACCGCGATCGGTTCGTGCTCTCGAACGGTCACGCCTCGATGCTGCTCTGGTCGGTGCTCCATCTTACCAAGACGCAGGCGGTGAATGCCGACTACGAGAGACTCGGACAGCCCTCGGTGACCCTCGACGACATCCGCCGCTTTCGCCAGCTCGACTGCAAAGCCCCGGGTCACCCCGAGTACCACTGGGTCTCAGGCGTTGAGGCCACGACCGGCCCGCTCGGACAAGGCGTCGCCACCAGCGTGGGTATGGCCATCGCCCAGAAGTGGCTTGCCACCCGTTACAACCGGGCGGGGTTCGAGATCTTCGATTACAAGATGTATGCGGTTTGCGGAGACGGCTGCATGATGGAGGGCATTGCGTCGGAAGCGGCGTCACTGGCCGCCCACCTGGGTCTCGACAATCTCTGCTGGGTCTACGACAACAACCACATCACCATCGAAGGCAACACGCGCATCGCCTTCACAGAGGACGTTGCAACCCGGTTCCTGGGTTACGGATGGAACGTCCTGCGGGTCGGCGATGCCAACGATACCGATCGCATTGAGCACGCCCTCGAGGTCTTCCGCAGGACAAAGGGCCGGCCCACCTTCATCATTCTCGACAGCCACATCGGCTACGGCTCACCGCACAAGCAGGACACCGCCGAAGCCCACGGCGAGCCGCTCGGCGACGAGGAGATCCGTCTTACCAAGCGCAGCTACGGATGGCCCGAGAACGCGAAGTTCCTCGTGCCCGAGGGCGTCTATGAGCACTTCGCCGCGGGGATCGGTGCGCGCGGCGCGAAGGCCCGCCAGGAATGGACGAAGCTCTTCGACGCTTACAGGCGTACCTACCCCGAACTCGCGGCCGAAATCGACCAGATGCAGCGACGCGAACTCCCGGCCGGGTGGGATCGCAACTTACCCGTATTTCCTGCCGACGCGAAGGGCATGGCGGGGCGAGAAGCCTCGGGCAAAGTGCTCAATGTGCTCGCGCAGAATATTCGCTGGTTCCTCGGAGGCTCGGCCGACCTGGGGCCATCGAACAAGACTCTCTTGACCTTTGAGGGCGCCGGAGATTTCCAGGCTGATACCCCGGGCGGGAAGAACCTTCACTATGGCATCCGGGAGCACGCCATGGGAGCGATTGTGAACGGGATCTCCCTCTCCAAGCTCCGGGCCTTCGGCGCGACATTCTTTATCTTCAGCGATTACCTCCGGCCTGCCATCCGTCTGTCGGCGCTGATGGAACTGCCCGCCATTTTCGTGTTCACTCATGACGCCATGGGCGACGGAGAGGACGGCCCGACTCACCAGCCGGTAGAACACCTGGCATCGCTGCGCGCCATTCCGGGGCTGGTCACGCTGCGGCCCGCTGACGCCAACGAAGTGGTCGAGGCCTATCGCTGCATCATGCAACTGCGCCACAAGCCTGCTGTGCTGGCGCTGTCGCGCCAGCCCCTGCCGACTCTGGACCGAAGCAGGTACGCAGCGGCGTCGGGTGTGGCGCACGGCGCCTACGTGTTGGCCGACGCTCCCGGCGGCAACCCCGAAGTGATCCTGATCGCCTCGGGGAGCGAAGTCAGTCTCGCCGTGAATGCTCACGAAACACTGCTCGCCGAGGGCATTCGCTCGCGAGTGGTGTCTATGCCGTCCTGGGACATCTTCGACCACCAGACCCAGGAGTATCAGGACAGCGTGCTGCCACCCAACGTGAAGGCGCGCGTCGCAGTCGAGCAGGCCTCTACTTTCGGATGGGAGCGATACGTCGGCACTTCCGGCCATGTGATCGGGATGAAGACTTTCGGAGCTTCGGCGCCGCTCAAGGAGCTCCAGAGGAAATTCGGTTTCGAGCCAGACCGGGTGGTTGCGGCGGCGAAAGAGCAGTTGGGCAGGGCGGCAGCGGATAAGCCATGAGTGTCATCCTCGATCAAACCGTTGTCGAAAGGATGCCAGCCACAGCGAACCATGCCGAAAGCACGGGGCGGAGCTATCCTCTGGGAGCAACGATCTTTCCTGACGGCGTCAATTTCAGCGTATTCTCCCGTGGAGCGTCCGGCGTGGAGTTGCTGCCTGGCACGGCGTAAAACTCGGGCAACCGGACTGGCGATTCTTCGCACAGCCTGGCAATCAGCGCGGAGGCCCGAAACGAGAAGCTGTTGTTTCACCTGATCCTGAACGCCTATTGGGAGCCGTTCGAGTTCGAGCTGCCGCGCGCGGGCGACCGCGGCGAGGACTCATGGCGCCGATGGATCGACACTACCCTCGATTCGCCGCACGACATCGTCGAATGGCAGACCGCACCCCTGGTCCCGGGCCGCACCTATCGGGCCGGCCCCCGCTCAGTGGTCGTGCTTTTCGCTCGCGCGGGAGATGGGGTGGTCTTGTAGCGCCGCCATCTTGGCGGCCTACGGAGCCGGCTGGAAGCCGGCGCTACACACTACCCGATTAATATTAATTCAGGAGAGTGAATACACATGGAAGGCGCAATTCCAGAGTTGGATCACCGGTTCGAATTGCCGGGCACCGCCCAGGTCGTCGAGGGAAACGGCGGGCTGTCCAAGGTACGCATCACCTGTCCCGAAGCTGTAGGAGAGATGTACCTGCACGGCGCGCACGTCACCTCGTGGAAGCCGGTGGGCGGAGAGGAAGAGTGCTCTTTCTCAGCTCACAGTCGCGATGGGCACAGGGCCACGCAATTCGTGGAGGCGTACCAGTCTGTTTTCCCTGGTTTGGAGGCAAGGCGGACGATCCCACAGCGCCGGCGCACGGGTTCGTACGCACGAGGGTGTGGCAGCTTGAGTCGATAGCGCAGGTCGGGGGTGCGGTCACAGTCAGCATGTTTACCGAAAGCGACGAAGGTACGAAGAGATGGTGGCCCGCCGAATTTCGCCTGGTCCATCGCGCCACGTTCGGTTCGGAGCTGAGCCTCGAGCTTGTGGTAACGAATACCGGGGGAACATCGCTGCGCTTTGAGGAAGCCCTGCATGCGTACCATAGAGTGGGGAATATCGAAAAGACGCGAGTGCGGGGTCTGGATACGGTTCACTATTTCGATAAGACCGACTCGAATCGGAAGAAGATGCAGCACGGCGAGATCGTGATCGTCTCAGAAACCGATCGCGTGTACCTGGACACCAGGGACGCAATCGAACTGGAAGATCCTGTCTTACGTCGTCGCACCCGCGTTACGAAGGAGAATTCACGCACGACCGTTGTGTGGAACCCATGGGTGCAGAAGGCACATTCCTTGTCAGATTTTGCGGATGACGAATGGATGCAGATGATCTGTATCGAATCCAGCAACGTCTCGGATTTTGCGGTGGATCTCGCGCCCGGTCAGCAACACAAAATGAAAGCTCTCGTCAGAGTTGCCAATTTCTGAATTCGGCGAGCAGTTCGGACTAGGGTTTCTTGGTGGACACAAAGTTACGAGCAGGTGATTGCTGATCTTCAGAAGCGTCTTGCGGCTCTCGAGCGGAAGGCAGCCGAGCAGGAGACCAAAGCACCGTCAGCCGAGAAGTACTCAGTGACCGCGCAGCAGGCAGCCCAAGAACTCGCTAAGCCTGTTGGGTCTGGGGTTTCGCCATACCCGCACGGAATTCCATGGAGGCTACAACGAATTTTCGGTCGGCTATGCCAAGGGCGCGGCGAGTAACTTGAACACTTCACTGGACGACCCGACGCGATTTCTCAAGCACGCGGAGGCACTGCTGATCCAGGAAAACTTTCTGACGGGCGGGGCTATTCACTGCCGGGCCTTCGGCCCTGGCTAAAACCCGACTTCA